>ERZ761609.321-NODE-321-length-60194-cov-34.212624_pt1 | contig 60194 bp, 47 predicted proteins | sample MGYA00511163_ERZ761609 | MGnify/ENA primary metagenome ERZ761609 (study PRJEB28899, sample SAMN02445070) | bioreactor sludge metagenome | biome: EBPR sludge | place: Australia: Brisbane, Thorneside Wastewater Treatment Plant | collected 2011-12-16 ... | reverse complement strand
CTTGACGCCATTGGGGCGCTCCCGCATGACCATGACCTGCGTGGTGGCGGCGGCTTTCGCGTCAGCGAGCGTGGCGCGCGCGGCATCCCGTGCGGCGCGCAGCGGGGCGAGATTGGGAGCGGTTTCGCGGTAAGCGGCGCGCAGGGACTCGGCATCGCCCAGACGCACGGCCTCGGCGAGAGACTGAGGTATTTCGTCCGCATCCATCTTCAGCCCCGCCGCGCCCGCGCTGAGGCGGAAGCGCCCGATGATGAACTGCTCCTCGCGCGACTCGTAACGCAGCCGGATGACGATCTCGCTGCCCGCCCTCACCTGCACGGGCTGAGCCAGCTCAAAGACAGCTCGCACCCGCTCGCGCAGACCGCCTGGGACACGCCAGCCGGTGAGTGGATCGGCGTCGGTGGCGTGATGCAGCGGGCTTTCATCCGCGGCGTGCGTGGCTTGAAAGGCGCGCAGTTTTTGCGCGGTGCCGTGGATTTCCACATCCAGACCGGAGAGCAAAAACGCGCCGTCGAAACTGCGCGCCAGGCTGCCGCCGGTGAGGCTGGCATCAGGCAGGGCTTCGAGGCGGAGTTGATGCAGCGTGAAGCCGTCACGCACAGTGAGGCGCGCTTCGTGGACATCGTTGAGCGGATTTGCTCCGCCGAACAAAATGGAGCCGTCTGCCATCGGCGTGAAGGTGGACCCCTTGTCCTGACCGAGCGCCTGCAACGGTTCCAGCACGCGCCACAGGCCGCCGGTTTCGAGGCGCTGCTTTTGCATGGCGCCCCAGGCATCGAGGTCGGCGGAAAGGGCGGCTGCTTCCAAAGCCACCACGGCTTTTTCCACGGCGGACTCGGCCTCAGCCACGGCGCGCTCCATGCCAGCCACCGGCAGCGTCATGGCGGGTTCGGCAACGAGGCCGACGCCGTCATTACCGCGCTCGTCGAGGTTGTTGAAAAAGGCGGCCAGGGCGAAGAACTCGCGCTGGCTGAGCGGGTCATACTTGTGGTCATGACAGCGCGCGCAGCCTGCGGTGAGGCCCATCCAGGCGGTGGCCGTGGTCTCAACGCGGTCGAGCACATACTCGACGCGGTATTCCTCATCAATGGCGCCGGCCTCGGCATTGAGGCGGTGGTTGCGGTTGAAGCCGGTGGGCAGGATTTGCTCGACGCCGGCCTGCGGCAAAAGGTCGCCGGCGAGCTGCAGGATCGTGAACTGGTCAAAGGGCAGGTTGCGGTTGAATGCCTCCACCACCCAGTCCCGCCAGCGCCACATGCTGCGCAGGTTGTCCTTCTGGTAGCCGTGCGTATCGGCATAGCGCGCGAGGTCCAGCCAGTCCCAGGCCATGCGCTCGCCGTAATGGGGACTGCGCAGGAGTTTCTGGATGAAGTCCGACAGGTCAGACAAGTCTGACTCGTCCGACGGTGGCAGCCCCGTGAGGTCCAGTGCAGCGCGTCTTTGCAGGGTGGCGGCATCCGCGCGCGGGTTGGGCGTGAGGCCGGCCTTGGCGAGCGCGGCGTCAATGAAGGCATCCACCGGGTGCCGGTGCTCAAAGCCCGGCGGCAGTGCCGGACGACGCACAGGCTGATGCGCCCAATGCGCCTCCCACTTCGCGCCCTGCTCCACCCAGGCGGTAAGCGCGGTCACCTCGGCGGAGCTGAGTTTTTTCACGAAATCCGGCGGCGGCATCACTTCATCGGGATCGGTGCTGGTGACGCGCTGGATGAGCAGGCTGGCGGCGGCATCCCCCGGCACGAGAAGCTCCGTTCCATCCGAGCGCGGCTTTCTCACTTCGTCTTCCAGATCAAGCCGCAGTTTCGCTTTCCGCGACGAGGCGTCCGGCCCGTGGCAGTGGAAACACTTGTCCGAGAGCACCGGCAGCACGTCTTTTCCAAAGTCCACCGGCTGCGCCGCAAAAGCGCAGGATGCCATGCCGAACGCCAGCGCCACACCCGTGGCGGAGAGTGCGGCAGAGGCGCGAGGCATCTGGCGGGATTCCTTCATTTCCAGCATTTATACGGCAGAGGATGCGCGAATCCGAGACGCATCATGCCAGTGACGGAAAAACACAGACTCAATGCCTCATTTTCAAACCCGGGTGCCAGCTCCAGGCCGCCGAATCCGACACACGGTTTGCCGAGAGTCTGCGGTGCGCGATTCGTTTCCAGGCGCGTCATGAAATCGTTCCGTCTTCTTTTCACTCTGATGGTGATGGCATCCGGCTTGCCTCTGCTGGCACAACCTGCCAAGCCCAACCTCATCGTTTTTTACACCGATGACCATGGTTGGTCCGACCTCGGAATCCTCGGCATTCAAAAAGACCTCAAAACACCGCATCTCGACGCGCTTGCGAGGTCCGGCGTCGTGGCGCGGAGCGGCTACAGCACCGCGCCGCAGTGCGTGCCCTCGCGCGCCGGGCTGCTCGCCGGCCGTTTTCAGGCGCGCTTTGGCGTGGAGTCGAACCAGTCCCCGCTCGATGGCTTCAACGAGCAGACCACCTTTGCCAAGCGCCTCCAGGATGCCGGCTATGCCACCGCCCAGTTCGGCAAATGGCACCTCGGGCCCGCGCATGAGATCACCCGCCACGGCTTCACTCATGTCTTTTCCCAAAACTCCCAGCGCCCCTTTGCCGCCAACATCACCCCCGACGGCCAGGACCGCCCCATGAGTGATCTGCCCCCCGCCGCTTATCACATTGACGCCTGTTCTCAGGCCGCTGCCGCAGTGATTGACCGTCACAAAGACCAGCCGTTCTTCCTCTACATCGCCTACCGCGCACCGCACACGCCGCTCGACGCGCCGCAGCGCTACAAGGACCGGTTTCCCGGCGAGATGCCGGAAAGGCGCCGCGCCGCGCTCGGCATGATTGCCGCCATGGATGACGGAGTCGGCCTGATCACTGGCACATTGAAAAAACACGGCCTCACAGAGAAGACGCTCATCTTCTTCATTGGCGACAACGGCGCGCCTCTGAAGATTCACAAGGTGGATTCCCCGCTGGACGGTGATGCCGGCGGCTGGGACGGCAGCCTCAACGACCCGCTGAATGGCGAAAAAGGCATGTTGTCCGAGGGCGGCATGAGAGTGCCTTTCGTCATCGCCTGGCCCGGCACCATCCCCGGCGGTCAGGTTTATGAGCATCCCGTGAGTGCGCTCGATGTGGCCGCCACGGCAGTAGCTTCGATTGGCAATCGAAGCTCTGAGGATTCGATTACCAATCGAATCTACGGTGACCTCGACGGCGTCAATCTTCTCCCCTACCTCACCGGCGAAAACAAAGCACCGCCACACAACGCGCTCTACTGGCGCTGGATGGCCCAGAGCGCCATTCGCGAAGGAAACTGGAAACTTCTGCGCGGTGGCGACCGCGAATACCTCTACGACCTCGCCAATGACCGCGAGGAGAAGCACAACCTCGCCGCAAAGCATCCGGAGATCGCCACGCGACTCCGCGCGAAACTCAAAACCTGGGCCGATGGCCTGAACCCACCCGGCATGGCGCTCGGCCCCATGGCCGCGACGTGGAACGACTACTTCGATCACTACCTCGAAGGCAAAACCATCACCCCGCAGGCTGAAAAGCCCGCGCCCGCCGCCTCCGCCACTGACGGGTGGGAAGCCCGCAACGGCAAGCTCACCGCCAAAGACGGCCTTTTCATCCTCACGCCCGAAAACTCTGCCAAGCCCACCTTCATCACCAAAGCCAAACTCAAGCTCGCCGGTCCCGTCACTGCTCAAATCACTCTCAAAACCACCGCCACCGGCCAAGCCGCCCTCGCCTGGCGACTCGATGGCGACAAAGACTTCCTCCCCGCCAACCGCCTCCCATTCCCCCTTCAATCCACCCCCGACTGGCAAACCCACACCCTCAACCTCCCCACCACCGCCCGCATCATCCACCTCCGCGTCCATTTCCCCGGTGCGGCGGAGATCCGGGAGATTGAGTTGAAGGCGGGGAAGCGTTAAACAACGAGCCGTGTCTGTCGCACATCGCTATGCACCGCCTATTAGCCGTCTTTTTCCTCTCGATGTTTGTCTCTGCTAGTGCAGACGAACACAAACGTCTCGGTGAGCCAAGAAACTGTTATCTCTACTCTTGGGGGAAAGGTCCAAATTGGATCACCTCGATAACTACCGAGTTTCGGCTATCACTTCTTGCCCGCGAGATGCCTCGCGTGGATGATCAGTATTTCGAGCCGACTGACAAAGCATTGATCTGGGTGCGAAAAGAAAACGAACCGGTCATAACCACCCTGGCGTCGGTTGATGGAAAGAAAGTGATTCAAGTGGTTTATCCCGAGCAGGGAGGCTTCGGGAAGACGATTGGAACGATACTTGTCGCGATCGAAACGAGCCGAGACTCAGGCTGGTATTCTCCGTTTTTTGCCGCTCAGCCAGAACTCTACCGAGGGCAGTTCGTGAGTGGCAAGGACGTGAAGTTCGGCTACGTCGCAACTCTGGAATGGTCAGGAACCGGCTCCATGAGGAGTCATTATCTTTTCGATCTTCAAGCACCACATCCAAAGATCGTGGCGACCTGCGATGCGGGACGCGTGCGTCCTACAGACTACAAGAACGAAACCGAGTATGCCCAGGCCCTGAAAGTCTTTGATCGAGAAGCTGAGTTGCTGTCAGGAACTATTCCAGCAACTCAGGGTGACAGAAAATGATGGAGGAGACATCAAAACGTAGCGGCTGCGCTTTCTCCAAATCCGACACACGCTTTGCCGGAATCTCTGCCCGGCTTTCAACGTTTCAGGGCGCGATGCTTCGCTCTGTCCTCCTTCTCTTCGCTCTTTGCCCTTCGCTCTCCGCTTCCTCGTCGCAGCCGAACATCATCGTCATCCTCGCGGACGATCTCGGCTGGAGTGACACGACGCTTTACGGGACGACGACATTCTACCAGACGCCGAATGTCGAGCGGCTGGCGAAGCGCGGGATGACCTTCATGCGGGCGTATTCGGCGAGTCCGCTGTGCTCGCCGACGCGGTCGGCGTTGCTCACGGGGCTGAGTCCGGCACGCACGGGCATCACGACGCCGAATTGCCACGAGCCGCGGGTCGTTTTGGAGACCACGATGCCGAAAACGGCCGCTCCGAACCAAAAAGCCATCCAGCCGAGCCCGCCCACGCGGTTGAAGACGGAGTATCGCACGCTGGCGGAGACGCTGAAGGGCGCGGGCTATGCCACGGCGCACTTTGGGAAGTGGCACCTCGGATCGGAGCCGTATTCGCCGCTCCAGCAGGGCTTTGATTTCGATCTGCCGCATCATCCGGGGCCGGGGCCTGCGGGCAGTTTTGTCGCGCCATGGAAGTTTGCGAACTTCAAAGAGAAGTCGCCCGGCGAGCACATCGAGGATCGCATGGCGGCGGAAGCGGTGACGTGGATGGAGCAGCAGAAAGGAAAGCCGTTTTACCTGAACTACTGGATGTTCAGCGTGCATGCGCCCTTTGATGCGAAGAAGGCAAACATCGAGAAGCATCGCGGTCGCATCGACCCGAAGGACGCGCAGCGCAGCCCCACCTACGCGGCGATGATTCAGAGCATGGACGACGCCATCGGCACGCTGCTCGACGCGCTCGACCGGCTCCGCATCGCGGACAACACGATCATCATCTTCACCTCCGACAACGGCGGCAACATGTACAACGAAGTCGATGGCACCACGCCCACCAGCAACCGCCCGCTGCGCGGTGGCAAGGCGACGATGTTTGAAGGCGGCACGCGCGTGCCTTGCGTGGTCGTGTGGCCGGGCATCGCGGAACCCGGCAGCCGCAGCGATGCCATCATCCAGAGCGAAGATTTTTATCCGACGTTGATGGAGAGTTTGCAAAGTAGCCATCTCGCTCCGCGAGATGAGCCAAGCGCTTTGCTCGCGAAGAAAACATCCGATTCATCGAAAGCATTCTCTGACAGCGGGAGTCCTCAGCTCGTCTCGCGGAGCGAGACGGCTACTTTCGACGGCCACAGCATCCTTCCCGCGCTGAAGGGCGATGCGCTGGCGGGGAAGGCGGTGTTTCAATACTTCCCGCATGCGCCTGGCGTGCCGGACTGGCTGCCGCCAGCTGTTTCCGTGCATCGCGATGACTGGAAGCTCATCCGCATCTTCCACGGCGGCGAAAAAGGCGCGCATCGTCACCTGCTCTTCAACCTGCGCGACGATCTTGGCGAAAAGAACAACCTTGCCGCGCAGAAGCCCGAACTGGTGGCCGAACTCGATGCTTTAATCGAAACCTTCCTCACCGAGACCAAGGCCGTCGTGCCCGTGCCGAACCCGGCGTTTGATCCGGCGAAGTATCATCCCGAACTCGAAGGCATACAGAGCAACAAAAAGCCTGCCAAAACTTCAACAGCCACGAAAGGAAAGGCCAGGGCAAATACCATGCTTCGCTCCGGATGGCAGGCGAGTCAGCATGCCAGGCTAAGTGCGAAGAACGGCGCACTCGTCATCACCTCTACCGGTGGAGATCCCTATATCTCAACCCGTGATCTGCCACAGGACATGCGCGGCCCGCTCATTTTTACACTGCGCCTCAGCAGCACTGGGGCAGGCGGCGGCCTGCTCTATTACTGCGATTCTCCCGGCCAGACCTTCCATAAAGAGCGCACTGTCGCTTTCCCCATCATCCACGACGGGCAGACCCACGACCAAGGCCTCACTTTGCCGGTTGAAAGGCTTACCGCACTGCGTCTGGATCCCGGCAACGCTCCCGGCACCATCGTCATCGAACACCTCGAACTTCGAGATGCCTCGGGACTGAGTGTTGGCCTGCCCGCGCTCACGCCCTGAGTTCGCGTTTCCAAACCCATTGATAACCGTATTCACGGTGTCGTGACAAGGCAGCGGCAACATCAAAAGACATCGCGCGTTCAGAAGGCATGAGTCGAATCACTAGTCTTTGCAGGTCAGTATTGTTTCTCATCCCTATTCTCAGCACGGGAGCCACGCCAAATGTCATCATCATCCAGACCGATGAGCACAACTTCCGCACGCTCGGCTGCTACCGCGCGCTGCTGCCGCCTGACCAGGCCTTCATCTGGGGAGAAGGAGTGAAGGTGGACACGCCGCACATAGACTCCATCGCGGCGCGCGGCGCGGTCTGCGCGCGCTACTACGCCACATCACCGGTCTGCACGCCCTCCCGCGCGGCATTGATGACGGGAATGTATCCGCAAAACACCGGCAGCATGAGCAATGACCTGCCCATGCTCGACACGATGGAGACCTTTGCCGCCGTGCTCGCTGCGAATGGTTACGAAACAGGCTACGCGGGCAAGTGGCACCTCGACGGTGACGCGAAGCCAGGCTGGGCGCCGGAGCGCAGGTTTGGCTTCGCGGACAACCGCTTCATGTTCAACCGCGGCCATTGGAAAAAGCTCGGCATGGATGAAAACGGCCCCAAGGTGCTCTCCGTGGATGACCGGGGCCGCCCGGTTTACAGCGCCGAGGGCGCGGATGAGAAGTCCTTCACCACCGACTTCCTGATGGACCGCGTGATCGAGTTTGTGCGCCAGAAACGCGCCGCTCCATACTGCTTCATGGTCAGCATCCCCGACCCGCACGGGCCGAACACCGTGCGCGCGCCTTACGACACGATGTTTGACCCCTCTGCCTTCAAGCAGCCGCAGTCCGCGCTCGCGAAAGGCGCGCGGCTGCCCTCCTTCGCCCAGGTGCTGGAGGACCGCTTCAACCAGCGCCAGATGGCGCAGTATTTCGGCATGGTGAGGTGCATAGATGACAATGTCGGCCGCCTCATCACCGCGCTGAGGGAGACCGGCCAGTTCGACAACACCATGCTCATTTTCACCTCCGACCACGGCGACATGTGCGGCGAGCATGGCCGGCACAACAAAGGCATCCCCTGCGAGGGCAGCGCGCGCATTCCTTTTGTCATCGCCGCTCCGGGCATCATCCCGCCTGGCACGGTCATCCATCAGGCGCTGGGCACGGTGGATTTCAAACCCACGCTGCTCGGCCTGCTGGGCCTCAAGACAAACCGCGTGATGCAGGGCCGCGACGCCTCGGCCCTGTTCAAGGATGGAGGCGCGCCCGAGGGGTGGAAAGACCGGGGTTTCGTGCGCATCGGCGGTGGTGAAAAGGCTGCCGGCGGCTGGGTGGCTGTGTTCACCCGCCGCCACAAGCTGGTGCTCTCGCCCACGGATGATCCCGCGCTCTTCGACCTCGACAGCGACCCCTTTGAAATGACGAACCTGTTTCACGATTCCGCGCGGCGCGGCGTCATCCGTGATCTCGCGAACGAACTGAAAAACTACCTCGCCACGAGCGGCGACCCGCATGCCAAGTCCGCCCCAGTCATGGCGGACATTTCCTGGGCCGTCTCACCCGCTGCGGAATACTCTCCGCCCGCGCGTGAAAAGGCGCGCCGGGCAAGGGCGGAGCGCGAGGATTAGGACGGAGTCATCGGGCGCAGCGCGCGCGCGGGAGCGCTTGATGATCACTTGGTGTTCAACGCCTCCAAGGCCATCACAGCGGCCGCGCTTCGGCTTTCAACCCCCATTTTTTGAAAGCAGGAGCCAAGGTGTTGTTTGACGGTCTTTTCGCTCATTTCGAGAATGGCGGACACATCGGAATTGCTTTTGCCCTGCGCCACCCAGAGGAGGACCTCCGCCTCGCGGCCGGTCAGTCCGTAAGCGCGCTGAAGCAGGTCGGGCCGCTCGAAGTCGGGGCTGAAACCCTGGTTGTCGGTGATGCGCTGCTGGAGCGCCTCAGCGCGGTCGAGCCGTGTTTGCACCGCTGCAAGGAGGTCGTCGCGAACCACCGGCTTGGTGAGGTAGTCGTCAGCGCCGAAATTCATGCCCATGCGCACGTCGGCCCGCTCGCTTTTTGCCGTGAGAAAAATGAAGGGAGTGTTGGCAAAGCTGTCGTCCTCGCGCAGTGCCTGGACGACGCCGTAGCCGTCCATCTCCGGCATCATGACATCGCAGAGAATGAGATCGGGCCGGGATTTGCGCGCGGCTTCGACCCCGGCGCGGCCGTTTTCCGCCACGCAAACCTGGTAGCCTTCCAGTTCGAGCATGAGCGCCAGGTTCCGGCGCATGGGCGCCTGGTCTTCGATGATGAGGATTTTTTTCTGCATGGTGGATGATGGCATGTCTTGTTCAAAACACCATCCGACTAAAGTCGGATGTCCTTCAAGGCCGGGATGTGTTTTACTGCCTCCAATGAACCCGCATCAAGTCCATCTCATCCGGAAATCTTTCGCAGAACTCGGACGCCACGAGCATTTGGCGGCCCTGGTGTTTTACAAGCGCCTGTTTGAGATCGCCCCGGAGCTGCGGCCCATGTTCAAGGGCGACATCGAGGCGCAGTCCAAAAAGCTGCTCGACATGCTGGGCGTGCTCATCGCCATGCTGGAGCGCCCGCTGGGGCTGGAACTCGAACTCAAGGCCATGGGCGCCCGCCACGCGGACTACGGCGTCAAGGACGGACACTATGCCATCGTTGGCGCGGCGCTTCTGGACATGTTGCAGACGACACTCGACAAAGACTTCACCCCCGAGACGCGTGCAGCCTGGACCGCGCTATATGGCGCGGTCGAGATGTTCATGAAGGCTGGCGCGAAGGAAGCCTCGGAGGAGCACGCCTCCCATGTCGCGGGTGATTGAGCGGGCGGCCTGGAACCCTGGCGTGCGGAACCATCGCTGTCATGGCGGAAGTCATCCGGTGAGACGATGCGCGGAAAGTCAGCCAATCTTCGTGTGCTGACCGGATCCTCCTCATTGAAAGGACCGCCGCATCGAATCCGACTGCCTTGAATGAATCGCCGCCGGCTCCTCGCCACGCTCGCCACCATGACTGCCACGTCCTCGTTGGCCGCGGGCGCGGATCCGCACCCCCTTCGGGTATTTCCTCCTCGCCATGGCAATGCGTGCAGTGCGCCTTCACGATCGGGCGCGCATCGCGCTCAAAAGTGAGCGCGTATTCAGCGGCCAGCGCCGGCATGGGGATGAGGGAGGCGAGGAGGAGCAGCTTCATCAGCCGCCCAAATCTACGGCGGCGGGGCGGGTGATGCTGCCAGCGCGCGCTTCACCGGGGGGGCGCAAGCACAGAAGCCGCGGAAGTTGTCTGGCAGCCCGGAGCGGACGGAAAAAGGAAACCACGGCAGCAAATGCCCGAAGGCATCGGCCGGGCATCCGCGCTTTCGGAGGTGCGGCTTCACCGCCCCCAATTTCCCGACAGCACACGCAGCGCCACGACGAGGAAAGCCCCCAGGCCCGCCAGCGCAAGAACCAGCAGCACCATGCCGTCCGGCAGGCGCGGCAACTTGAGCGGCAGAATGAAAAAAAACACCGCCCCGGCCAGCACAAAGGCCCCCAGCAGCAGCCAGCCCAGCGGGCGGCGCTCCGGCCCGCTGAAGAGCAGCGTCAGACACCACGCCCCGCACGCCGCCAGCAGCAGCACGGCGAATTCCGCCGTCATCACCGCATCCCGCACCAGGCCCAAAAGCACCAGCGCCTGATACAACAACACAACGACTCCAGGCAACATCAGCAATCCCAGCATCCAGGCACAGCCGCCCGTGTCCTCGCGGTCACACACACAGCGCTGCGGCGGCGGTTGCGGCGGCTCCTGGTTCATGGGCGCAAGAAACATGCTTCCTCCCGCTCCGCCAGCGGGTATTTTGGCGGCGCCTCACCCCGCGTTGCCCGCTTCTTCAGCGCGCGCAAGCCTGGACAACGAACGCGCACTTCCCCCTTCCCAGCCCGCCTTCTCCGCCTACGCTCGCCCGCCATGCCCCTCTCCTGGAACGAAATCAAGCACCGCGCCATCAAGTTCGGCAACGACTGGAAAACCGAGACCCGCGAGGCCGCCGAGCGCCAGACCTTCTGGAACGAGTTCTTCGACATCTTCGGCATCCGCCGCCGCACCGTCGCCTCCTTCGAGGAGCCGGTGAAAAAACTCTCCGGCAACTGGGGCGCCATTGATGTCTTCTGGCCCGGCAAACTCCTCGGCGAGCACAAAAGCGCCGGGCAGGACCTCGACAAAGCCCACGCCCAGGGCATGGCCTACGTGCGCGGCCTGCTCGACACCGGTCGTGAAAAAGAAATCCCCCGCCACCTCATCGTCTCCGACTTCCAGCGCATCGCCATCCACGATCTCGAAGGCGGCGGCGAATCCCTCACCTTCCCCGTCACCGACCTCCACAAGCACATCCGCCGCTTCGCCTTCATCGCCGGCTACAAGCAGCACCGGCTTGACCCCGAAGACCCGGCGAACATCGCGGCCACTGACTGGGATGCCGCAATACGCGCAATGCTCCTCAGAATTACCAGCCTTCGTTGGAGCCGCATTCACCCCGATTTTTTTTCATCCAGGCTGGCAATTCTGGCACTACCCGCTTAACTCGCCACCATGCCTCAAAGTTCTCAGCAGAAGCATCCTCTGGCAGAAGTCTTTGGCTTCCCTCCGGACGCAAATGACGCCGCTGCCAAGCGACATCGCAGCAAACGGCTTTGCCCCTTCAACAACAAGGTTCCCAACTGCACCAAAGACAAAGCTCAAGACCCTCTCGGCGTTTGCAGTGTGATTCATGGCAAAGACCTTGCCATCACATGTCCGGTCCGTTTCAGGCAAGACTGGCTCATCGCTGACCACGCAGCAGATTTCTTTTTCCCGCCAGGAACAAATTGGACGACCCTCACAGAGGTCCGTTTGAAGGATGCTGACGGATGTTCAGCCGGTAACATTGATGTGGTGCTATGTGCTTATGATGAGCAAGGACGCGTTTACGACTTCGGCGCTCTGGAGGTGCAGGCCGTTTATATCTCAGGCAACGTGCGCAATCCATTCGCTCAATTCATGTCCGCCCCCGAGACGCTAGCCGACATGGATTGGACAAAAGAACCCAACTACCCACGACCCGACTACCTCTCATCTTCGCGCAAGCGCCTCGCTCCGCAGTTGCTTTTCAAGGGCGGCATTCTTCACGCCTGGAAGAAAAAGTCTGCTGTAGCCATAGACGAAGCCTTCTTTCGCACGCTTCCCGAAATCCCCTGTGTCCCGCGAGAAGAGTCCGACTTCGCTCTTCTCATCTATAACATGCTGCCGCCAACGAACTATCACGGGCAGTACCAGCTTACGCTGACGCGGACAGTTTATATTCGATCAGAAGTATCTGACGGACATTCAATTGAACCGCTGTCAGCTTTCATTAAACACTTGGAAGAAGCAATTCACTTGGTTGCTGTTTAAGAATTGAATAATCATGACGACTCAAGAAGCTGAGCAATTCTGCAAATCAAGCATTGATCGGATGCTAAAAAATTCGCAAACTAAAGTGATTTTTCCAGTTATCACTCTCGCGTTACTCCAAGAATATACGGCGTCCGGGAAGACGCTCTTTACAGATGGTGAAATTAGAAGACTTTACGAAAAGACCGTTCATGAATTGATCGAATTCTTGGGGCATGATGTCCATATCGGTGGAAAATATTATGATGCTTATCCATCAAGAAATCTTCCTCGTTATCAAGTTCTGAAGACAGTGTCTGCCATGACTTATGAGTTGCTTGATCCCTATCTCAAGTTCGCGCCGGAACTTTGTAAATGGATACGCGAACGAATAAAGGCCCACATTACGATGAGGCTTGGACTAGTGCCACAATTTCACGATGCTAGAACAAGGTTGGAGTTCGCGAGTTCTGCCGCCAGCTTCCAGGAACTACTGACACAGCATATCAACAAAACACCAGCCAATTTTGAAATCTTTAGCTTCGCCGTTCTCAAGGTTCATCTAGACAAGTTTGCTTGTCGGTTATATCGGGATACGCGAACGTCATCCCATGATGGCGGAGTTGATCTTTCGACAAACTTTGGAGTTGTTTATCAAATTAAGAAACTGAAGCTGCTTACTGAAGCGGCCGCCACATCGGTTTATACTGAACTAAAAGAGAATTTTGATCAAGAACGACTGCACGAAGGCAATGTGATCCTGGTTATTGACGACATTTCCCGAGATGTGAAGCAATACCTGATAAGCATGAAGGTCCAGTCAATCAGCAGAGATGATCTCCTGCGTTTAGCTGGTCAGTTTGAAGATGTCGAAGACAGAGCCAGAGTGCTTCGGATTGTGTACGAGGAATTCCGGAGGGAATATTCAAGCAATATTAAACACCGTTAATCTGCGATTACATTAGCACACGAAACAGTGAAGCAGAGGTGCGCGAGTTGATGCAAACCTGTCGCCATGAAAAACACCCATCACGCAGAAATGAAGGAGCTGCTGATTGGGCGTGACTTATCATGGCTGAGTTGATATTGGGTCATCTGAGAAAGTGCCGCGCCGTGGACCGCTGCTACCGCCGGGACCCCTTCCCCAACGACCGCGCCCGCGTCGAGCACCTCTTCACCCTCTACGAGCAGCTCACCGCCCCGCTGGCCGTGACGCCCCCCGTAGGCGCAGTCGCCAGACTGCGGAAGGCGCTTGACTCCCGCCCGCCCCCAAACCCCTCGTTCTGGCGAACGAGCCTACTTTGCCCCGTAGGCGCGTTTGCCAAAGTGCGGCAGGCGCCAGGCTTCCCAAAAAACAGTTGGGCGCGCCGGCAATGGCGCGCCCAACCCAGCACGGTGAATTGTGTCATTGCCGACATTCAGCGAGGGCGTGACGAGGATGCTGCCAGGGCGGGGGAAAATCAAGATGGGAGTTGCACGGCATCCTTTGGGCAAGGCTCCCTTGCTGAGTCCGCGATTGATCTTCACGCCCGCCATGCCAGTTTGAAAGCCTTCGAGGCAACCATCCCGTCGCGGCGCTATGTAGTGGCGGGGTGCGTAGGGCCGGGGGTAGCGCTCCGTTCCCGTCTTCGTCGCGGCCCAGTTGACCTTGATCGGGAAGCCGGGCCATTTTTCTCCTCAAAGAGGATGCCGGTCTCTGCAAGCGCCTCCGCCGTGGCGTTGTCATGGTCCTGGCGGTTGACTCGAAGGCTCATGAAGTTAGGCTTGGCCCATGGACATTCTTGATGAACTCCCCGAAGCCGATGAAGAGGCTCTCGCCCTCTTCGAGGAGTTCCGCGCCTCGGCCAAGGAGCCGCTGCCGCTGCCTGACGTGGCATACGAGAAATTCAGCCCCTTTTGGGGAGAGGAGTGACGTTCAGGGGAAATCGCTCAGAGGGAGCGGGATCAATAGACCATGCCGCCAATATGGCCGGTCTGCTTCAGCTCAAGCTTTACGCCAGCCTCTGTGGCAATCTTCTGCGCAAAAGAAAGAACACCCAGAAGGCAGGAACGCTCACTGGCCCTGAGGTCAGGGAATCCTTCTCTGTCCTCGAAGATAATGTGCGCCTTCTCGATCTTGTGCTCGGCCTCAGCCACAAACATGAGTTTGCCCTTCAGATAGGCTTCGATTCTTCCCATGACATCCCGATAGCGTCTCAGCCACCCATCTCAAGCCTTTTAAAGATCCCGCAAAAAGCTGCCAGAATAAAGCTGCCGGGCATCTATGACAGGCGCAGGCTGGGTTCGGCCAGCGCGTCAAGGCTGGGGCTGATCTGGTCTTGGGTGAGGGTGTAGGCCACAGGGGGAAGCTCCAAGGACCAATGCGGCGGCGGGAGCGGGGTCAACCCTGCTGGGCTCTTTGCACGCGCAGCATTCTCAGCGCCTCCAGCCTGCCGGCCATCCTGAATGGAGGATTCAGGAGCTGCTTGACAGCGGCTTCCTCGTCCATTCTGCCGGCCCTGGTGTCCTGGATGATCCGCCTCAGCTCATGCTTGTGCTTGTCAAAATCAAAGTGCGCTTTCATAGCCATTTTTTCGTCGGATCATCTTCGGGGAACCCTCTCATATCTGATGATGCCTTGGTCGGCTAGCCAGGCAAGGACAGAATGCTGCACTGCGCTGTCCGCATCCTCATCACTCCAGCCCATGCCGATTCTGATCTCATTGTGAAGATGCCATCTGCCGTCTGCCGTGCAGTTTCAGGAAGGAACACGAAGGAAAAGCTGAAAAGCTGGCGGGCAAGAATGGCACTCAGTTAAGGCGCTGAATCGTGGCGGAATGACGATTCGTAGGCCGGGTGTGGCTTTAGCCCGCCCGGCTGTGCACGCACCTCCGGCATGGGATTCACGCGCCAAAAGCCGGGCGGTCCGGCGGTGAGGGCTTGTTGAGTTCAGCGGCGCGATTCTTCGCCGGACACACCCGGCCTACGGCACCGCACCTTGTCTTAACTGAGTGCCATTCCCGCCAGGCATTTGTAACCCCTGCAATCTGCAAAGAATGCGCGCTGGGTCACTCAGAATGCACGCTGGGTCGGCCAGAATGCATGCTGGGTCGGCCAGAATGCATGCTGGATCACACAGAATCCACGCTGGGTCGGCCAGAATGCGCGCTGGGTCACTCAGAATGCACGCTGGGTCACTCAGAATGCATGCTGGGTCACTCAGAATACACGCTGGGTCGGCCAGAACGCGCGCTGGGTCAGCCAGAATGCACGCTGGGCCGGCCAGAATACACGCTGGGTCGGTCAGAATGCGCGCTGGGTCGGCCAGAATGCATTCTGAATCACCCAAAATGCCAACTGGATCATTCTCTTGACCCTTGTCTGGCACGCACCCGAACCGTCGCGGATGCGCCCAAGGCACTGAAAATCAATTATTTATCATGCCAACCTGGTCCAGCGGGGGGATGCCTGACATTTGCAACGGCGCTGAAGGGGAATTGAGGGGGAGGGGGGGAAGTTCGAAATACGAAGTTCTGATTCGAATTTCGAATTTCGATATTCGAATTTTTCCCCCTTTGCCGGCGCGGATCAATACCGCGTGAGGGTCTCGTGCAGGTTGAGGACGACGCGGCAGAGGCTGGTCCAGGCGGCGAGTTCGGCGGGGCCGGCTTTTTCCGGGAGGGGGCGGAGGCCGGTGGCGAGGAGTTTTTGGGCGTCCTGCGGGGCGGCTTGGAAGGCGGCGCGCTGGGTGGCGAGGAAGGCAAGCAGGCTGCGCTGTTCCTTGTCGGTGGGCGGGCGGGCGAGGGCGCGCTGGTAGATGTGGCCGAGGCGGGCCTCGTCGGAAGCGGCGGGCAGGCTTTGGGCGAAGGCGCGGGCGGCTTCGACGAAGGTGGTGTCGTTGAGCAGGGTGAGGGCCTGCTGGGGGGTGTTGGAGACGGTGCGGGCGGCGGTGCATTCGTCGCGCGCGGGGGCGTCGAAGTTCGCCAGCATGGGGTGGAGGAAGGTGCGCTGCCAGTGCATGTAGAGGCCGCGCCGCCACTGGCGGTCGTCGGTGTGGGGGATGTAGTCGCGGCTGGGGAATTGCAGGTTGTCGTAATAACCGGGCGGCTGGTAGGGCTTGGCGCTGGGGCCGCCGAGGTCGAGGTTGAGGATGCCGGCGGCGAAGAGGGCGTTGTCGCGGACGAATTCGGCGTCGAGCCGGCGGGGGTTTTGGAAGGCGAGCAGGCGGTTGTCGGGGTCGGCCTCGCGCAGTTCGGGGCGGGCGCGGCTGTCCTGGAGGTAGGTGTGGCTGGTGACGATGAGGCGCATGACGTGCTGGATGTCCCAGCCGCTGTCGCGGAATTCGCTGGCGAGCCAGTCGAGCAGCTCGGGGTGGCTGGGGGTCTCGCCCTGGGCGCCGAGGTCGTCCACGGCGCTGGAGAGGCCGTGGCCGAAGAATTGCTTCCAGAGGCGGTTGACGAAGGTGCGCGCGGTGAGGGGATTTTCCGCGGAGGTGAGCCAGCGGGCGAGGTCGAGCCGGGTCTGGCGCGGTGCGTCCGGCTTCAGGGGGCCGGTGAGGAACTCGGGCGGTGCGGGCGGGCGGAGGGCGCCGCTTTCATCCATCCAGTTTCCGCGCGGCAGGTCGCGCACGGGCATGGGCTCGGCGAGGGCGACGGTGACCTGGGTCATGGCCTTGCCATCGCGGCAGGCGAGCGCCTCGTGATAGAGCGCGCGCCATGTTTCCCGCGCGGAGGCGGGAGCCTGGCTGGACTGCATGAGCCAGAGGGTGGCGATGCGCGGGTGGACGGTCTTTTCCAAGGAGGTGAGGGCTTTGTCCAGAAGCGGCGGCAGGGCGGCGGCCCAGTTTTTCTCCAGGGGCAAAAAGGGCGCCACAGGGCTGATGGAGACGCGCAGGCAGCCGGCGCTGTGGTTGTTCAAGCGCAGGATGAGCGCGCCGCCCTCCGCGAGCTCGACGGCCTGGTCGAGAATCCACACGCTGTGCTGCGCGGCGCGGGCGAAGGCCACGGAGGTCTTCCAGCCGCCGCGGATGCCGATGACCTCCTCAGTGCCGGAGTAGCGCGGCTGCTTTTCCGGGGCGTCGGCGTGGAGGATGGCGAGCGGGGTCTCCTTGTCCGCGCCGGGCTGGCGGATGGTGAAGGCGGGGTTCAGCGTGAGGCCGTTGGTGGCGGCGCCCATTTCGATGCCGCGGTGGAATTCGTGCGGCAGCAGCTCCAGGCGGATGGCGGCGATGCGGGCGGCTCCGGGTTTGAGGGTGATGACGGTGTTTTGCGGCGCGCGGGTTTCCAGCAGCACGCTGCCGTCGGGCTGGACGGCGGCTTGGACGGGCGGGGCTTTTTTGTCCTCCTTCGCGGGCCGGGTGGCGGCCTCATGCGCGGGGGTGAGCCAGCCTTCGGGATGCGCCTGGAGATGCGCGCGCGCCTGTTCGATCCAGGACTGGATGGAGGCGCGGCCTGAGTCGGTTTTCACGGCGTCCTTCCATGCCTGGGCGGCGGTCTCGATCATGCGGGCGCGGGTGCGCTGGAGGCGCTGCTTCAAATAGGGGCTGTCCACTTCGATCTCGGGCGGGAAGGGGTGGTCGTTGCTCCAGCCTTTCAGTTCCTCCACCGGGGTGTAGCCGTAGCTGGCATAGACGCCGAATTGCTTGATGTCGGCAAAGTAGGCGGAGAGGGAGTAGAAGTCCCGCATGGTGAAGGGGTCGAACTTGTGGTCGTGGCACTCGGCGCAGCCGAGCGTGGCGCCGAGCCAGGCGCCGCCGACGGTGCGCACGCGGTCGGCCTGGTATTTGGCGAGGTATTCCTTCGGCTGCGCGCCGCCCTCGCGGGTCATCATGTTGAGGCGGTTGAAGCCGGTGGCCACGAGCTGCTCGGTGGTGGGGCGCGGCAGCAGGTCGCCGGCGAGCTGCTCGAGGGTGAACTGGTTGAAGCGCTTGTTCACGTTGAAGGAGCGGATCACATAGTCGCGGTAGGGGAAGACGCGCTGGTTCTGGTCGCCATGAAATCCGACAGTGTCGGCGTAGCGGGCCACATCCAGCCACCACACGGCCCAGCGCTCGCCGAAGTGGGGGGACTTGAAAAGGCGGGTGACGAGGGCGTTGACGGCGTCATCCGGGGACTGGGCGAAGTCTTTCTCAAAGCGCTCCACCTCCTGCGGCGCGGGCGGCAGCCCGGTGAGGTCGAGGCTGATGCGGCGGGCGAGGGGGCGCGCGCCGGCCATGAGCGAGGGCGCGTGACCTTTCTCCGCGAGCCGGGACTGGATGAAGGTGTCTGTGGGATTGCGGATTGCGGATTGTGGATTGCGGAATGAGGGAAACTCGGGCTTCACCAATGGCGTGTAGGCCCAGTGCGGCTCGTAGGGCGCGCCTTGCTCGATCCATTGGGCGAGCATTTTTTTCTGCGCGTCGGTGAGAGTCTTCTTCGACTCGGGCGGCGGCATGAGGTCGTCCTCGTCGGTGGTGTGGACGCGGTCCATGATGCTGCTGGCGGCGGGGTCGCCGGGGACGATGGCCTTCATCTCCAGGGCGGCCTCGCGCACGTCGAGGCGCAGGTCGGCCTCGCGGTGGTTTTTGTCCGGCCCGTGGCAGGCGAAGCAGTTGTCGCTCAGGATGGGGCGGATGTCGCGGTTGTAGCGCAGCTCGCCGGGCGCGGCATGAAGCGCGGTGGAGAGACAGAACAGGATGGCTGTGGGGCGCGAGAACATCACCCCGAGGATACGGTGCCAGAGCGGAAGTGTGAAGCTCGAAGTTGGCTTGTGAGCACGGAACAATCCGGGGATTTGCGATTTAAAACTCAATGATAAGACAAGGGCGAGTCTGGGTGTGACAATTTCGTCACAAATGCGGGGATCGTTATTTTTGACAGCCAGCCTGACTTCCGCTCCTAATGCCGCTCACACACTCCCGACCATGCTGGCATTGCAAAATCTCTTTGGCAAAAATGACGTCTTTTACGATCTATTGGAAGCCAGCGCCACGCAGGCGCGCAAAAGCGTCCAGTCCCTTCACAGCCTGCTCTCCGCGCCTGTGGGCGACGGGGCAACGCTGGAGGCTTTCGCAGCCTCACGGCGCGAGGACAAAAAAATCACCGAGCAGATTGACGAGGCTCTGTGCCGCACCTTTGTCACCGAACTGGAGCGGGAAGACATCTCCGCTCTCGCCACCGCCTTGTACAAGATACCCAAGACGGTCGAGAAAATCGCCGAGCGCGTCATGATCGCGCGCCAGCATCTGGAGGGCGCGGATTTCAGCCGCCAGATCACCCTCATGGACTCGGCCGCTGACTGCGTCGTCACCATGATCACGGAGCTGCGTTCGAAACTGCACCTTGAGCGCGTGAAGGTGCTCAATGACAAGCTCCAAAAAATCGAGGGTGATGCCGACAAGCTCGTTCTGGAATGCCTGCGCGACCTTTACAGCCAGACCTCCCGAGGTGCCATCACCATCATCGTGATGCGAGATCTCTATGATCTGATGGAGAAGGTGGTGGATCGCTGCCGGGACGCCGGGAAGGTCGTCGCCCACATCGTTTTGAAAAACTCCTGATCACCGGCGCATGACCCTCGTCCTGACCGTCGTCCTGGTCGCGTTGATTTTCGAATACATCAACGGTTTCCACGACACAGCCAACTCAATCGCCACCGTGGTCTCCACCAAGGTGCTCACGCCAAGGCAGGCGATTTTGCTGGCCTCTGTCACGAACCTGGTCGGCGCCCTGTTTGGCACCGCTGTCGCCAAGACCATCTCCTCAGGCCTCGTGGACAGCCAGTTTGTCTCCACCACCACCATCATCTGCGCGCTCTCGGGCGGTATTGTCTGGAACCTGATCACCTGGTGGTTCGGTCTGCCTTCCAGCTCCAGCCATGCCCTTATCGGCGGCCTGATCGGCGCCACGCTCGCCAGTGCCGACGGCAATTGGGAGGCGCTCATCTGGTCGAAGCCCCCTGATGCCGGCAAGCACTGGTATGAGGGCGGGGGCATCTTTTACAAAGTCGTGCTGCCCATGGTCAGTTCCCCGCTGGCTGGATTCACCTTCGGACTCGTTCTCATGGGCCTGCTTAACAGCATCTGCTACTACCTGCGTCCGCTTGTCGTCAGCCGCACCTTTGGCAAGATGCAGATATTCAGCGCCGGCTACATGGGCTTCAGCCACGGCCAGAATGACGCGCAGAAGACCATGGGCATCATTGCTCTCGCTCTTGTCGCCGGCACCAATGCGGGTGATCTCCAGGAGCTGCCTGGCTGGCTTTCCTTTCTGCGCATCGAGTCCCTCGGCGCAAAAGGCGACCAAATTCCGGTGTGGATCAAAGTCGTGTGCGCCCTCACCATGGCCGCCGGAACGGCAGCGGGCGGCTGGCGCATCATCAAGACTCTCGGTCATAAGATGGTGAAACTGCAGCCCGTGCACGGCTTCGCCGCGGAAACCACCGCCGCCACCGTTCTCTTTGGCGCAGCCTCCCTCGGCATGCCTGTCTCCACCACCCACGCCATCACCACCAGCATCATGGGGGTGGGCGCTGCCAGGAGGTGGAACGCCATCCAGTGGAGTGTCGTCGGCCGCATCCTATGGGCATGGGTGCTCACCATCCCGGCCACCGGCGCGCTGGGTTACGTTTTTGTTAAAGCTGTGGTCTGACGAATCTGTCGAATGCATGCCGTGCATCAGCGTCATGCATGGCATCATCGAGTTTATTGATTCGCCGGGTTAATGGATTCAAAGTAGCGCTCGGACGCCGGCGGCGCGGCCCCTTGGGGACTTCGTCGCGGTATTGGCAAATCCATCCAACTCCAACCGAATCCACTCATGAAATCCGAGCGTCTTCAATTCACCGCCGATGACGGCGAGTCCCTGCATTACAAATCCTGGAACGTCCAGGGGGCATCCAGAGCGCTGGTGCTCCTGCACCGCGGGCACGAGCATGCCGACCGCTGGGACAGCGTGGCGCCCTCGCTGCTCATGCCGGACACCGCGATTTATGCCTGGGAGGCGCGCGGTCATGGACAGTCGCCAGGGCGGCGCGGACACGCGGCGGGATTCATGGAGTATGCGCGCGATCTCGACACGTTTTTCCGCCATTTGCAAAAGCAGCACGACCTCGTGCCGGAAAAGACGGTCGTGGTGGCGCACAGCGTAGGCGCGGTGGTGGCGTCGGCATGGGTGCATGACTTTGCCCCGCGCATCGCTGGCCTGGTGCTCGCCACCCCGGCGCTGGAGGTGAACCTCATCGTGCCCGGCGCGCTGACTGGCATCCGCGCGCTGCAAAAGCTCAAGCCCGGCGCCACCATCAAAAGCTATGTGCGCGGAAGCTGGCTCACGCGGGATCCCGCAGCCGCCGCCGAATACGACGCGGACACGTCCATCTCCAAGGACATCTCAGCGCGCATCCTCACCGGCCTTTTTGACACCGCCCGCAGAGTCGTTAGCGACGCCGAGGTCATGGACCGCCCGCTGCTATTGTTTTCCGCAGGCGCTGACAAGGTGGTGAAAAGGGGGGCTATTGACCGGCTCTACACGAACTACGGCTGCGACCAGAAAATTCATCTCACACTCAAAGGCGCCCGCCACGCCATTTTCCACGATCTATGCCGCGAGGAAGTTTGCGCAGCCATCAAGCGCTTCGCAGTCCGCTGCATCGAGAACTTCACCCCGCCGCGGCTTGAGGCGGACCTCAGCCATCCAGCCACGAACGCCGAGTTCGCCGCCCTGAAAAAGCCGCTGCCCTCGCCTTCCTTGAAGGGGCTCTCCTTCATCCTGCAGCGCGCCAGCCTTGGCACTCTCGGCAGGCTCAGCCAGGGCATCCGCATCGGCCATGCCACCGGCTTCGACTCCGGTGAGTCGCTCGACTACGTCTATGAAAACAAGGCGCGCGGCAACCTGCTGGCTGGAAAAATCATTGACCACTTTTACATCAATGCCATCGGCTGGCGCGGCATCCGGCAGAGGAGGGCGTGCATGAACCAGGCGCTGCGCCACGCTCTGAGACAGGCGCGCGAGGCGGGCATGCCGCCGCAGCTCATGGACATCGCCGGCGGCGCGGGACGCTACCTGCTCGATGTCATGGCGGATGAGGAATGCGGCGGGGATTTGCATGTGCTGTGCCGGGACTGGAGCGAGTCCGCGCTCGCAAGGGGCCGCGCCTCCGCGAGTCAGATGGGGCTGGCGGAGCGCATCACCCATGCGCGCGGGGATGCCTTCGATGAGGAGTCGCTCGCCTCTGTGGAGCCAAAGCCCTCCGTGGCCGTGGTGTCGGGGCTTTATGAACTCTTCCCCGACAATGCGCGGCTGCAGCGCTCATTGCGCGGTCTGTTTCGCGCCGTGCCGCCCGGCGGCTGGCTCATTTACACGGGCCAGCCCTGGCATCCTCAGGTGGAGATGATCGCGCGCACGCTCACCAACCGCGACGGCGAATACTGGGTCATGCGCCGCCGTCCGCAGGGGGAGATGGACGCTCTCGTCGAGCAGGCCGGCTTCAAAAAGGAAAAGCAGTGGGTGGACGACTTCGGCATCTTCACCGTCAGCCTCGCCCGCAAACCGGTGGCTTGATCAGCGGCCGGCCAGCTTGTTGAACTCCGCGGCGAAGCGCCTGCCGATCTCCTCCTGTGCAGCCGTGTCGAAATGCACATTGTCGCCGATGTGTGTCTTCAAATCGCGGGCATCTACACAGGCGGTGTGCGGGACGCTTTTCAGCAGGGCGAGCTGGATGTCGTTCATGGCTTTGAGGTGGGTGAGTTGCGGTTCATCCCGCATCTCGCCGACGGTGCAGGCGATGAAGGGCAGGTCGGGCTGGGCGAGTTCGGTGCGGAAGGCTTCGATCATCGCGCGGAGGCGGTCGGCGTGCTGGGGGAGTTCTTCGGCGTTCGCGTTGGCCTCGCCTTGCAGCCAGAGAATGCCGCGGATGCGGGCTTTCACGGGCGCGGTGGTCTGCAGGGCGAGTTTGGCGCGGCGGAGGGCGTCTTCGTAAAGCTTCGCGCCTTTCTGCCAGAGCTTGATGGAGGATCCGCCGACGGCGCAGGGCACGAGGCCGATGGCGGCGGTTTTGTCCTGCGCGGCGAGCACTTCGGCAAAGGCCAGTCCGGGGCCGACGCCGGCGTTGTCGTGGCCTTGGAAGGTCTTCGCGTCGCCCGTGAGATGCAGCGGATGCCGCGCGAGATACCACTGGTCGTCCATCTTGTGCATCATGACGATGCGCGGGTCGTTCTTCGGCTCCTCCGGCATGAGTCCGCGGCCTTTCATGTTCGACTGCCCGCACAGCAGCCACAGATCGAGATGCGTCGCGCCCGCCGGCAGCTTCGTGATGTCCACGCTGACCAGCGGCGGCTTCGTGGGTGGTGGTGTGCCGGCTTTCTTGGCCTTCGCGGCCTTTTGGGCGAAGAGCGGAGAGCTGAGGGCGAGGAGACAGAGAAGGAAAACGCGGCGCATGGTGCGTCAACGGGACGCAGGTGTGGATGTTGCAGTGCAGAGGCACGATCAAAGCCATCAATGAAGCCGTCAGATCCGGTCAGCTTCGTCATCCAATGGGATGGAAAAATAGTCCACGCCGTTCGCCACATTTTCAACAGCGGCGTCTGGCGGAAAAATGTGGCCCCCGGCACCACCAGTTCCATGTGGAGCGACAGCGTTGCAGCTTATGCGATAACCGTTACTCAGAAGGAAGTCAGCATCCCAAGGGTAGTGAAAGCCCAAAGTGAGGTCGAAAGGCGCCGACTCCGGAGGACTCCACAGTGAAAATGGCGGCAGGGTCACTGGCGCAGGGTGCGTCTGCTTGGCCGGGTATCATCCAGCGCTTCTCAGCCTCACGGCCCCCACCTGCCAGCCGGCATGACAGGCATGTCCCTTTGGAGCGGAAGACACGGGCACCCTGCGAATGAGCCATGCGGGTGAATTTCGCGGCTGCACTCGCGCGGTGCTCATGCATCTTGCCTCATGCACTCGCGGATCTTTTTCCTGGTTGTCCTGCTGGCTGCGGCGTTCGCCCTGGCGGGGCTTTGGATGGAGAGGCGGGGCTGCCTAGACTGCTTCGCCCGCCACCTGATGTTTGACTCCCTGCGCCTGCCCTACCCCGAGCCGCCCGAGCCGGAGAAATGGAGCGCGCTCACAGCGGTGGAGCGTCTTGCGGACACGCGCGCGCGCCTGCTGCCGGGCTTGCATGACGAGCTGGCCATGCGCGGCACCAGTCCCGGCGCGCAGGCTTATCTGCGCGCTTTCAAGGAGAGCCGCGAACTGGAGTTGTGGCTGCGCGACGGGTCTGAATGGGTGCTTTTCCGCAATTATCCCGTCGCCGCCCTCTCGGGCGGGCCCGGGCCGAAGCAGCGCGAGGGCGACGGCCAGGTGCCGGAGGGCTTTTACGCGGTGGAAAGAGGCGCGCTGAATCCCGCCAGCAGTTTTCATCTTTCCTTCAACATCGGCTACCCGAACGCGCATGACCGCCACCTCGGCCGCACGGGCAGCTTCATCATGGTGCATGGCTCGAATGTGAGCATCGGCTGCCTGGCGATGACCGATCCGGTCATTGAGGAGATCTATTTGATTGTCGAAGCCGCGCTGGACGCGGGCCAGCGTGCCGTGCCTGTGCATGTCTTCCCTTTCCGCATGACGGATGCGCGCATGGAGCTGGCGCGCGAATCCGAGTGGCACTCTTTCTGGAGCGAGTTGCGCGCGGCGCACGACGCCTTTGAACAGACGGGGAAACCGCCGCGCGTCGCCTTCGAGGCGGGGCGGCAGGTGATCACGCCGGAACGGTGAATCCTCCCTCCGCTCAAGCGGCGGCGAGACTGCCTTCGAGTCCGCCCTGCCTCCGGACCGCGTTTCGAGCCGGAAGTGTGCGGCCCGCCTTTGACACCCGGAAGGTGAAGGCCACCAGGCTGAGCGTGGCCACCGAGCTGAGAGGCATCAAAATCGCCGCCGCCAGCGGGCTCAGATGACCCATGAGACCGGCGATGACGGTGATGATGTTGTAGCTCACCGAGAAGGCAAAGACGCGCCGCGTGGCGCGCTGATGCACGCGCGCGATGTCAAGCAGAGCGCTGACAAAACGCAGGCTGTGGCCGAGAAAAAAGAAGTCCGCCTTTTGCTCCAGAAAGCTGCGCCCTGTGACCGGGCTGCCCGCGCAAAGGGCGGCGTCAAAGGCCAGGCTGTCGTTGGCTCCATCGCCAATGTAGAGCGTGTCATCCCTGTCGCGCCCGGCCACCCAGCGCGCTTTCTGCTCCGGTGTCATGCGCGCCAGCCAGTGCTCCTTTTCCAACCCGAGCCGCGCCGCGATGCCGGCCACCTTTTCCTCGCGGTCGCCGCTGAGAATGTGGACACTCAAACCGCGCGCGCGCAGTGCGCCAACCTCCTCGATGGACTCGGCGCGCATCTGGTCGCGAAAACAGAAGTCCGCCAGTGGCACGCCGTCGCAAGCCAGGCGCGCATCAGCCGCGGGTGAGCGTCCCAGGCTCCAAATCCGGTTTTTGTCATCCGTGAGCGACAGGCCGAGGCCGATGTCCTCGCGCACCTCAGCGTCAAGCACCCTGCCGGGGCCTAGCGCGTCAAAAAGACTGCGGCTCACCGGATGCAGATTGCCTGTGACGAGTGTGCGCAGGGCAATCCTGGACTCCGTGCTCAACTTGGAGACTGTGAGCGCGTCCGCCAGCACCGGGTTCTCCAGCGTAAGCGTTCCGGTTTTGTCAAAGACCACACGGCGCGCGCGTGTCAGCCGCTTCCAAAGCGCCAGCGCGCGCACAAACACGCCGCTTTTCTCCGCGCGCGCCGCCGCGAGTTCCTCGGCCAGCGGCACCGCCACACCCAGGGCACAGGGACATGAGACCACAAAGATGGAGATCATCACCTGGAGCGCCCGGGCAGCCTCCGCGCCGCGCAACCACCATGTCAAACCGCCCGCCGCTCCGATGACGATGACGATGCCGAGGTACCAGCGCAGAAGACGCTCCAGGCGCAAGTCGCGGAAGTCTCCCGGACGGCGCGCCTCCAGCAGCCGGCGCAGCGTGCTTTCCTGCCATCCCTCCAGCGCCTCCGCCTCCAGCGCGCGCGCGCCGATGTTGAGCGCGCCGGAGGGCAGCATCTGCCCTTCCTCGCGCTGCTGCGCCTCGCTCTCGCCATTGATCCATTCCAAGCTCACGGAAGCGCGCGGACTCAGCAGACGGCAGGCGACCGGGATGGATTGTCCCGGCTTGATGGCAAAGCGCGCACCCGGCTTGAGCGCGGACAGCGGCGCCGTCCTGCCGGACTCCGGCAGCATGACGCTCTCCGGGATCGAGGTGTCGCGCATCAGCTTGCGCCGGTTGCGCTCCACAGCGGCCTGCTGCGCCCAGCGCCCGGCCAGCATGAGGAAGATGAAGATGGCGACGAAGTCGAAATACTTCAGGCCCTCCACTCCGGCCAGCCAGCCGCCCAGCGAGCCGGCATAAGCGGCAATGATGCCCAGCGCTATGGGCGTGTCTATGTGCAGCGCGCCCGCCTGCAAGCCGCGCCATGCTTTTTCGATGAAAAAGGAGCCCCCAACCAGCATCGCCAGTGTGGCGGAAGCGGCGGCGATCATGTCGAACCACGCGGCAAAGGCGAAGTCCGGCGGCATGCCAAAATAGGCCGGCAGTGAGAATGCCATCGCGTTCATGGCAAAGGCCCCGCACACGCCCATGCGCCGCTCCAGGCCGGATGACTGCTTGCGCTCCCCGCCTTCATGCGGGGGACCGACGAGGTAGCCAAAGCCCTGCATGTCTCTGGCAAAGGCCGCCGCGTCAAAAACACCGGACTGGAACAAAAGCGTCATCTCGCCATGCACCACGTCCACATTCACCCGCAGTCCGCCGGGATGGCGCGCGAAGATTTTTTCGATCAGCCAGACGCAGCCGACGCACGAGATGCCCTGCAGAGCCAGCCTGAGTTCCGCCGTCTCACCGCCAGCCTGCGCCGTTTGCGCCGCCAGTTGCTCCAACCATGCGTAGTCGCGCTCGCGCAGGGCCTGTGGCGGCACGGGTGACAGGGCATTGCCTCCTTTGAGATCATAAAAATGGTCGAATCCCTGCGCATGCAAAAGATCATGGACATACACGCAGCCCGCGCAGCAAAACCCGTCCTCCCGGCCCTGCGGGACGGGGCATCCGCAGTGGGCGCAGGCGGTCGTTTCCTTCATCGCCCCAGCATCGGCGGCAGTGAGGCAGGCGCTCCGCGCGTCTTGTCATAGAGGCGGCGGGATTTGCGAGCCAAAGAATGAGGCGGATGCCTGGCAGACATTTCAATACGGCTCTTTGAAGGCGTCATTCGCGCTCCTGTGCCTCCCTTTGCGCCGAGGCCGCGGCTTTCATAAATCCGCCAACGCACGCTTGCCACCCGGCACCCGCACTCTAGCCTGGATGCCGATGCATGCTCTGAAGCGAAATGCCCGGCTTCTCTACCTGCTCGCCCTCTGCCAAGTGCTGGGCGGGCCGCTGGTCATCGGCGGGCTGCTGGTTCTGGAGCGGCTGACTCGCGGAAGCGGTCTGGAAGCACGCATGGCAGGCGCTCTCGCGCGCATGGAGGCCGCGGAATGCGCGGCGCTTCTCTCCCGCGCTGGCCTGCCCGCCGGGGAAGAAGCGCCTGCTTCCGCCCCCGCCAAAAAAAGCAAGTGCAAGGCAGACAAAAACTGGTCATTGGGCGGGCTGAACGCGCCGCGATTCTTCCCGCCCGCGCCCATCCAAGCGGAAATGGGATCACCCCATGATCCGCCGCCTGCAAGGCTGGCCCAAGCGCCGCCCTTGCCTCCACCGAGAGTGGGTTGAACAACATCGAACCCGCCTCCGCAACTGCGGAGACGGCTCGCATTGCCGCGCCCGCGCGCCGCCCGCCGGCATGCCGTGCCCGCATTCCCCCTGGCTCGCCCCGTCGTTTACCCACCAACCCATTCCCACTCTCATGCATCCCCTTTATTTTTTCAGACATCTTCAATTTTCAGATTTCAAATTTCGCACCTCCCTCTTTCTGGCCGCCGTCTGCTTCAACGGCCTGCTCTGCTCTCAAGAACCCGCCGCCGAAACTCAAACCACGCTCCCTGAAGTTGTTGTCGAGGGCAAAGCACGGCCCTTGCTGGGCGTCACCGACACCGCCTCCAAAGGCGTCGCCACCCAGGAGGATTTCCTCTCCCGCCCCCTGCTCCGGCGTGGCGAAATCCTGGAGACCATCCCCGGCATGGTCATCACCCAGCACGCCGGCGGCGGCAAAGCCAACCAGTACTTCCTGCGCGGCTTCAACCTCGACCACGGCACCGACTTCGCCGTCAGCCTGGATGGCATGCCGCTGAGCTTCGTCTCCCACGCGCACGGCCAGGGCTACACGGACCTCAACCCCGTGATCCCCGAACTGGTGGACAGCATCGCCTACGCCAAGGGCACCTACACCGCGGCGGACGGCGACCTTTCCTCCGCCGGCAGCGCCAACTTCCGCCTCGTGGACCGGCTGCCCGGGCACATGATCAAGGCCGAGTTCGGAGAGTACAATTACTACCGCTCCCTGCTCGCAGGCACGCTGCCGGCCACTGAGGCCGGCGCGCTCACCTACGGGCTGGAGTTCAACTACTATGACGGCCCCTGGACCCAGCCAGAAGAGTTCAACCGCTGGAACGGCCTGCTGAGGTGGTTCACGGGTGACGAGGATGACAACCTCTCCGTGACCTTCCAGGGCTACACCGGCTCTTGGACCAGCACGGACCAAATCCCCGTGCGCGCCTCCGGCCTGGGCCGCTTCGACACACTCGACCCCACCTCCGGCGGCGACAGCGAGCGCTACAGCCTGAACGTGGCCATGCAGACCCGCGACGGAGACGTGGTCACCCGCGCCAATGTCTATGGCATCCACTACTCCCTGAACCTTTTCTCCAACTTCAGCTACTTCGTCAACGGCCCCCTGGGAGACCAGTTCGAGCAGTCCGAGAACCGGTGGATCTTCGGCGGCCAGATGGCGCGCACCTGGGAGAAGCGGGAGGCATTCGGCGTGGAGCACGATTTCACCCTCGGGGCTCAGACGCGGCATGACTTCATAGACGGCATCGGCCTCTGGAACACCACGCGCCGCGAGCGCACCAGCATCATCCGGCAGGACGACCTCATGCAAAACAGCGCCGGGGTCTATGCCGAGTTGCAAAGCCGCTGGGCGCCCTGGTTCCGCACCGTGCTCGGGTTGAGGGGAGACCTTTATCATTTCGACAATCAAGCCAGCACCGCGCGCAACCAGGAGGGCAGTGAGTGGGATGGCATCGTCAGCCCCAAATTCAGCGCCATCTTCGGCCCCTGGCATGACACGGAGTACTACCTGAGCTTCGGCACCGGCTTCCATAGCAATGACACGCGCGGCGTCACCGCCTCCAACAGCCCTGCGGATGCCCTGGTGCGCACGCTCGGAGCGGAGGCGGGACTGCGCACCCAGGCCATTGAGGATGTCACCACCACGCTCGCCTTCTTCTGGCTACGGAGTGACAGCGAGCTGCTCTATGTGGGCGACGCCGGCACCAACGAACCGGGCCCCGGCTCCGACCGCTACGGGGTCGAACTGGCAACCTACTGGCGCCCCGCTTCCTGGTTCAGCGCCGATGCCGAGCTGGCCCTGACCTACGCGCGCCTGCGCGGCGTGGGCGGTGACGACCGCATTCCCAACAGCGTGCCCGTCATGTTCAGCGGCGGCATCAATCTGGGAGCGCAGGGCAATGCGCCAGGGTGGTTCGCCGGAGCGCGCGTCCGCGCCTTTGGCGCGCGTCCGCTGGACGAGGCCAATGAGTTCGAAAGCCGGGACAGCCTGATGGTCAATGCCACCCTCGGCTACCGGCGCGACAACTGGGAAGTGGCCCTGGACTGCCTGAACCTACTGAATCGCGCCGACAACGACATCGAATACGCCTACGAGAGCCAGCTCAAGAGCGAGCTTGCACCCGTGAACGGCGTCCATGCGCATCCGGTGGAGCCGCGCATGTTCCGCGCGCGGGTCACTCTGCGGTTTTAAAAAACCGGTTCTTTGGAGCAGGCTGTATCCCGCTTGATGGCTTCCACCTAAAATTCAAACTTCTGCATGAAGGCAACCCCAATTGCCTGATGGAATTCTCGATTCCGGGTCCAGCCCATGGGACTCCGGTTCGCATGGGCGCGAATCAGCCCGCCTTAAAGCGCTCCGGCGCATCCAATCAAGATGCGCCGGGGTAACCACAAAAGGTGTATGCCACCCAATTGTCAGGTTCAAGGGACAAGGAAGAGCATCATGGCTGTCTCACCCGTGACGAACTCAAGGTTGACGAGGACAAAACCGCTCGTGCTGATGGCCTTGTAGGAGTTGCTGGCGGCTCCTCCCGAACCTGGATAGGAAAGGTCGCGAATGTTGACGTTAACGGTGCCACCAAGACCATCGGCGATGTCAAGCGCCTGGCCTTCACGGGCCACAAGAACAAAAACCCCTCCAGATGTCTGCGCGTAGACAGCACGATCATCATTGACAGTGACACCGCCTACTCCGACTCGAAGCGTGGCCCCGATGACCACGCGTCCATCCGCGCTGATCACAGGATGATCAAACGAGTCAAACACAGCTGCGGTCGCATTACCGTTCGCATCCGGTGCAAAATCACCTTTGCGAAGGAGCAGGGCTGTCGTTCCAGCGCCCGAATTGCTCCAGATACCCGCATCATCATTCACGGTCACCCCACCGTCACCGACGGAGAGATTCGCCCGGAAGACAAGTGTGGTGGTGGAATTTAGATGAGGTCTGCCAAGGGCCGCGAAGGTAGCAGCCGCAGCGATTCCTCCAGGTCCTTCACCGCTAGCCTGGGTGGATCCCGTCCTGGCCAGGAGGACGGGAGCCGCGCCGTTCAGGCTGCTGTAAAGGGCCAGATTATTCGCCAGTGTGACACCCGCGCCTTGCAGGGTGGTCAGGAAGGCAATGCGGTTGGCATTGTTGAACGAGATGCTTTCAGCAGGCTTCAGATATTGCGCGCCACCGGTGCCAGGGGCAGTCTGAATGTTTGTCGCCGTCGAGCCAATCGCAACTGTGCCCAGAGTGGTGCCGTTATGATAAAAGACACCGGCATTGTTGGCACTGGTGATACCCAGTGCGGCGTTAACTCTCCTGGCTGCCACGAAGGCGGAATTGTGATTGGTGTTGAGATAAACATTGGCGTTGTAAAGATGCCCGAACACACCCGTGGCGGCCGGATTGGGCGCAGGCGGCGCAGGCACCGCGTCGCCCTCCCTCGCAATCATCCTGCGCGAGGTTCCGTGACGGAGAATAGCGCTGTCGTTGTTCGCGGTAACTCCCAGGATTTCATCAAGGGCAAATGTGCAGCTTGCCAGCAAACGAGCGCCATTGTTGTATGCCAGAGGTGAGCGAACCAAGTCATATACGAGACCAGTCGGCAGCCCTGTAAAAGCCCCAACGGCATCCCCGGAGCGCGCAATCTCAGCTAATGAGGCAAGTGTTCCAGCAAAGAGCGCGTTGCCGCCGCCTTGAACCGGCGAGGAAAACGCGATCTGATTGTTGTCATTGAACACCGGATTCAGCGGCATCTGCCCATATACATCCCCGCCTGGAGTCATGTTCCCCTGACGAGCCGCAAGATTGAGCGTGGGCACGCCGCCCCCGCCCGGCAGTTCCGCCCAGATGCCCTGGAGATTCACACCGGCCAAAGCATCACCCGTTGTATCCTGCAAGAAAGCACGGAAGGCGATCAACCCATTTTCGTTGATGGTTCCGGAAGGACGCAGGGAATCAAACAAAGTGCCATTAGCCGTGCCGGGTGCCTCCTCGTTGGTGGAGGTGACAAGAAAACTCAGAGACTGCGCATCAGCGAAATATAGTCCGCTGCCACCCGCATAGTTCGCCCAAAGCAACGGAATGAAATCATCTCCAAGCGTCCTGGGACGCCCAATCGGACCGCCTCCGTTCGACGTGAACGCCTCTGACTCAGGGAGGTCAAGTCCGGTCAGGACACGGGCGACGCGATTGCTGTCATAAGTGGTGTCTCCCACCGAGATAAGACGCTGCGCCACAGCCGCTGCAACTGCTTCCCGCTTCCAGATACCCTTGATGGAGGATGCACCGGGACCAGCTCGCAACTCAATGGCAATATCACCATCCGAATTCATGGTGACCTGGTCAATATTTTTCACTGTGCCATATACCGTGCTGCCATCACGGTCAAAAATGTTTTGAGTAACCAGCGCCACCAGTTCCATGCCGGCACCGGCGTCCATCCAAACACCCCGGCCGATCAGACTGCCTGTGTCATTGGCAGTGTCGCGAGCGATTGCCACCACAACAATCACACCATTGTCCGCCAGGAACAATTCTTCAATTGTGTCGAAAAAGCCCCCGACAAAGCCAGGTGTTGCGTTGCCTTCCACCGCGATATCCGTGATGGTCGTTGTGGCAGAGTCATAATGCCAAGCGCCTGTGTTGGCCGAAGCTGGAGCCACTCCGCCAAGGCTGGCCCGAAACAGAATATCTTCAGAATTGTTGATGTGACATGCCGTGAAGTCCAGGTAAGTAGAAGCACCTGCGCCGGGAGCGACATCACCTTCGCGAGCCACAAGTGTGGGGCCACCTCCGGGTATCGGGTCGGGCATGGAGAGCAGCACGTTGTTGTTGGCTCCAATCCCGCTCAAACTGGTGCGAAACACCACTTCGCCATCATTGTTGATGCAATACATGTCTCCAATGACGTTGTAGGTGCTGCCTGGAAGCGCCCCGATATTGGTTGGCTCGGTGTTTCTGGCGATATGCTCAATGCCCACGCCGTTGATGCTGCGCCAAAGGGTGCGGACCCCGGGAGATGGCTCCACTGTGGCTCGGAAAACAATGTCGCCATTATCGTTCACACTGGGCTGGTTCAAAATCGAGAAAGTTTTGCCAGCCAAACTTGCAGGAGTGGCGGCACCTTCCAGGGCGACCAAGTCCAAAGCTGGACCTACAGTGGTGGTCCAAATACTATCGTTGCTGTCGTCGAGCGTGTTGGAAAACGCCGCCTCAAAAGTTGCCGCAAAGGCAGTGGTATCAATATTGAACGTTCCGAAGTTCGCGCCCGTTCCAGGTGCTGCGTCACCTTGACGTGCCGCGAGCAGCAAAGAACCGGGTTCGCCGTACCAGAGGCCGCCGAGACCGCCAGCGGTCCCAACAAAGCTGACACCGCCATCCGCGCTTACTGAGGCCAACGATGAACTGAGGGAACTCCACGTTGAGACAGTGCCTGGAGCGGTTTCTCCTGTCTCCGCCACAGGCGTGAGCACGATGGAATTTTGCGAATATGACGGTGCGGTGGATAACGCGAGGCCAGCGGCCAAAACGGCGCATTGAATACGAGTGCTCAAAGATCCAGGGAGGGATGTTTTCATGCGAAGTCGGGAGACTAGTGGATTGTCGGGGTTTTTACCAGCAAATTAGGAATATCATGAATCTGTCAAGTGTCATCACGAAAGGCGAAGGGTTCCAGAAAAAACATCAGGGTATTTTCAAAATTGAGAATGCTATGGCGTCTTGGGTAGCAAGTCTTTGTCCAACCCGGAAGACGTCTTGGCCCACCAGTCTGCCGCCTGCCCTGCCCCATTGAACTGCTGGCCCGTAAGGCGTTGCAGGGATCTCTGAATGGCCGCTGAGCGAGCGGGATGGTGCGCAACAGCGGGCCATGCAGCCACCAGCGCTGCAGCCGCATCCCACCCGCCCAGAACGCCCAGCCATTCCGCCGCCTTGCGGGCAGTCTCCTCCCCTGGTCCGGTCAGTGCATTGCCAAAAAATGGAATCCGTTCACGAACAGGCAGTTCGTTGACCCGTGTGAACGCACGATCTTTGACATGCTCGTCCGAGTCTTGAAGGGCGATGTTCAGCACCGCTTTGTCTATCTCGCGCTCCGAAAGCAACCCGCTCATTTTCAGCGCCTCCATGCGCACATCCGCCTCCGGATCCCGCAACGCCGCCACAAGCAGGGCGCGCGCCTGGTCCGCATCCAGTTCCGCCACATGATCATGGATGAACTGAATTCTGGCCGAACTTTCTCCCGCTTTGGGAAATCCAGACTCCCAGTTCCTTGATGAGAACTCGCCCGATGTCGTCCGAGTCTGGCCATCTTTCGCACCACTCGTCGAGCCTTCTAAATGTGGCGGGCTTGCATTTTTGCGCCGCTCCACGAGCGAATCATCTTCTGTGCTTGGCGGACCAGCCAGCCACATTGACCAAAAGCCCCCCAAGATTGCTGCGGCCAGCACACCGGCAATGAGCCATTTTTTTTGATCTTGTTTGATTCGACTTGGGGGGGCTGGCATTCAGTTTCAATTCATCACAATGCCGCGTGGCGTGCAAATGAATATCTGCTGGCAACAGCCTTCGCATCCGGCCTTGTCCGCTGTTTTCAATGCCTCAGCGCTCCAAAAAAATGACCTCTCGCCCTGAGCCTTATGCGCGGTCATGGCAAGTTGCGTCTTGCAATCCACCGGGTTTCATTCGATTCGGCAGCCTCCCGATCAGCCATGTCCCTGACCCGAAAGATTCTCCGAGGCTCCACGCTCAATCTGGTGGATCACGCGGCGCGCATTCTGGCCATGCTGGTGGTCACGCCGCTCATGGTCACCAAGCTGGGGCTGGAGGGCTACGGCATCTGGCTGGTGCTGACGGCTGCGGTGTCCTTTCTCAATCTGCTGGACGGAGGCATCACCCTCTCCGGCACGCGCTATCTGGCGCGCGCGCTGGGCGGGAAAGACGCTGAAGCGGCGGGCCTCGTCACCGGCACATTGCGCTGGCTTTACCGCCGCATCGGCCTCGGCTGCGCGGTGGCGACGGCGGGACTGGTCCTGGCCGTGCCCTGGCTGGTGCGGGACGCAGCCTGGCAGGAAAGCGCCCGCCTCGTGCTGCTGGCGCTGGGCGGCGGAATGACGCTGCGTTTTTTCCTGCGCATCCATCTCGTCATCCTCAAAGGCCATCTGCGCTATGACCTGATCGTGGCAGCCTCCCTGGTCAAGGTGGTGCTGCAAACCGCCCTCGTGCTGGCGCTCCTGACGCGCGGGCACGGCCTGGTGGTGCTGGCGGTGGCGCAAATCATCTCTGATTTGTTCGACCAGCTACTGGTGGTCTTCTTCTCGCGCCGCACCGGCGGCGGCGCGCACGCCAGGGCGGGGCACAGTCCCGAATTGCTGCCGGAGATCCTGCGCTATTCCGCCCTGGCCTTTCTCAACACCACCGGCCAGCACCTGCGCAGCCGCATAGACCCCTTTGTCATCACCAGCTTTGTCGGCGTGGCCGCCGTGCCGGTCTATAACATGGGGCTGCGCCTGGCCACCCTTTTCGCGGACATGGTCAACGCGGTCATGGGCGGCACATTGCTGGCAGGCTTCAGTCAGGTGGAGGGGCGTGAAGGCGTGGATGGTGTGCGTCGCAAGTTCCTGTTCAGCCTGCGTTTCAGCATCCCTCTGGCGCTGCTCGGCGCGGCGGGGCTGGCCGTGCTTGGCCCGGCCTTTCTGCTGCGCTGGGTGGGGCCGGACTTTGCGGACTCCGGCACCGTGCTGCGGCTGCTGGTGCCGCCCTACGCGCTCTGGCTCATGCAGTTCCCTTCCGGCAGTCTTTTCCTGAGCCTGAACCAGCATCATCTCATTACCAAGCTCACCTTTGGCGCCGGTTTGTTTAATGTCGCTCTTAGCGTAACGCTGGCCTCCTGGATGGGCTTTTACGGCGTGGTCTGGGCCACCTTCGTGGACATGACACTTTTTTACGGCCTGGCGGTTCCGCTGCTCGTGAGCCGGGTTTTGGGAATGCCGCTCATGCGCTATTATGCGGTGCTGATCACGCCGATACTAAAGCTCGGCTTGGCGCTGGGCGCCGCAGCCTTGCTAGCACAGCCCTTGGTCAAACCGGATTATCTCTCCCTGCTCATGGCGGGCATGGCGCTTGGCGCGGCTTTTGGCGCGGCCTGCTGGTGGCTGCTCATGCACCGGGATGAAAGAGCGGTCATTCTACGGAAACTGCGCCCCGCATCCGAAGTGAAAAAAGCCGCGTGAATGACTCCCTGCCATGATTGAATCCCCGCCTCCCCGCCCCTCCGCCTCGCTTTGGTCCTCGTTGTCTCTGCTGCGTTTCGTGCTGGCCGCCATCGTCGCCGCGGCGCATGTGAAAGCCTTCTATGGCGGCACGCTTGCCGCGCTGGACCCGGTGAAAATCCTCGCCTCGTTCAACGGTCATGCGGCCGTGGTGGGATTCCTTCTCGTTTCAGGATTCTCCATCGCCCACTCGCTGCTGGCGGAGGGCAAAGGGTATGTCTGGCGCAGGTTTGTGAGAATTTACCCGCTCTATCTGCCGGCGGTTTTGTTTTCCGCCTGGGTGGGCGGCTATGTCGTGCCCGGGGGCGCGGCCGGCGAACCCATCACCTACGCCGCGCCGGGGCTCTTCGAGACGCTGGGCAACCTGCTCATGCTGCAATGCGTGCTGGTTCCGCCCATGTCGAACAACGGCCCGCTGTGGACCTTGAGCCTGGAGTGGTGGTGCTACATGGCCGCGCCGCTCCTGGCCATGCTTTCCCGGCGGCGGCTTTTGCTGGTTCTGGTCTTGATGACGGCGGCGCACCTGAGCTGGATGGTCCTGGGCGCGCGCTTCGGGTTTTACGCCCGCTGCCCGTTCGGGCTGCACATTGTGTTTCTCGGCGTCTTTTGGCTGGCGGGATTCTGGTATTATCAAGTCCGCGCCGCGCCCTGGGCGGCATGGTCCTTCATCGGGCTGGTCTGGCTGCTTACGGGTTTGAACCGCGACAATCTCGCGGGCAACTACCAGCCCACCCTTGCCGTGTCATGCCTGATGCTCATCGCGGGCGGACTCATCGCCTGGCCGGCATGGTCCGGCGGCCTGCTCAAGTTGCTCGGCAACGCCTCCTATTCCCTATATTTGCTGCACAAGCCTTTCTACCATCTGGCCCATGAAAACCTGGGACTGAGGCAGGGCTGGCAGATTTTCAGCCTCACTGTAGCGGTGGCGATTCTCGCGCACTGGCTCGTCGAACTGCCGCTGCGCAAAGCCTTGCAAAAACTCTGGAACCACCTACAAGGCAGCCGCTCTCCCGCAACGTAACCTCCCCCTGTTTTGGCTCCCTTGTCCCCCCTCCACCTGCCCGGTGGCAAAACCGCCCCCGACCTTTTCATCATCGGCGGCGCGCGCTGCGGCAGCACCTCCCTGCATTACTACCTGGACCAGCACCCCGGCGTCCACATGTGCCAGCCGGACAAGGAACCCAGTTATTACTGCGATGTCTATGGCGTCAAAGACCCGGAGGAATACGCCGCCAATTTCGCCGGGGCCGCGCCCGGCCAGCTTCTCGGCGACGCCTCCACACCCTACCTCACCTGCCCCGCCAGCGCCGGCCTCATCCATGCGGCGAACCCTGGCGCGCGCATCATTGTCATCCTGCGCCAGCCAGCGGACCGCGCGTATTCCCTGTATCTGAAAATGTGCAGCCTTGGGCATGAAACCGCCCCGGACTTTGAAACCGCGCTGGAACTGGAGAAGGGCATCGTCAACGACCCGCCGGAGTGGCGGCGGGAGGGCTACCATTACAATCACCTCTACTTCCACTCCGGCCTCTACGCGGAGCAGTTGCGGCGCTTCCACGAGCTCTTTCCCAAGGAGCAAATCTTTCATGTGATCTTCGATGACCTGACCGTCTCCCCGCAAAAGCTCTGCGCGGAAATCTGCGCCTGGCTCGGCCTGCCCGCCATGCCCGCCATCAATCCCGAGCCGCGCAACCGCGCGGTGCGTCCGCGCTCCCTGAAATTCCAGCACTGGCTGAGGCACAGCCTGAATCCCGCGTTGAAGAAAACGCGACTGCCCTGGCGCGGACAGATTCTTGAAAAACTGCTGGCCTGGAACACCGATCCAAGCCCTGCGCCCAAGCTCGACGCCGGACTGCGCCGCCGCCTGACGGAGCGCTACGCGGAGGACATCCAGGCCACCGCCGCCCTCATCGGACGCGACCTCGGGCGCTGGCTTCGCTGACTCATTCACCACGCCTTGATGTGAAGGACACGCCCGTCCATCTTTTCCTGACCACGGAGCTTTTCCATCCCGACCTGCCGGGCGGGCTGATGCGTTTCTTCCGCTACGGACCCGGCCTCAAGGAGCGGGGCGTCACGCCTCACGTCATCACCCTGCGTCATCGTCCCGAACTTCGGGATGAGGACGAGGCCAACGGCATCCTCATCCACCGCCTGGACCCGCCGGACTCGGCTCCGGGGGAGCTTCAGCGCGCGTGGCTGCTGCGGCAGGCGTTGCGTCGGGCTCGGGAGGTCCGCCTTCAGGGAGGCGCGGCTGTCTTGCAGCCCGGCATCCTTTCCCACACGATGACTCCGTCCCTGGCAGGCGCGCGCATGAGGGGCATCGGCTGCGTCCACAACATCAGCATCGCCCCGGAAACCGCCTTGAAGACCGGCGGCATCGCGCGCTTGCGTCAAAGGCTGCGCATGGGCTGGATGTGCGCCCCGGTCTCGCGTTTTGTTTTTCTCAGCCATCAACTGCGCCGGCAATACCAGCAGCGCTGGCCCCTGCGCGCCGCGCAGATCCAGGTGATCCCGAACGGCGTGGACATGGGCCGTTTTCATCCCAGCGCGGACGCGGCGGAGCGCGCGGAACTGCGCGCCCGGCACGGCCTCGGCGGCGGCCAAAAAATCGCGCTGTTTGTCGGCGGCATCATGGCGCGCAAGGGAGTGGACATCCTGCTGCGCGCCTGGGACCAGGTGCTGGCGGAACATCCCGACGCGGTGCTCCTCGTCCTTGGCAGCCGGGGCGGCCGCGTCTCGCATGAGCGCGCCGGCTTCAAAGACGAACTGGCGGAGTATCTGCGCCAGATGGACGAACTGCGCGCCCGCTGCGCCGCGCCGGAGAGCATCCGCTTTCTCGGCGAGGCCGCGAACCCCGCGCCTTACTACCGCATGGCGGATGTCTTTGCCTTTCCCTCACGCAGAGAGGGCCTGCCGAATGTCGTGCTGGAGGCCATGGCATCCGCCCTGCCATGCCTGGTGGCGCGGTTTGACGGAATGCCACAGAATGGCGAGGAGTTCGGACACGCGGACAGGCATTTTCACGCGCTCAGCCACGAGCCGGGGGAATGGGCGGCACGCCTGGCCCGCATCCTGCGCGACGACCAAGACGGACCGCGCCGTAAAATGGGCGCCCTGGCGCGCGAATGGATTGAATCCCACCACAACCTCCCCACCATCCTCGATCAATGGTCCCGGCTGTATCATGAAGCCGCCGGCCAGGGCTGATCTCATCCTTTATCAAACATGTGCGGCATTTGCGGCGAATACTTTCTCAACCCCGAGCGCCAGGCGGACGCGGCCCGCGTGCGGGCCATGCAGCACGCCATCGAGCATCGCGGTCCCAATGACGACGGCCAGTTCATCAGCGGCGCTTGCGGCCTGGGTTTCCGCAGGCTGAGCATCATAGACCTGGAGGGCGGGCACCAACCCATCCCCAACGAGGATGAAACTGTCTGGGTTACCCTCAATGGTGAGATCTACAACTACCCCGAGCTGCGCCGCGACTTGGAGGCGCGCGGGCACCGCTTCCGCACACGCTCGGACACCGAGGTCATCGTCCACCTTTACGAGGAGCACGGCGCGGACTTTTGCAGGCATCTGCGCGGCATGTTCGGCATCGCCTTGCATGATCTGCGCCGGGGCAGATTCATCCTGGCGCGCGACCGCCTGGGCATCAAACCCATCTACTATTGGCAGGACGCGGAGAAGATCGTCTATGGCTCCGAGATCAAGGCCGTGCTGGCGCATCCCGGCGTCTCCGCCGCGCCCAATGAGGCGGGCATTTTCCAGTTCCTGCTGCTGCGCCACTCCTTGCAGCCGGACACCCTGTTCGCAGGCATTCAAAAGCTCCCCGCCGCCTCAGTCCTCGTGGCCGACGGCGGGGGCGCGCGCGTCCAGGAGTACTGGCGGATGCGCCATCCGCCGGCCTTGCAGCGCGACCCCGCGCAGGCGGCCGCTGAATACGAAAAAGCGCTCGCCAACGCCGTGGACTGCCACCTGCTGGCGGATGTGCCCCTGGGCATGTTCCTGAGCGGCGGCCTCGACTCCAGCGTGCTGGCCGCGCTCGTCCAGCAGCGCTCAAACCGTCCCGTCATCTGCTTCACCGCCGGGTTCCAGGGCGGCAATGACGAAAGCGCCCATGCCGCCACCGTCGCCCGCCACATCGGCGCCGAGCACCGCCTCATCCCCATCCAGCCGCCCCCCCCCGAACTGCTTGAGCAGCTCGTCTGGCATCTTGACGAACCCATCGGCGACCCCGCCTGCCTGCCCACCTGGCTGCTGTCACAGGAAGCCGCCAAAGAAGTGCGCGTCGTGCTCACCGGTGAGGGCTCCGACGAGACGAACGCAGGCTACAGCAAGTTCCTCCGCCATCATCTCTTCCATCAAAAAGCCGCCGCCATGCGCCTGGCGCGGCTTTTCTGGCCCGCTCTGCGCCGCCTGCCGCCGCTGAGCGGACGATTCGCCCATTACCAGCCGCTTTGGAGCGCTCCAGACGAGCTGAGCCGCATCCTCGCCAACGACCAGACAGACCCTTGCCAGCCCGGCTCCCTCCTGCACGATCTCAGCCCGCGCCTGGCAAAGCACCACGCCGCCACCCTGACGCGCCTTCAGGCCGAGCTGGACGCCTGCGACAGCCGCGATCCCACTCTCCGCCTGCTGCAATACAGCCGCTCCGTCTTCATGCGCGAGGACCTGCTCATGAAAGTGGACCGCATGACCATGGCCCACGGCCTGGAGGCGCGCGTGCCCTACCTCGACCACCCGCTGGCCGAGCTCACCGCCGGTTTCGCGCCCGAGGTCCTCATGCGCGGCGGGCAGACCAAGGCCGTCCTGCGCGACCTCTCCGCCAAGCTCCTGCCGCCGGAGATCACCCGCCGCCGCCAGCACGGCTTCCTCGTGCCGCTGGCAGGCTGGTTCCAGGGCGACTTCGCCGCCTACGCCGCAGGCCTGCTTTCCCCCGAAACCATCCGCAAGCGCGGCCTGCTGGAGACCGGACAAGTGGCGGGCATCCTCGACCGCTACCAAAAAACCGGCGAAGGCGCCCGCATGATTTGGAACCTTGTTTTGCTGGAACTCTGGTTCCGGCGCTTTATGGACTGACCCCTCTCCCGACACTGCTCCATGCATCCCGACCTGCTCAACTACCTCGCCTGCCCCAAGTGCGGCGGCGAACTCCGCGTCACACGCGGGGCATTGGACAACGGCCATGTCGAGGAAGGGGAGCTGGCCTGCCAGGGCTGCCCCGCCCGCTACGCCGTGCGCAACGGCATCCCGCGCATGATCGCCGCGCTCAATGGCGAGTCCGCGCGCGGTGCGGACGACCGCGTGGACCTCACCGTGTCCCAATACTCCGCTTACCAGGGCGAGGTCTATGCCCCGATGGCCGAGTCCCTGCAAAACGAGGCCATCCTCAATGCCCGCACCGGGCTGGATGCATTGGATTACAAAGACAAAGTCTGCCTGGACGCAGGCTGCGGCATCGGACGATTCAGCCGCGTCATGGCGCGTGCGGGAGCCAGGCGCGTCATCGCCCTGGATGCCGGCGACAGCATTGACGCGGCCAAAAAGCAGACCGACCCCGCCCTGCCCGTCTCCTTTGTCCAGGGTCACATCCTGGAACTGCCGCTGAAAAAAGGCTGCGTTGACCGCGCCATCAGCATCGGCGTCCTGCACCACACCGCGCATCCCGAGAATGGCTTCCGCTCCATCGCCAAGGCGGTGGCGGAAGGCGGCACGCTTTCCATCTACCTCTACACGCGCGCTTATGTGCCCTGGCACAAAGTCGCCAGCGTGCCCTTCTGGCAAATCCGCTTCGCCTTGTGGTCGGAGCCGCTGCGCCGCCTCATCGTGCGCCTGCCAAACACACCACGGCTCGCTTTTTGCAAGGCGCTCTACGTCATCCGCATGAAAGTGCTGGAGCCGCTCAAGCGCGCGGGAGCACCGGGTCGTTTTCTCGCGAAAATGCTCCAGCTCTTTTTGCTGCCTGACATCTACAAGCCGCTCGAAAACGCCGCGTCAAACATCGCGCGCAACTTCGACGCCTACTCCACGCCCTACAATTACAACCACGAGCTGGAGGAGCTGGTGGACTGGTTCGCCACCGAACCCGGCTTCAACGAGCTGCGCGTCACGCCCTACCGGCTGTCCATCACCGGCTGGAAAAACTCAGCCGCCGCGCCGGACGAGCCGCTGCGCGTCACCCTGCACCGCGCGCGGTCCATCGCCGCCCTGGAGGCTGACGGAGTCGAACATCAACCCGCCGCGTGAATCATGGCCGTCGGACTTTGGGAAACCTCTCTTGTCATTCATGCCCGCCAGTCCGGCATGAGGCTCGACGACTTTCTCATGCTCGGCAGGCAGTCCCTGGCGCTCACTCCCGCCATGCTGGAGCACCTTTTCACCTGCTACGGCACTGACCTGCGCGGCGTGGACTGGAACGCCAAAAAATGGGCCGAGCCGCTCTTTGAAAAAATCGGCGCCGTCCAAGTGGACTCCCTCGACTACTCCGACTACGAAGGCGCCAGGCACATCCACGACATGAACAAGCCCTGGCCGGAGGGGCGTCCGCCGCGCCAGTTCGACGTGGTCTTTGATGGAGGCACCCTGGAGCATGTCTTCAACCTGCCCCAAGCCCTGCTCAACGCCATGAGCCTCGTCAAACCGGGCGGCTGCCTGTTGAGCGTGTCACCGGTGGACGGATGGCTCGGCCACGGCTTTTACCAGCCGCAGCCCGAGCTGTTCTTCCGCTTTTTGACCCCGGAGCGCGGGTTCCGTCTGCGCGGCGTGTGGCTGGCGGAGTTTGGACCGGCTCCCGCCAAATCCCGCCTTTATCACATCAAAGACCCCGCGCAAAGCGGCTGCCGCCCGCTGGTGCCGGCGCGCCGCCCGCTGGCCATGCTCGTCTTTGCTGAAAAGACCTCGGAAGTTTCAGGCCCGCCCGCCTGGCCCGGCCAGAGCAACTACACCGCCATGTGGCAGCAGGCCACCGTGGACCAGGCCAAAGGCAAAGGCGCCGTCTCTTTGAAAAAAGCCCTGCTGGCCTGCGTCCCCGAAGTCGTTTCACGCCCCCTCAAAAGCTGGCTCATCCGGCGCAAACACGCCCGCCTGGCCCGCGCCAGTTGGGAGCAGGTGGCACGGCTGGACACCGCCACGGCCTTGGATTCATCCGCGCCATGACCTTCGAGGATTTGCACAGCTTCATTCGCGCCGACCTCTTTCGTTATGAAAGAGCGGCGGGATGGCAGGGCTTCGCGCGGACTTTCCTGCGCGAGCCGGGCTTCCGCCTCACCTGCCTGCTGCGCGCCTGCCGCCACCTCCGCGCGCGCGCCCTGCCGCGCTGGACGGTTTATCCTTTTCTCAAGCTCTGGCTCGGCCGCATCTCGTCACGGCTGGGCGTTTATGTCTGCCACAGCACCGACATCGGCCCCGGCTTTTACATCCCTCATCCCTGCGGCATCGTCATCAACCGGCGCTGCCGGATCGGAGCGAACTGCAACATCGCCCAGCACGTCACACTCGGCCTCAAAAGCCGCGAGCCGCGCATGGGCTGTCCGGTCATTGGCGACCGCGTTTACATCGGCCCTGGAGCCGTCATCATTGGCGCCATCACGGTGGGCTCCGACTCCGCCGTCGGAGCCAACTGCGTCGTCACCAAAGACGTGCCCGCACATGCCGTTGTGGCCGGCGTGCCAGGCCAGGTCATTTCCATGCGCGGCTCCGAGGGCTACATCAACGACTGCCTGCCCGGAACGGCGGACACCTGACACTTCAAAGCATCCGTTTTTTATATCATGAACTCCCTCGGCTCACTCCTGCTCCCCAAGTCCCTCCACGAGCGCATGCAGGTGGAGCGCTGGCATGTGCATGACTTCATCCGCCGGGAGGCTCTGCCGCTCATGAAGCCGGGCATGAAAGTGCTCGACGCCGGCTCCGGCAAGCTGCCCGAGCAATACCTGCGCGGGGAAATCCTCGACACCGGCGCCACCCTCCACACCTGCGACCTGAACTTCGGCCCCGGAGTGGACTACGAAGCGGATGTCTCCGCCATGCCCTTCGATGACGGCTGCTACGACATCGTGCTCAACACCCAGGTGCTCGAGCATGTGAAAGACCCCGGCAGGGTATGCAAGGAGCTGGCCCGCGTGCTCAAGCCCGGCGGCCTGCTTTTTCTCACCACTCCGCAATCCTCGCCGCTGCACAACCTGCCGTGGAATTTCTTCAACTTCACCAACCTCGGCCTTGGCCTGCTCATGGACGCCGCGGGACTTGAGCGCGTGAAAGTGCAGCCGCAGGGCGGACACTTCGCCCTGCTGGCCTTCGAACTGCACTGGACCGTGCGCGAAATCCGGCGCTCCTCCATGCCGCCCCTGCTCAAGGCGCCGCTCCAGCTCGCCGCGCAGGCGCTCTTCGGCTTCGCTCTCAAGCTGCTGCTCATCTGGCTGGACCGCTTTGACCGCGACCCGCTCAACACGATGGGATGGAACCTCATGTGCCGCAAACCTGACGCCCCCGCCACGCCCGGAGCATGAGCCTGAAGACCCGCCTGCGACTCCTGCTCTGGCGCGTGGAGGACGATATCCGTTACTCGCGCCGCCTGCGTGCCGCCCTGGCATGGCTGCACTGGCTGCGTGGACGGCTGGCGCGCGGCCTCGAAAAGCAGGCGCGGCATTTCTCCAAGGCGCTCAGCCTCGCCGAGACACCCCGCTCCGCCGTCTTCATCGCGGAGGATTTCCGCCACTCCCTCGCCACCGTGGCTGAGCCGGTCTGGCGTCGCATCGTCGCCTCCAATCCGCGCTACACGCCGCTCATCCAGGAAAAGCCGCTCCTCACCCGCAGCGTCATCCTCAAAGCGCCCGGTCCCCAGGGAGAAAAAGGCGCGCTGCTCAACTACTTCGAGTACAACCTCGCGCGCGTGCTCGCACTCTCTGAAGTGGACCTGGCCTGGCTCGACTCGCGTTACCATCTCATCTTTGTGGCGAGCTGGTCACCCACCGACTACGCCCTGCTCGCAGGCGCGCTGCGGCGCCTCAAGTCGCCGCTTTTCATCCAATGCGCCAACGAGTCCGAGCGCGAAAAACTCGCCGCCCTGCACCCGCGCCTCATCTGCCTGCCCGGCCTGGCCTGCGACTGGGTGGACCCGGTCTTTTACCAGCCGAAACCGAACAGCGAGCGCTCCATTGACATCCTCATGGTCGCCAACTGGGGCGCCTTCAAGCGGCACTGGGAATTCTTCGCCGCGCTCACCCGCCTGCCCGCGCATCTGCGAGTCGTGCTTGTCGGACAAAAGGAAGGCGGCAGGGACAAGGACTTCATCGCCCGTCTCGCGCGCGAGATCGGCGTGCCGCAGCAGCTCCAACTGCTCGAATCCCTGCCCATCGAAAAAGTCACCGAACTCGAATGCGACGCGCGAGTGTCAGTCATCCTCAGTCGTCGCGAAGGCGGCTGCGTGGCCGCCGTGGAGTCCCTCTTCGCCGGCTGCGCCCTGGCCATGCGCGCCGGCGCGCACATCGGCTCCTCCGCGCACATCAACACGCAAACCGGCCGCCGCCTGCGTCCGGGCCGCATCGCCGAAGACCTGGCCGCCTTGCTCAAAGACTGCGGCACACTCAGCCCTCGTGAATGGGCATGTGCCAATATTCGCAACGACCTCACCCTCGCCCGCATCAACACGGTGCTCAAAAGTCATGCGACAGCCCTCTGCCAGCCCTGGACAACCGATCTCGCCACCCCGCGCTGGCGCCCGCACCCTACCCTGGCCCGCGAAACTGATCGCGAACGCCTGCGCCCCGCCTACGCGGAGCTGCACCAGCGGCTGCCCGGCCTTGTCAGCGCCGATTTGATGGATCAAAGCCACCGCTGATCTCCCGCATGAAGACCCTCGTCTATATCGCCAGCACAGGCTATTCCGGCTCCACACTCCTGGAGAGCATTCTCGGCAGCAACCCGCGCTTTTTGAACCTGGGAGAGATCTATAAACTCAGTTACTGGCCCGTGTGCTCCTGCGGTGAGAAAGTGGCGTCATGCTCCTTCTGGCAGGAACTGGAGCGCCTTCTCCAGCAGCAGTCCGGCGATGCCTCCGCTCGTCTCCAGGACTGGCACATCCAAGGCCGGCGCGGCCAGGGCAAATTTCAACGCCTCCTTCATGATGCCTTCATCGCCCTGGGCGGACCGGAATCCCTGGGCTTGTTTAAACTGCTTTCCACGGAGGTGCGCTCCTTCAGCGAGGGTTGTGAACGCGCGTTGAAACTCTTCGAAACCGCCGCCGCAATGACCGGCGCGTCCGTCATTGTGGACTCCTCGAAGGATCCTCTGCTGCTCAAGCACCTCTACGCGCTGGCGCCGGACAAGCTGCGCGTCATCCATCTTGTGCGCGACGCCCGCGCGGTGAGTCATTCGTTCGTGAAAAATTTCAAGCGCGACGGCACCGCCTACGTCGCCGAAGACAGCGGCGCGCAGCCCACCCTGGCTCAGGCGGCGGAGTATTGGAAGGACCGGAACCGAAAGATTGGGATCGCTTCCTGGCGCATTCCTCCCGATCAGCGGCTTTTCATTCGCTATGAGGATCTCTGCCTCAAACGCGAGGACTCCGCGGCAGCTCTAAGCCGCTTCATCGGCGAGGAAATCGTCATCCCTGAAACCATCCACCTCAAGCAGCAGCACACCATCGCCGGAAACCCGATGCGCCAGACGGAGACCAGCATCCAGGTCAGGCTCACGGAAGACTGGCAGGACAAGCTCGGCGGCGAAGACATCGCTCAAATCGCCAAAATCACCGGCTGCTCGTGGTGACCTCTCAGGATAGCTTCGGCGTCGCCAGCATCCAATCCTGCGGCGCGGGCCGGTCCTCCAGAATCATCGCGTAAATCTCCGGAAAGGTGAGTCCTTCCAGGGAAGGGTAGGCGGAGTAGTCGTGGCCTTTGCTGGAGAGCTTGCGGATGTCATGTGTAGGTTCGAAGCGCCGGATCACCTGCTCCGAGGAGCCGGCCAGCAGGCAGTCATGCAGCTCGACAAAAAGACTGGCTGTCCGCATCCAGGGCACGCGCTCAGGATCAAGCAGCCGGACTTCATAGCCTTCCACATCGCAGACCACCAGGGCATGGTTTCCGGCATCCAAAGAGACCAGGGACTCAGGCTCGCACCTGCCCGCCAGCCGCAGTCTTCCCTCCACGTCATTCAGGGCCGCCATCTCATGGATGGCGGGGTGCAGGGCCTCATTGGCTTCAAACGCAAAGATGGGAATCTCCGGGAAATGTCTGGCAAGCCCGCTTGCATAACTGCCCTCTGCGGCGCCGATGTTCACGATGGAGGTGAACCCGCCCCTGGCGATCAGCTCATCCAGCCAGGCGTGCGTCTCCGCCTCGTAGGACCCGATGATTTTCTCGAATCTGCAGGAGGCATAACCCGGCGGAAAGCGCGTGCCTTTCAGCGGCCCCTGCATCACGACATCAGGGTAAAGGCCCGCCGCGCGCAGACGCTCCTCCACTCTTCGTCTGAGCAGCCGTTTCTGCTCGTAGGCCACGGTGGTCATGACCTTGTTAAAGAGCGGGATCGAGAGGGCTGTCTGGCAGATCAAACTGAATGCGCGGCGCATGGGAGGAATGCGTCATCCTTGCAGGAAGGTCCCTCCGCGCGCAAGCACAAGTCCCGCCTGATTCCAATCACAGCTCCCGCACATTCACATTCCCATAGACGACCGGCTGCGCGAGGTCGGCCAGGCCGATGCTGCCGCGCGGGTTGCGGTCCACGGTGGCTTCGAAGCTGCGCGGGTTGGCCTCCTGGGTTTCGGTGACGAGCACCTTCAGCTTGTCGCCCTGGAGGCTGGCTTTGATGCGATACCATTTGCCGGGGCTGATTTGATCCGCCCCGAGCACTACGGGCGCCTCCCCCTGGCCGAGCATGACGACCGGGTGGCTGTGTCCGCGCAGGCAGAGGCCGGCGGCGGGTTTGCTGAGATCGGTGTCCTTCGGCAGTTGCACATCACAGATGACCTCGCAGTCGCCATATTCCTGCTCGGTCCAGAGCGCGGAGCCCGTCTGGCCGGGCTTGAGCTTGATCTGCCAGTCGGCGCTTTCCCATTTTTCGCCGCCTGCGGCGGGCACTTTCCAACCGCGGAAGTCGGTGCCGGTGTAGAGGCACTTCCAGCCTTCATCGAGAGGGGAGATCATCTCCGCTGGAGGGTTGCTGGAGGGCAGCTCCTTGATGCGCGCGTTGCGGAACTCCACCGGCGCGCCTTCGGATTCCAGGGCCAGATAGCCTTTGCTCGGATTGCAGTTGTCACCGCCGCTGACCACCTTGCCGTTCACGGCGAGGGTGATGCGGCCGTTGTTCGCCTCGATGCGGTAATGATTCCACTCCGGGCTGGGCATGGAGCGCTCCTCACTGGGGAAGCTGCGCATGCCATTGTGCTCGCCATGCGGCTCCATGGTGGCGCCGTGGATGGGGAAAACGTCGCCGTGCGTGGTAAACCACTTCGGCTTTTTCGGGTCCGCCTTCTTCATGTAGCCGTGATCGAGCACCTGCACCTCGATGCCGCGCAGAAAGGGCACGCCGGGCGCGTTGACCGGGCCGCCCCAGACAAAGACGCCCGAGTTCCCGCCCTCGCTGAGGTGCCGCCACTCGATTTCCAGAATGAAGTTCTCATACTGCCGCTCCGTGCGCAGCGCTCCGACGGGCTTGCCGGTACAGGAGATGATGCCGTTCTTGATAGTCCATGTCTCAGGCGCGCAGTTGGCGTTCACCCAACCTTGCAGGTCGTTCGCGTTGAAAAGCGGCACAAAGCCGTCGCTCTCGTCGGCAGGCTGGCAGGAGGCGAGGAGGACGAGGCAGGTTGCGGCGGCGAAGGCGGTTCTCATGAGCGGGAAAAAACGACCCGCTCCCCTGCCATCGTTCAGCCGGCGTTACAAGGGCGGCTCGGCGACGACATCAAGGCTTGGAACGCGCAGGAAATCGCTGTCGAGCGTGAGCACGGTGGCCTCCACTTGCAGCGCGCAGGTGGCGATGACGAGATCGGTGACCTGCATGCCCTTGCCCTCACGATCCAGCTTCCATGCCAGCTCCATGGCTCTGTGCCAGATCTTCGGCGTGGTGGGGATCATGATCATGGTGGAAAAGGCGCGCTCGAAGCGCTCGCGCATCCGCTCATTTTTAAAACCCCGGCACACTTCCACCACCACCACGCCGCAGGTCACCACCTCCCATTCTTCGGAGATGGCGGCCAGCTCGGCCAGCGGGTCCTTGCCCTCGCGCAGCCGCCCGATGTAAAAGCTGCTGTCAGCGAGAAGACTTCCCTGCATTTTTGGCGGAGTATTTGACGGGTTTGCGCTCGAAGCTCAGAGGCGTCTCGGGCAGGTCAGCGTGACTGAAGTCATAGGACTCCCGGATTTCCTCGGGAGTCATGCCCATGCCCTCCCGCAAGACGCATTTCAACCGGTGCTTCCGCACCATCTCGGTCAAGGCTCTCTCCACGGCGGCGGTCTTGCTGCTGGCGCCGGTGATCTCCATGACGTCGGCCAAGACGTCCTCATTGATGTGCATGGTCATTTTCATGTCGCGAGTATGGCATACATGCCATACTCGGCAACTTCTTTTTGTCTTGCCCTTCATCCACTGGATAGCCGTCCCTTTCCAGCTTCGTTTTTGCAGGTGCCATGGACCCCTTTTTCCAGCATCACCTCCTGCAGACACGCCGCCGCTTTTTCGAGGGCATGGGCCTGCGCGCGGGCGGCATCGCCCTGGCCTCCATGATGGGCCGTGATCTCGCCAGCGCCGCCCCGCCCGCCGTCGGCGCGGTGCATCCGCCGCTGCCAGGGCTGCCGCATTTCGCCCCGAAGGCGAAGCGCCTCATCTATCTCCACATGAACGGCGCGCCCTCGCAGCTCGACCTTTGGGATTACAAGCCGCAGCTCCGCGAGCACTACGACAAGGACCTGCCTGAAAGCATCCGCAAGGGCCAGCGCATCACCACCATGACCAGCGGCCAGGCGCGCCTGCCGGTGGCACCCTCCATGTTCCAGTTCCAACAGCATGGGCACAGCGGCATGTGGGTCAGCGAGCTCATGCCGCACACGGCGAAGATCGTGGACGAGATCGCGCTCATGAAGTCCGTCCACACCAGCGCCATCAATCACGACCCGGCCTGCACCTTCGTCATGACCGGCAGCGAGGTGCCAGGGAAAGCCAGCCTCGGCTCCTGGCTCGCCTACGGCCTGGGCAGCGAGAGCAATGACCTGCCCGCCTTTGTCGTCTTCACCCCCAGCTTCCCGAAGGAAAGCCAGGCGCAGGCGCTCTTCACCCGCATGTGGAGCAGCGGCTTCCTGCCCACGCAATACACTGGCGTGGCCCTGCGCGGGCAGGGTGACCCCGTGCTCTTTGTCAAAAACCCGCCCGGCGTGCAGCAGGGCGACCGCCGCGCCATGCTCGACGCGCTCAACCGCCTCAACCACATCAACCACTCCCGCATCGGCGACCCCGACATCCAGACCCGCATCGCCAATTATGAGATGGCCTTCCGCATGCAGAGCAGCGTGCCGGAGCTGACCGACCTCGGCAAGGAGAGCAAGGCCACCCTGGAGATGTATGGCGAAGATGTGAACCGCCCCGGCAGTTACGCGCACAGCGCCATCATGGCCCGCCGCCTCATCGAGCGCGGCACCCGCGTGGTGCAGATCCTCCACCGCGGCTGGGACCAGCACAACAACCTGCCCAAACTGCTGCGCGGCCAGATCAAAGACACCGACCAGGCCACCGCCGCTCTCGTCATGGACCTCAAGCAGCGCGGCCTGCTCCAGGACACACTTGTGGTTTGGGGCGGCGAATTCGGCCGCACCGTCTATTCCCAGGGCACGCTCACCAAGGACAACTACGGACGCGACCATCATCCGCGGAACTTCTGCATGTGGATGGCCGGCGGCGGCGTCAAAGGCGGCATCGTCCACGGCGAAACGGACGACTTCAGCTACAACATCGTCAAAGACCCGGTGCACATCAACGACCTCAACGCCACCATCCTGCACCTCATGGGCATCGAGCACGAGCGCTTCAGCTTCAAGTTCCAGGGCCTCGACCAGCGCCTCACCGGCGTCGAGCCGCATCATCCGGTGAAGGCCGTGCTGGCTTGATGCGTCCGGCTCCGCGCTCGCACGTCCGCGCCTTAGTGAGCGCGCAACTTCTCGACGACCACCGAGCGTATCCTGGCGCTGGTGCCCCAGGTGGCGAATCCAAACGGAAGGCAGTGGTCAATGTAGCCGGGGCGCAGGCCGACCTTGCGGCCTTTGATGCTGGCATTGACGACGATGAGCCCGTCCACCCAGGCGCGCAGGTCATCCGGACGCACTTCGACCCGGACGCGGTACCAGCGGTTGTTTTCAAAGCGCTGCTCGCCGCGTGTCGTGTTCTCGCCGGCGTCAGAGTAATCAATGGATGAGATGCCAGTGACAGTGCCGCCCCAGCCGCCCAGGACAAAGGTGGCATGCGCATTGTGGCTTGAGACGGGAAAAGTGACCATGCCGAAGATGTCCCGCCCCTCCACGCGCATGGCCTCGTATTCGATGGCATAATATGCGCCGGGCAGCCCGGCGCTCTCCCATGCAGTGAAGCGCGCGCCGGTCATGGGCTGGCCGGTCTGCAAGGCTAGCTCGCCATCCTGAACACGAACAGCGCCTTCATCGGGAATGCCTGCCTGCGCCCATGAAGCCGCGTGCGCGGACTCCAAAAGGCTCCAACGCATGGCGGCCGGTTTATTCTCCGGCACACAGCCAGTGAAGAACAGGCAAAGGCAGATTTTGAGATGGCGCGCTCTCATGGCCGCCCGATGAAGCCTAAAAGTTCGCGCCAAAAGGCATCGCCGGAGGTGCTGTTGGTGAATATGAGCAGGCCGTGTCCGGCGACAGGGTCAAACTCGACATGGCTGCGGAAGCCGGTGCCGTTGGAGCCGCTGTGGCGGATGCGCGGACCGGAGGCGCAGGGTTCGACGGCCCATCCGAGACCGTATTGAACCACGCCCTCCGCCTTGGCTCCACGCCGGGTCAGGCATTCGCGCGAAGCGGGCGGACCGGCGGGTGTGAGCATGGCGCGCAGGGTTTCCGCCTTGAGGGAATGCGGCGCGGAGCGGTCCGCCTTCATCATCTCGATGACAAAGGCGGCATAGTCGCGCGCTGTGGTGTAAAGGCTGTAGGCGGCATTGGGCTTGGTGTAGAGTCTGCGGTCGGGCTTGGGTGCGCCTTTGCCGTCATGGCCGGCGGCGGCGCTTGAGGCAAAACGCTCCTGCCAGACATGGCTGCTGTCCTTCATTCCCAGGGGCCGCAGCAGCGCGGCCTGCATGTCCTGCTCGTAGTCCCGGCCGGTGATGTGCTCAATGACACGCTGCAAAAAAAGAAAGCCCTCGCCTGAGTAAAGGTGGGCGGCGCCGGGCTCGTGCATGACTTTGAGCGCAGCGCCCTTGGGCCGCCAGTTGGGAAAGCCGCCGCTGTGCTGGAGCACCATGCGGGCGGTGATTTTTTCGTGCAGCGGCTCGTCCTGCAAATAAGGCGCGGGCAGGTAAGCGGCCAGCGGGCGGTCGAGGTCCAGGCTGCCTTGCTCGACGAGTTGGAGCGCGCGGTATGCGGCCAGCGGCTTGGTCATGGAGGCGGCCTCGAACACGGTGGCGGCATCCACGCGGGCGGTCTTGCCAGCCTCGCGCAGGCCGAGATACTTTTCCCAGGCGACACGGCCATTCTCAATGCCGAGCACGGCCGCGCCGGGCACATGATGGCGGCTCATGAGCACGGGCATGAGCGCATCCAGCGCCTCCGGCACACCACCTGAGACGGGCGGCGGCGCATAGGCGTCGAGGATGCGGCGCACGAGCGCGCCGAAATCGGCGGAGGAGACCTGGCGGCCTTCGATGTCCGTGTTGACTCGATGCACGATGACGAGATCAAGCGCGGGGATGACGAGGATTTTATGCCCGCCCGCGCCGCGCGCGGAGTAGCTGCCCCCCGGCAGGGTGACGCCGCCAAGATGCACGCCGCTTTGAGCGATCCACCAAAGGTAGCCGTAGCCCCCGGCGGCGCCCGCATCGGAATAGCTGGCGGTGCTCTCCACCACCCAGCCGGCGGGAATGACCTGCCGGTCCTGCCATTTGCCGCCGCGCAGAAAAAGCAGCCCGAAGCGCGCCATGTCACGCGCGGTCATGCGGAAAGGGTAGGCGGGGTGGATGGAGTCGGCGCCGGTCACATAGCTGCCATCAGCGGGGATGTAGTCCTCCATGCCGATGGGAGCGGCGATGAGGCGGGAGAAGTCCTCGTGAATGCGCGCGCCGCAGTGCTGCTCGTAAATGGTGCCGAGCGCGTTGAAGTCCCAGTTGTTGTAATACCAGAAGGCGCCAGGCGAGTGACTGTGGCGCGCGGGGCGCCGGGCCTTCATGCTCGCGGTCTCATACAGCGCGGGATGATAGACACCGGAGCGCGCCTGGAGGAGCTGGCGCACGGTGGCGCCCTTTTCCACCTCGGTCAGGGAGGGCTGGTTGTCGTCAATGCCGAGGCTGGCCATCGTGGCATCGAGCCGGATTTTTCCCGCCTCGACCTGGATGCCATACATGGCGCTGAGGAAGCTCTTGCGGATGGAGTGGATGTTGAACTTCCGGTCCACCGCGCCCCAGGAGTCGAGCACCCTGCCGCGGATGACAATCATGACCGCCTCGGTCTGAAGTGTGGCGGAGAACTCGCGCGCGGAGGCCAGCTTCTCACGCGACCAGCCCGCCGCGGCGGCGTCCGCGTCTGACAATGACTCCCACGTTTTGCCGGGATACTGCGCGCGCAGGTGCGGCGCGGCGCTGAGAAGCAGGATGGAGAGGAAGCCGGTGACGGCGCGGATGTGCATGGCCTCTTGCAAACGCGCACGCCGCGCCCGCTCTCACGCCGTTTTACCATGCAGCGCGCGGATGGCGCCCTCCTCCGCCGCGCAGACGCCGCGCTCGGTGATGAGGCCGGTGACGAGCCGCGCCGGGGTGACATCGAAGGCGTAGTTGGCGGCGGGCGACCCCTCCGGCACGACGCGCACCTTTTCCACGACACCCGCGCTGGTGACTCCTTCGAGGTGCGTGACCTCCCCTTCCCCGCGCTGCTCGATCGGTGTCTCCGCCACTCCATCACGCAGGCTCCAGTCCAGGGTGGACGAGGGCAGCGCCACATAAAACGGCACGCCATTGTCACGCGCGGCCAGGGCCTTCAAATAAGTGCCGATCTTGTTCGCCACATCGCCCGCGCGCGACACACGGTCCGCGCCGGTGATGACCATGTCCACCAGCGCGTGCTGCATGAGGTGGCCGCCGGTGTTGTCGGCGATGACAGTGTGCGGCACGCCCTCCTGGGCCAGCTCCCAGGCTGTGAGCCGCGCGCCCTGGTTGCGCGGGCGCGTCTCATCCACCCACACATGCACCGGGATGCCCGCCGCATGGGCGGCATAGACAGGCGCGGTGGCGGAGCCGGTGTCCACAAAGGCCAGCCAGCCCGCGTTGCAATGCGTGAGGATGTTCACCGGACGTCCGGGATTGCGAGCGGCGATGGCGCGGATGATGTCCAGCCCATGCCGGCCGATGGCCTCGCACGCCGCCGCATCCTCGTCCGCGATGGCCTGGGCGGTCATCACAGCAGTCTCCACGCGCCTGTCAAAGCCCGCCTCACGGATGGCCTCAATCTGGCGGTCCACCGCCCATGCCAGATTCACCGCAGTGGGCCGTGTGGCTTTCAAAAGGCCGGCCAGCTTTTCCAACTCCCGCCACGAGTCCGCCTCGCGCGCTGCCAGGGTCATGGCGAATCCCGCCGTGGCGCCGATGCAGCCCGCGCCGCGCACAGCCATTTCGCGGATGGCATGGGCCGCCGCGTCCACGCTGGCGAGGTCGAGAAACTCGAAGCGCCAGGGGAGCAGCCTCTGGTCAATGACGCGCACGACATCTCCCGCGAGGCGGACGGTGCGGTGGTGTTCGCCTGCGACCCGCATGACGCTGCTCCAGGATCAGCGCTCCTTGGTGGAGGGCGCGTTGAGGTACTTGCGCACCTCGTTGAAGAACCCGTCGGGCGCCGCCTGCGTGGCGTGGTCCCTCATGCCGTCGAACCAGTTCTGGGTGCTCGGCGTGTGGCTGCGCGCAACGGTGAGCAGCAACTCCATCGGGATGGGCACCGCGTGGCCGCTGTGAATGGCGGCGGAGAGCGTCATCTCGGCGGCGCGGCCGAAGACCCACTCGATGTCCGCGCCGGAGAAACCCGCGGTGGCCTCGACAAGCGCGGGCACATCAAGATTCGAGATTGGCTTGTCGCGCGCCTGGAGGACGATGATCTGGGCGCGCGCGGCATCATCCGGCGGACGCACGAAGATGGCCTGGTCAAAACGGCCCGGCCTGCGGAAGGCGGGGTCGAGCTGCCAGGGCTGGTTGGTGGCGCCGATGACCAGCACACGCTGGTTGTCGCGCAGGCCGTCCATCTCATGAAGAAACTGGTTCACCAGATTGCGCATCTGGCTCTCGCGCACGCTCCTGCGGTCCTGCGCCAGCGAGTCCACGTCGTCAAAGACCAGCACACAGGGCGCGTTCGCGCGCGCCGTCTCGAAGATTTGGTGGAGGTTCCCCTCCGTGCCGCCGAAGTAGGGGTCGAAGATCTCGTGCAAACCCACGGAGAGATAATTGCACGGCACCTCGCCCGCCACGGCGCGCAGCAGGAGTGTCTTGCCGCAGCCGGGCGGACCATAGATGAGAATGCCGCCGCCGGTGCTGCGACCATACGCTTTGTACAGGTCGGGGTATTGCAGCGGGTAAATGATCTTGAGGCGAATCTCCTCCTTCAACTCGTCCATGCCGCCGACATCGGCAAACGTGGTGCTGAAGCGCTGAGGATCACCCGGCGCGAAGAAAGTCTCCGGCCTCCAGTCATAGGGCGGCTCGTCGAAGGAGTCGTCGAAAAAGCCCTGCGCCGCCTCATTTTCCTCGCCGGAGTCCGGCACGCCGGGAAGCTCGGGCATGGCCGGTGCGGGCGAGGAGCGGCGCGCGTCCCTGGCGGTGCGTCCGAGTTCATTTTCCAGGGCGGGATCATGCACGCTGCCGTCGGCCTGCGCCGCCAGATCAAAGTGCTCCACCGCCCTGGCGCGGTCGTTTTCACTCAGATAAACCCGGCTGAGCAGCAGATGCGCCTGCGCGTTTCCGGGTTCGAGTTGCAGCACACGCTCGGCGCGCACTGCGGCGCCGGAGGTGTCCCCTTCCAGGTAATGCACTCTGGCGATCCCGATCTGCGCGTCCGCGTGAGCCAGATCGATCTCCAAGACGCGCTCGAAGGCACCCCGAGCCTCATCCAGATGCAACTGCTCCAGACAGGCGCGGCCATAGAGCAGCAGCAGCGAGGGATTGTCAGGCGACTGCTGGAGCGCGTCGCGGATGGCCTGGAGGGAAGACATAAACCTGTGGGGGTATCATCAGGGCGGCCTTACTCGCCGCTGGCATTGAGTAAAGAGCCGGAATCATGCCCGCGCCAGAGTTTTTTTCCGGCGGACGCGGCGCGCGGGACTCTCGCAGCCGCGCGGATTTGAGTCATCGTGAACGGCGTTCCGCGCGGGTCATATTTCCATTTGACACCCGCACGCGAACTTCTATTCTCTGCGCCCCATTTCCGCGCGGTAAAATGGGCCTCATCCCCATCCACCGCCCCTCTCCCTCAAGCACTTTATGAAGACATTCTCCGCCAAAGCCCAGGACGTGAAACGCCAATGGTGGGTCATTGACGCCAAAGACAAGGTTCTCGGCCAGGTCGCCGTGGCAGCCGCCAACCTCATCCGCGGCAAAACCCGCCCGACCTTCACCCCGCATGTGGACACCGGCGACTTCGTCGTCGTCATCAACGCGGACAAGGTAGTGCTCACCGGCAAGAAGGAGCAGCAGAAGATTTACACCAGCAAGCGCGGCGGCTACATCGGCAACCAGAAGGTGGAGAACGTCGAAAAGCTGCGCGCCCGCAAGCCCGAGGAACTTGTCCGCCGCGCCGTCAAAGGCATGGTGCCGCACAACCGCCTCGGCAACGCCATCGTCACCAAGCTGAAGGTCTATGCCGGCGCGGAGCACCCGCACGCCACCCAGAATCCGCAGCCATTCTCCCTCGCCTGATACTCCCACACACCGAATCCCGTCCTTCATGAGCAAACCGCTTACCTCCGCCACCGGTCGCCGGAAAACTGCCGTCGTCCGCGTCCACATTCTGGACGGCTCCGGCTCCATCACCATCAACGGCCGTGATTTTGAGGAGTACTTCCCCACAGTGGCGCTGCAAAACCAGATTCTCACCCCGCTGGCCCTAACCAACACCCGCCAGCAGTATGACTTTAACATCAACGCCAGGGGCGGCGGCATCACCGGCCAGGTCGGAGCCGTCCGCATGGGCATCTCCCGCGCCTTGATCACCGTGAATCCCGAACTGCGCGGCACCTTGAAAAAAGCAGGCCTGCTCACCCGTGACTCACGCGCCAAGGAGCGCAAGAAGCCCGGCCGCCCCGGCGCCCGCAAACGCTTCCAGTTCTCAAAGCGTTGATCCGGGTTCATCGGCTTGTCATTGTCTTGCAGACCCCGCCTCGCGGCGGGGTCTGTTTTTTTTTGGCGGAACCTTCCACATGTGGAGGGGAAAATGCCGCGCGCATTCTCCCGCTTCTTGACCGCGGCGGAGGCGCGGGGAACCATGACTTCCCATGCCTCCGCCCGCAGACTCACCCACTCCCGCGCTCGTCGCCTGCCTCGGCCCCGAGGGCAGTTTCTCCCATCTGCTGGCGGGCATGCGCTTCCCGAACACGCCGGTGCGCCTGATGGCCGGCATTGGCGAGGTCTTTGATTTCCTGGCGGACGCGCCGGAAGCCCAGGGCATCGTGCCCATCGAGAACTCCTCAGGCGGCTTCATCATTGACACCGTGGACCGCCTCATAGACGAACGCTGCACTCTGCGCATCATCGAGGAACTGACGCTTGATGTGCGCCTTGCACTCCTCGGCCGCGCCGGCGCGGAAGTCGCCAGCATTCACTCCCACGCCATGCCCTTTTTCCACTGCGAAGAATGGCTGGCCGCGAACTACCCGCGCGCGCGCCGCGTGGTCGAGGCCAGCACCGCCAAGGCGGCGGAAAAAGCCGCCAGCCTCCAGAGCGCGGCCGCCATCGGCCCCCGGCAAAACGCCGCGCTCCACGCGCTGGACATCCTGCATTTCCCCATCGCCGGCGAAGTGCCTAACATCACCCAGTTCTACCTTCTCGCCCGCGCCGGGAACGCGCCCGGCCCCGCCAACAACCGCACCGCCCTCGTCGTCGAACTGCCTGACCGCCCAGGCAGCCTGTGCCGCTTTCTCACCCCGCTCAGCGAGGCCGCCATCAATCTCAAGCGCCTCGAATCCCGCCCCATCCGGGGCCAGCCGAACAAATACCGCTTCTATATTGAGATCGAAGGCTCCCCCGCCGAGGCGCATGTGCGCGCCGCGCTCGACCAAGCCCGCGCCGACGGTGCCCACCTGCGCAGCCTAGGTTCCTATCCATCGGGGCGGCGCTTCGAGTCCTGACCCGGCTGGCTGATTCGTGGAAGTTCGGAACTGGGACTGCGTTTCGAGGTGCCCTGCCGCCATGAAAACGATCCTCACCGCCCTCCTGCTGTTCCTCGCCGCCTCCCTCCCGGCGGCTGACAAGCCCAACGTGGTCCTTTTTCTGGTGGATGACATGGGCTGGATGGACAGCGGAATTTATGGCTCCAAATATTACGAGACGCCGAACATTGATCGCTTCGCCGCTCGGGCCACGCGCTTCACCCAGGCGTATGCCAACCCGCTGTGCTCGCCCACGCGCGCCAGCATCATGACCGGGAAGCACCCCGCGCGCCATGGCATCCTGACCGCCAGCGGGCACCAGCCGCCGCAGCCGCCGGGCTTCCAGTTCATGCCGGATTCGGCTCCGGCGAACCGGCCGCTGATCAGCCCGGTGAGCAAAAACTACCTCGACCCCGCCGAGCGCACGCTGGCGGAGGCGCTGCGGGATGAGGGTTACGCCACGGCGCACATCGGCAAGTGGCACCTGGGGCTGACGCCGGAGTTCCGGCCGGAGGCGCAGGGCTTCGATGTGGCGTGGCATTGCGCGCCGGATCCAGGGCCGCCGGGGGAGTATTTTTCCCCCTACGGCGTGGTGCCGGAGGGCCATCCCACGGCGCGGAGCAAGGTGGGCACCATCACGGACGGGCCGCCGGGCGAGTACATCGTGGACCGCCAGGCGGCGGAGGCGGTGAAGTTCCTGCGCGCGCACAAGGAGCGTCCGTTTTTCCTGAATCTCTGGTGCTACGGCGTGCATGGCCCCTGGGGGCACAAGCCGGAGTTCACGGCGGAGTTCGCCAAAAAGGCGGACCCGCGAGGGGCGCAACGAAACCCCATCATGGCCTCGATGCTGCGCAGTGTGGACGAGTGCTTCGGCCGCATCCTCGACGAGCTGGAGACGCTGGCGCTGACAGGGAACACCCTGGTCATTTTTTACTCGGACAACGGCGGCAATGTACACAGCAACATCCCCGGCACGGGCAAGACGGCGGCGGCGGAGAAGCACAAGGGCGGGTTCCTGGCGGACTGGCGCAAGTGGGCGGGGGAGGAGCCGCCGACGAACAACCACCCGCTGCGCGAGGGCAAGGGCAAGCTCTACGAAGGCGGCACGCGCGTGCCGATGATGTGGGCGCTGCCGGGGCGCATCCGGGAGGGGGCGGTGACGCCGGCGCTGGCGGGGCACATTGATCTCTACCCCACGGTGCTCGACCTGCTCGGCCTGGAGAAGAAGCCCGGCCAGGTGATGGACGGGGTGAGCCTGGTGCCGGTGCTGACCGGCGCGGCGACGGCGGTGCGGGAGGAGTTTTTCAATTTCTTCCCCTCCCAGCAAAACGGCGGCGGGGTGACGGTGGTGCGCGGCGCGCACAAGCTCATCCGCTGGTTCGCCCCCGGCGTACCGCGGGAGCTTTATGATCTGGAGGACACGCTCGAACGTTATCCGGAGTCGTGGCTCGAGCGTTCGGGGGACAA
>ERZ761609.320-NODE-320-length-60435-cov-25.101060_pt1 | contig 60435 bp, 40 predicted proteins | sample MGYA00511163_ERZ761609 | MGnify/ENA primary metagenome ERZ761609 (study PRJEB28899, sample SAMN02445070) | bioreactor sludge metagenome | biome: EBPR sludge | place: Australia: Brisbane, Thorneside Wastewater Treatment Plant | collected 2011-12-16 ... | reverse complement strand
TCTACGCTGGTCGCGTGAGCTCATTTCGGGTAACCACCCGCTTCGCCTTGACTTCGCTTCACCTCAATCTGACATTAAGTCAGATTTTGATTTCGCTCAGCGTTATAAATGGCGAAGCTCCCTTCGATCCCTACAAGCAAAAAATCCCTAATCATCCATGAAGGATAATTAGGGATTTATGGGCCGAGTAGGGATCGAACCTACGACCTATTGATTAAGAGTCAACTGCTCTACCAACTGAGCTATCGGCCCATGAAAAAGAGAGCGCCTTCGTCAGAGCTCCGTTCAAGGGAAGGCGGATTGTACTGGAGAATAATTGAAATGACAAGCCAGAGATATCCGCCGATCAAGTGGTTTGACAAACACCCGGTCGTTCCTTAGAATACGCAGCTCTTAATCCTGGCTGTTTTCATTATTGATATTCCGGCGGGTGTAGCATAGTGGTAATGCACTGCCTTGCCAAGGCAGCTACGAGGGTTCGATTCCCTCCACCCGCTCCAGTTTCGCCGTTTGCCTGATTAAGAGAACCCGGAACCTTTGTTCCGGGTTTATTTGTTTTCATGATGAGTTTTGTATGGCGGTTGCGCTAAGGCGCAGAGTAAAAATTTTAAGGTTAAGGAGATCGACGTGAGTCAAGTTATTGACGGATACAAAGTAAAAGTTCAAAACGGAAAACCTTGCGAAAAGCTCTTGTCGGTTGAGGTTTCCAAAGACCGCATTGCCGCGGAGTATGAAAGCTTTTATGAAGCGATTGCCCCCAAAGCGAAGATTCCCGGATTTCGCCCCGGCAAAACCCCGCGAAATATCTTAGAAATGCACTTTTCCAAGGATGCCGACGGCTCTGTTTTGGAGCGTCTCGTAAACGACTCTCTTTTTAATTCATTGAAAGAGCAGGATATCCGCCCCTTGCTGAGTCCTGTTGTCGAAGACATCCAGTTTAATAAAGAAAAACTGACCTTTAAGGCCCGCGTCGAAATTCGTCCCGAAATCAAGCTCTCCAAGGTGACCGGCCTTTCCGCTAAAAAGAGCAAGGTTGAGGTTCCTGCGAAAGAAGTCGACGCAACACTGAAGCGGATTCAGGATTCTCAGGCTCAGTATAAAACGCTTGAAGGCCGCGGTGCTCAAGAAGGCGATTTTGTGGTTGCGGATTATGTTTGTGAAGTGGACGGCAAAGAAATTGAGAAAAAAGAGGGTGACTGGGTTGAGATTAAGAAAGATGAATTCCTTAAAGGGTTTTCGACACAGCTTATTGGTGTGAAAGCGGGCGAAGAAAAAAACGTTGAAGTGACTTTCCCTAAAGACACTGCGCGTAAGGATATCGCGTCAAAAAAAGCGGTTTTTAAAATGAAAGTAAAAGAAATCAAAGAACGTAAGCTTCCTGCTTTGGATGATGATTTTGCCAAGCAGGCCGGAGATTTTGAAAATCTGAAAGCTCTTAAAGATAAAGTTGAAAAAGATTTACTGGTTCAAAAGGGCCGTGAAGCGGATCAAGAGCTTGAAAAAGCATTGATGGATCAGCTTGTAAAACACAATAAACTTGATGTTCCGAATGGTTTGGTAGCCCGCCGTATCGAAGAAATGCTGGAGCAGACGAATAAGCGCATTGAGCAAATGGGGCAAAAAGCACCCGAGCAGGATGAGAAGGCGAAAGAAAAAGCCCGCAAAGAACTTGAGCCTGAAGCGAAGAAGCAAATTCAGCTGGCGTTTATTTTGGATGAAATCGCAAAGACGCAGAACATTCAGATTGAAGACGCGGACTTAGATAAAAAGTTCGCGGAGTATGCCGAGCTTTATCGTCAGCCGGCTGAAACTGTCGCGCAGTACTACCGCGGCAATGAAGAAGCTTTGGATCATTTGAAAGAAGTGCTTCGTCAGGAAAAGACAGTGGACTGGATTAAAGCTCAGGCTGATATCAAGTCCTGAGTCGGTAAGATTGAAGATTAGTTTAGATTTTTAACGGACAGATTTTATCAGGAGGAAGCTATGAGTTATTTGGTTCCGATGGTTGTTGAGCAGACAAATCGCGGCGAACGCTCTTATGATATTTATTCCCGACTGATGAAGGACCGTATTGTTTTCATCGGCACGCCGATTGATGACATGGTCGCCAACATTATTATCGCTCAGATTCTTTTTCTTCAAATGGAAGATCCGGACAAAGACATTAATATTTACATCAACTCTCCGGGCGGATCGGTTACCGCAGGGCTTGCGATCTACGACACGATGAAATTTGTTAAGTGTGATGTCGCGACTTATTGCGTCGGTCAAGCGGCGAGCATGGGTGCGTTTCTTTTAGCTGGCGGAACTAAAGGGAAGCGTTATTCTTTGCCGAATTCCCGCGTCATGATTCATCAGCCTTCGGGCGGCGCGGGCGGTACGGCTTCTGATATTCATATTCAAGCCAAAGAAATTTTGAAGATCAAAGCGCATTTGAATCAGATTCTTGCTGAAAATTGCGGTAAAACCGCGGATCAAATCGAAAAAGATTGTGACCGCGATTACTTTATGTCGGCGGTTGAAGCCCGTGATTATGGTTTAGTAGACCATGTGGTTGTGTCCGGCGCCGATATCAATAAAAAGAAATAAGATTTAAATTGAGTAAAAAAGTTCATCTGCTGCGTTAAATACAGCGCTTCCTTGTGCGGCGTACATTGTTAGTACGCCTCCGCAGTCGCTTGTATTCGCCTTGCATCTGAGTCTTTTTAACTCAATTTGAGACCCAAGATTAGTTGCTCGATTAGAACTTATAAGTTTAAGGTGAAATTATGAAAATTCTTGTTTCAGATCCTCTCGGTAAAGGTGGAATGGATATTCTTCGCCGTGAGAAGAGTTTTACAGTTGATGAGAAAGCGGGTCTTAAACCCGAAGAATTAAAAAAAATCATCGGGCAATACGATGCGATTTTGATCCGCAGCGGAACGAAGCTGACCAAAGAATTATTGCAGGCCGCGAAAAAGCTTAAAGTGGTCGGTCGCGCCGGAGTGGGCGTTGATAACGTGGATGTCGAAACCGCGACTCAGATGGGCATTGTGGTTATGAATACCCCCGAAGGGAATACGATTTCAACCGCAGAGCACACTTTTTCGATGTTGATGGCCGTTGCGCGTAACATTCCTCAAGCCGACGCGTCGGTAAAAGCAGGTGAGTGGAAGCGTCAGCAGTTTATGGGCACCGAGCTCAAGGATAAAACTTTGGGCGTAATCGGTTTCGGCCGTATCGGCCGTGAAGTTGCTAAGCGCGCGTTGGCGTTTAACATGAAAATTTTAGCCTACGATCCGTTTATCTCCGCGGGTGCATTCAAAGAAATTCCCGCCGAGTTTGTCGATGTGAACACGATTTTGAAAAATGCTGATTTCATCACGGTGCATACTCCGCTGACAAAAGAAACCAAGCATTTGATCAATTCAGAAACCATTAAGCTGTGCAAGAAAACGGTGCGTCTTGTGAATTGCGCGCGCGGCGGAATTATCGAAGAAAAGGCGTTGTTCAACGCTCTGAAGAGCGGACAAGTTGCGGCCGCGGCGTTTGACGTGTTTGAAGAAGAGCCGCCGGTGAATAATCCGCTTTTGAAGCTGTCTAATTTTATTGCTACACCGCATTTAGGCGCGGCAACTACCGAAGCTCAGGAAAATGTCGCGGTGGATGTTGTAAAGCAGGTTGTTGACGCTTTGACCGGCCGTGAAATCCGCAATGCCGTGAATCAGCCTAATCTCGATTCTGAAACTCTCAAGAATCTGAAGCCATGGATTAACTTGGCTGAAAAAATGGGGCTGCTTTTTACCCAGCTTTTTTCCGGCAGTTTTAAGAATGTTACGATTCGCTTCGGCGGTGACCCGGGGAAATACAAACCCACAGCCATGACGATTTCTCTTTTGAAGGGAATGCTCTCGCCGATTTGCGGTGATACTGTTAATTTTGTGAATGCTCCGACAGTGGCGAAAGAGCGTGGGATCAGCGTGACGGAATCCCGCAGCGATGAGAAAACCGATTTCACCAGCTACATTGAAGTGGAAGTCGAAAGCGGCAAAGAGAAAAACAGTATTATGGGGACGCTTTTCGAAGGTATGGCGCGGGTTGTGCGCATTAATGAGTTTCAAGTGGATGTGGAGCCGAACGGAACCATTCTTTTTATTAAGAACGAAGACCGTCCCGGCGTGGTCGGAAAAGTAGGGACATTACTCGGAACATCCAAAGTGAATATCGCTGAGATGTCGCTGGGGCGTATCCGTCAGGGTAAAAAAACATTAGCGATGACGATTATCAATACTGACGGCGAAATCCCGGAAAAGGTAGTGAAGCAAATACAAGCTTTTGACCCTGTCATTGATGTGAAAGTCACCAAGCTATGAGTAACCGCGTCTTAATCGGTGCGCAGTGGGGCGATGAGGGTAAAGGCAAGGTCATTGATTTTCTTGCGCGTCAAAGTGATGTGATTGTTCGTTATCAAGGCGGTCACAATGCCGGACACACCGTCAAGTTCGGTAAGAAAAAGTTTGTCCTTCATCTTATTCCTTCCGGTATTTTTCATCGCGGCAAAGTTTGCGTGATCGGCGGCGGAGTGGTCTTAAACCCGCATGCGTTCTTGGAAGAAGTGCATATGCTTGAGAAAGCCGGCATTAAAGTCCGCGGGCGTCTTTTTGTCGCGGATCAGGCACATTTGATTATGCCCTATCACGGATTACTTGACGGGCTTAAAGAAGAGCATGCGCATCCCGGCCGGGCGATCGGTACCACAAAAAAAGGAATCGGGCCTTGCTATACCGATAAAATGGCGCGTACCGGAATCCGTCTCGCGGATTTGCGTTCGGAAGATTACTTTCGTTCCCGCCTTGAATTTATTTTGAATGAAAAGAACGAATATCTCAAAAAGATTTACGGTGCCAAGCCGCTTTCTTACGAAAATATTTTTAAAGAATTTTGGAAGATACGCTCAGAAATTCTTTCTTTCGCGATTGATTGCCCCAAGTATTTGAACGACGCAATTAAGAAAAAGAAAGAAATGCTTTTTGAAGGCGCGCAGGGAACCTTGCTGGATGTGGATCACGGAACTTATCCCTTCGTGACTTCTTCCAATGCCACCGTCGGCGGCGCGATGACGGGTTCGGGCGTTGGACCGACGCACATTGATTCGGTTATCGGAGTTGTGAAAGCATATACGACGCGTGTCGGTGAAGGTCCGTTTCCGACGCAGTTTCCGCCTGTGCTCTTGAAACAAATTCAAGAACGCGGTGAAGAATTTGGCGCGACCACGGGACGTCCCCGCCGTTGCGGATGGTTTGACAGTGTGGTTGTGCGTCATGCCGCGCGTGTGAACGGGCTTACGGAAATGGCTGTGATGAAAATGGATATTCTTTCCGGACTTGAAAAACTGAATATCGCCACGGCGTACCGCATTAACGGTAAAAAAACACCGGATTACCCGCATGGTGCGATTGAATTTATGAATGCCCAGCCCGTTTATGAAGCGATTGACGGCTGGAAAGAAGATATTACGAAAGCGCGCAAATGGAAAGATTTGCCCGCTAACGCGAGACGCTACATCAAACGCATTGAAGAGCTGATTGAAGTTCCGATCACGATTGTTTCAGTCGGCAGTAAACGCGATCAAACCATCATTTTATAACCGCATGACGAGCCTCGAGTCCCGCGCACCGAGTCCCGATTCAAAAATACCTCAGCATGTCGCAGTCATCATGGATGGCAACGGCCGTTGGGCGCGCAAGCAAGGTTATCCCCGTTATCGCGGCCATGAGGAGGGCGTCAACCGCGTTGAAGAAATTACCCGCGCGGCCGACCGTGCCGGAGTTCGTTATCTAACGCTTTATGCTTTCTCCAAAGAAAATTGGAAACGTCCCGCCGATGAAGTTGGATTTTTAATGTCGCTTTTGGCGCAATTTTTGGATTCCAAAATGAAAACAATGATGGAGAATAATGTTATTTTTAAAGTCATCGGCGAAGTGAATGATTTGCCCAGTGTAATCCAAAAAAAACTTGAAGACTGGATTCAGAAAACAAAAAGCAATACAGGGATGACCTTAAATATTGCTTTTAGTTATTCTTCGCGTTTTGAGATAACCCGCGCCTGTAAGGCTTTGGTTCAGAAAGCGGTTGACGGGAAATTACATCCTTCCGAAGTGACCGAAGATCTTGTTGCTGCGGAGCTTTATACCGCGGGATTACCTGACCCGGATTTGCTGATTCGTACGAGCGGCGAAATGCGCATCAGTAATTTTTTACTTTGGCAGCTTTCCTATTCCGAGCTTTATGTTACGGAGACGCTTTGGCCTGATTTTCATGAGAAAGATTTTTTGGACGCGCTCTCGGCTTATGCGCAGCGTGACCGCCGCTTTGGACTGACCGAAGCGCAAATGGAGGCAAAAAAGTGAGTAATTTAAAAACCCGTTTGCCTTTTGCCGCGCTTTTTATCGGCTTGGCGGTTTATTCTATTTTTTTCGCTCCGGAGTGGATCTTTTTTTCGGTAGCGGTTGTGCTGGTTTCTTTTGCTTTACACGAATATAGCCGACTGGTTGAGGCGAAGGGTTTTTGGGTTGATTCAAAACTGCTCATTGCTATGGGCGCCTTAGTGGTTTGTTCGGTTTACTTCGGATTAAGTTTGGAAGTGGTGCTGTTATCGTTGATTGCTTTTTTTGTTCTTTTCTTTACCCGTAAATCAGTGGATCAGGGGTTGGCTTGCGCGGCTCTTTTTGTTTTTGGCTTGATTTACATTGCCTGGTTTTTTTCACAGATTCTTCAAATTCACCGCATGCCTTACGGTGAGCAATGGGTTTTCTTTACGATTCTTGTCGTTAAGGGCGGAGATGCGGGCGCATACTTTATTGGAAAAGCGATCGGGAAAATAAAACTGCTTGAGCATGTCAGCCCTAAAAAATCAATCGAAGGGGCTTGGGGTCAGTTGGGAACATCCGTTGTACTCGCGGGATTGTCTTCGTTTTATTTGCCGGATGTAGGCTTACATCACATTCTTGTCCTTGGGTTTTTTATCGGCGTCTTGGCACAGCTCAGTGATTTGGCTGAAAGTTTGCTGAAGCGCGATGCCGGAGTGAAAGATTCAGGACAAATCCCCGGTCTTGGCGGTGTTTTGGATGTTTTGGACAGTTTGTTGTTTACGATTCCTTTTGTTTACTTCTATTTGACCCGCCTTGTTCTGATTTAAATGAAATCAATTTCCATTTTAGGTTCGACAGGTTCGATCGGTGACAGTACGCTTAAGATTGTCCGGTTGCATCCAAAGCTTTTCCGCGTCGTAGCCTTGGCCGCACGGTCCAATATTGATTTGCTCGAAAAACAGGCGCGGGAATTTCGCCCTCAGGTTGTTGCGGTTTATGATTCTGACCGCGCGCTCGTTTTAGAAAAGCGCCTCAAAAAAATCGGCGTTCGCGTGGTGACGGGGGATGCGGGGCTGCATTATGTGAGCACGCTCAAATCGGTTGATCAGGTGTTGTGCGGTATGGTAGGCGCCGTGGGGCTTGCGCCGATTTTTGCGGCGGTCCGCGCGGGTAAATCGGTCGCAGTGGCAAACAAAGAACCGCTGGTGATGGCGGGAAAACTTTTGCTGTCTGAAGCAAAAAAATATAAAGCTGTGGTTTTGCCGGTGGACAGCGAACATTCCGCGGTATGGCAATGTCTGGAAGGTAAGCCTGTAAACACGATCTCAAAATTGACGCTCACGTCATCCGGCGGCCCTTTCCGGAATAAGAAAGGCAGTCTCGCGCGCGTGATGCCTGAGCAGGCGCTGAATCACCCTAAATGGAAAATGGGGCCTAAGATCACGATTGATTCCGCGACGCTGATGAATAAAGGCTTGGAAGTGATCGAAGCCGCCAACTTGTTTAACGTCAGTTGTGACCGCGTGGAAGTTTTGGTGCATCCGGAAGCGATTGTGCACGGCATGATTGAATTTGTGGACGGTTCTTACCTTGCGCACATGGGCGTAACGGATATGCGTTTACCCATTCAGTACGCGATGACCTGGCCGGACCGCCTTGTGAACCATTTACCGACGCTTAATTTGGCTGAAATTAAAACACTGACTTTTGAGAAACCGTCTTTTTCACGGTTTCCTTGTTTGGCTTTAGGGTATGAAGCCAGCCGTCTTGGCGGTACAATGCCCGCAGTTCTCAACGCGGCGAATGAGGTTTTAGTCGAAAAGTTTTTAAACCGTGAAATCGGATTTTTAGATATTCCTAAGGGGATTGAGAAAACGATGGCAAGCCATCGCTTAATTAAAAAGCCGTCGCTTGAACAAATTTTAGAGTCCGATCTTTGGGCTCGCCAGGAGGCTATCGCATGTTAAGTTGGATTCCGGGATTGGTTTTATTTGGGGTGTTGATCGCCATTCACGAGCTTGGACATTTTCTTGCCTGCCGTTTGACGAAGGTGAAGGTCGATAAGTTTTCGATTGGGTTCGGACCTGAAATTTTAAAATGGAAAGGCAAAGAAACCACTTACACGTTAAGCCTTTTGCCCTTGGGCGGCTTTGTGAAGCCCGCCGGAGAACAAATCTCGGAAGTCGAGGGCGGACAGCCTCAGCCCGGAGATTATTTGGCGGCTCCCGTGAGCGCCCGCATTTTTATTGTTTGCGCCGGCGTGATTATGAACTACTTGCTGGCATTAGCGCTGTTGATTATTTTTTTTGCCGCGCCGCATTCCGTTCCGGCCAATGTAATCGGTGAAATTCAAAAAGATTCTCCCGCTGCCGCTGCTGGACTCCTTAAAGGAGACCGGATTTTGTCCGTGGATGGAAAGCCGGTGAAAGTTTTTTCTGAAATTAAAGAAGCCATTGTTGCTTCTTCAGCTGATTTGAAATTAAGTATCGAACGCAAAGATGAAAGCGGTTTTCTTTCTGCCAGCGAAGTTGTTGTTCAGCCGCAAACCGTTGAGAGGCATGATATTTTCGGTAAAAAAACCACGGATCGTGTAATCGGATTTTTGCCGGATGGCTCGGTTGCCGTGCGTGAACAGTATGGCTTGGGCGAAGCTATTACCAAGGCCGCTGTTTTTGAATGGAACTATGTCGTCCTCACCCATAAAGCGATTTTTTATCTTGTGACGGGACAAATGTCGCCTAAAAACCTGGCAGGGCCGGTCGGAATTGTGAAAATGAGCGGCGAAGCCGCGAAGCAGGGTTGGACGCAATTAATCTTTTTAGCCGCTATTTTAAGCATTGGTTTGGGTGTTTTTAATTTACTGCCTTTCCCGGCTTTGGACGGCGGGCATTTAGTTTTTTTGCTTGTGGAAGCTATTACCAAGAAGCCGGCCAGCCTGAAAATTCAGGAGCGCGCCGCAACTGTGGGCTTCATTCTTTTAATGGGGCTGATGGTCGTTGTTTTTTATAATGATTTGGTAAATTTGTCGATTTTTGAGAAAATTAAAAATCTTTTCAATAAATAATTTTGATTCGAAGCGAAAGCTTTTGTTTTGATAGAGGTGCAGTATGAGATGGTCTAAAACGTTGATTCCCAGTTTGCGCGATGTTCCCAAAGACGCGGAAGCGGCCAGCCATAAGCTGGGTTTGCGCGCGGGATTGGTACGCCAATCTTCGAGCGGTGTTTACATGTACTTGCCGCTGGGTTTTCGCGTGCTGAATAAAATCGTGAATATTGTACGCGATGAAATGAATCGCGCCGGAGCCAATGAAGTTTTATTGCCGGCTTTGACGCCCGCGGATTTATGGAAGCAAACCGGTCGTTATGACAAATTGGGTGCGGATAAAATTTCATTTAAAAACCGCGCTGACTTTGAATTTGTTTTAGGGCCAACTCACGAAGAGGTTATTACGAGTTTGGTGGCGGGAAACATCCAATCTTTCCGCAATCTTCCGATCAATCTTTTTCAGATTCAAACCAAGTTTCGCGATGAAGCGCGTCCGCGTTTCGGTGTCATCCGCACCAAAGAATTTATTATGAAAGACGCATACAGTTTTCATTTAGAGAGCGAAGGTTTGGACAAGGAATATCAAAATATGGCCGACACTTACGCGCGTATTTTTTCGCGTTGCGGCTTAGATTTTCGCATTGTGACCGCGGATTCGGGCATGATGGGCGGAAGCATGAGTCAGGAGTTTATGGTGATCTGCCCTTATGGCGAAGACCGTATCGCGTTTTCAAAAGGCAGTTATTTGGCGAGCGTGGAAGTGGCGAAGCGCGCCAATCCGAATTTAACAACGCCTGCTTCCAAATCATCTGCGTATGAAGCTTTTGATACGCCGAATTTACGGACGATTGAAGAGCTTTCACATCGTTATAAATTGAAGCCTGCCGAAATGGTGAAAACGCTGATTTATATGGCGGATGGTAAGCCTGTAGCGGGACTTGTGACGGGCGACAGCGAATTGAATGAGCCGAAATTTCGCGGGCTTTTGGGCGTGAAAGAATTGCGCCAAGCGACGCCGCAAGAAGTTCAAGCTGCAACCAAAGCGCCGGTGGGTTTTGCCGGACCTGTAGGGTTAGAAATTCCGGTTTACGCGGATTGGGATATTCAGGGACTTGCTGATTTTGTGACAGGTGCGAATGAAAAAGATAAGCATTTTAAAAATGTCTGTCTGATACGTGATTTTAAAGTGACGGCTTTCGGCGATTTACGAAATGTGAAAAACGGCGATCAAGCTTCGGACGGAACCGGCGCGCTTGAAATCGCGACGAGCATGGAAATTGGCCACATTTTTAAATTAGGAACTCGTTATACGGAAGCTTTAAATTGCCGTGTGTCCGATGAGAAGGGTGAAAGCAAAACCGTGATCATGGGTTGTTACGGCATCGGCGTGAATCGTATTTTGGCGGCGGCGATTGAACAGAACCATGATGAAAACGGTATCAAGTGGCCCGAAGCAATTGCGCCTTTTGATTATGCGGTTTTGACTTTGAATCAATCGGTACCGGAAGTCGTGAAAACGGCGGAAGATATTTATGCGCACCTTGTGAAGCAAGGCAAAGAAGTGCTTTATGATGACCGTGATGAACGCGCGGGCGTGAAGTTTAAAGACGCGGATTTGATCGGAACACCGTATCAAATTATTGTCGGCGAGCGCGGGCTGAAAGAAGGCAAGATTGAGATTAAATCGCGCCGCGACGGTTCCGCGAAAAGTGTATTGCTTGCCGATTTTCTTAAGTCGTAAGCATTTCTTTCAAAGCTGAGTTTGAGGCGGGCAGAGAAGCAAACTCTTGATCTGCTCAAACAGTTGCGTCCTGCGGCGCAAATCCGTCTCGTCCGAAATGCTTTTGAGACGAGACACAGCGCTGAGTATTATTTTACAATGGTCTTCGCCATTGAAATTTAATTGAAGCGCTAGTCGCATCTCAAGATTTTTCTTCTCTGCAATCCGCGACAGGAGAGGGAGAGGCTGTGATTTGAAAAACGCTTACGCGTTTTCAGTTTCTTTTTAGTTTATGACCCAAAAGCCCCAATCTTCATTTTTCAAGCATTGGCCCCGGAAAATTCTGCATATTGATATGGACGCGTTTTTCGCGGCGGTGGAACAACGTGATAATCCGGCTCTGCGCGGCAAGCCCGTGATTGTCGGCGGCGATCCCAAAAGCCGCGGCGTAGTCAGCACTTGTTCGTATGAAGCGCGCAAATTTGGCGTTCGTTCCGCCATGTCCTCATCCCATGCCTTTCGGCTTTGTCCCGAAGGTATTTTTGTGCGCCCCAGTTTTAAAAAATATTCGGCTGCATCGGAGATGATTCATTCCATTTTTCATCATTACACTGATTTAGTGGAATCGGTTTCATTGGATGAAGCTTATTTAGATGTGGGTGTGAATAAGCTGAATTTGGATGATCCTGTCATGATTGCCAAACTGATTAAACAGCATATTCTTGGAGCAACCAAGCTCACCGCTTCCGCGGGGATCAGCGTAAATTTATTTCTCGCGAAAGTCGCGTCTGATTTGGAGAAGCCCAATGGCCTGACTATTATCGGCCCTGAGAAAATTGAAAATTTAATGAAAAATTTACCGGTAAGAAAAATTCCGGGCGTGGGCCCCAAAACTGAAAAGCAACTTTTGGAACTAGGGCTTCAAACTTGCGGTGACATTCAAAAGACGGGCCTGAGAAAGTTAGTCTCGTTATTCGGCAATTCGGGTCCCTGGCTTTTGGCACGCGCGAAAGGCGAGGATGATCGGGAAGTGGAACCTTTCCATGAGCGAAAGCAAATCAGCGTTGAAACCACTTTCGAAAAGGACACGAAGGATTTAAGGCTTTTGCAGGCTACGCTTGAAGAGTTCTCCCGCGAAGTTTTTCACGATTTAGTACACAGTGAAAAGGAAGCTAAGACGATTACGCTGAAGGTGAAGTACTTCGACTTTGATCAAATTACCCGGTCCAAGACATTGACCGCTCCCATTCAGTCCGCGGAGAAAATTGCTCAAACCGCCTTGGACCTACTTAAAACCAAAACGGAGGCGGGCAAAAAACTGATCCGCTTGGTGGGGCTGGGTGTCAGCGGGTTCTCTGAGCCCGAGCAAGCTAGCACCGGCCAGCTCGAGCTATTTAAATGAGCACACAACTTAAGGAATGAAGTGAGCTTAAGTTGTGTGTGCGAATTTACACCGAGCGGCGTTTCGCCATTTAGCTCGGTGCAGGTGAATTATGGTTAATCGTAGAAATGGCTTTATTCAAATACGTGGCTTTAAAAGCTGGCGATAGTCTGTTAAAATACCCCTTCTTCATAACGCATTATTCGAGGATTCAATGGGCAAGACACTTTTTGACAAGATTTGGGATAGGCACTTAGTAAAAACCTTACCGAGCGGGGATTCGATCATTTATATCGATCGCCATTTAGTACATGAAGTGACCAGCGCGCAGGCCTTTGAAGGATTGCGTCTTTCCGGCCGTAAAGTCCGCCAGCCGAAGCTGACTTTTGCTACGATGGATCACAATATTCCGACCGATGATCGCTACAACATCAAAGATCCGATTGCTAAAGAGCAGGTGCAGACTTTACGCGATAACTGCAAAGAATTTGGCGTTCGCCTTTTTGATATCACAGGCGATGACCAGGGTGTGGTGCATATTATCGGGCCTGATTTGGGTATTACGCTTCCCGGTTTGACCATGGTTTGCGGTGACTCGCACACTTCCACTCATGGCGCATTCGGAACTTTTGCGATGGGGATTGGAACATCGGAAGTGGAACATGTTTTGGCAACACAGACTCTTTTGCAAAATAAACCGAAAAACTTTCGTGTTGAATTCAAAGGTAAGTTGGGTAAAGGCGTTACAGCAAAAGATATGATTTTGAAGTTTATCGGCATTGTCGGAACCGCCGGGGCAACAGGCTATGTGCTTGAGTATTGCGGCGAAGCCGTGCGCGAACTTTCAATGGAAGGCCGCATGACGATGTGCAATATGAGTATTGAGGCCGGCGCGCGCGCGGGGCTCATCGCTCCCGACCAGAAAACTTTTGATTATATTCAAGCGAAAGACCGTCAGTTTGCTCCGAAGGGCGCGGCTTTCGCGAAAGCGGTTGAAGATTGGAAAAAATTGAGCACCGATGCGGACGCCAAATATGACCGCGAGCTTGTGATTGATGCTTCCGAAATCGCGCCGCAGGTGACTTGGGGAACCAGTCCCGGTATGGTGACAGAAGTCACCGCCAAAGTTCCCGCTCCGGGAAGTTTACCCGGCTATTCGGCTGTTGATATTCAGCATGCATTGACTTATATGGGGCTCACGGCTGGGACACCGATGACCGAGATTAAAATTAATACTGTTTTTATCGGAAGCTGTACAAATGGACGCATTGAAGATTTGCGCGCGGCGGCAGAGTTTTTGAAAGGCCGTAAAGTTGCAGAAGGTGTTAAAGTTTTGGTTGTGCCCGGTTCCCAGCGCGTGAAGCACCAGGCTGAATCGGAAGGTTTGGATAAAATTTTTAAAGATGCCGGATGCCAATGGCGTGAGTCCGGATGCAGTATGTGCTTGGCGATGAATCCCGACTATCTTCAGCCGGGGGAACGTTGCGCGTCCACATCCAATCGTAATTTTGAAGGCCGTCAAGGCAAGGGCGGCAGAACACATTTAGTTGGCCCCGCCATGGCTGCGGCGGCTGCTGTTGCCGGACATTTTGTCGATATTCGGAGTTGGAAATAAAAATGTTGAAAAAGGTTCATCTGCAGCGTTACAAGCAGCACTTCCTCGTGCGGCGTATTGGCTACATACGCCTCCTCGGTCGTTTGCTTGCGCCTTGCATCTAAACCATTTTGAACATTTTTTTATGGTAAAAATTAGATAGGAAATATTTCAATGGAACCCTTTAAAACTTTTCGCGGCATAGCCGCTCCGCTGGATCGCGCGAATGTGGATACCGATCAAATTATCGCGAAGCAATTTTTGAAATCAATTAAGCGTACGGGATTCGGGGAAAGCTTGTTTAATGATTGGCGTTTTCTTCCCGACGGAAAACCCGATGCTTCTTTTGTTTTGAATGATCCCAAACTTAAAGGCGCTTCCATTTTGGTTGCGCGCAATAACTTTGGCTGCGGTTCGAGCCGCGAACATGCCGTCTGGGCCGTTGCTCAGTATGGATTCAAAGCGGTGATTGCGCCTTCAATGGTCAACGGTGATTCAGTCGTGCCCGCGTTTGCGGATATTTTCCGTAACAATTGCTCCAAGAACGGCCTTTTGACCGTTGAATTGAAGTCGGAAGAAGTTCAGCAGATTTTTGATGCCGCTAAGACTGCGGTGGTGGAACTAACTATGGATCTGGTGAATCAAAAAGTGGTTTTGCATGGGGCCGCGGATAAAACATTTTCATTTCAAATTGATTCCGCCGTCAAAGAGCGTCTCGTTAAAGGGTTGGATGATATCGGAACCACATTGCAAGAATCGGCCTCTATTTCAGCTTTTGAACAAAAGCACGAAACTTATTTAGGATGACGGAGCAACCCCACGCCCCCTCATTCCAGGCTGAAGAAATTGACATTAAAGAGAAGGGTGCGCCCCTAAACGGTCAGCCGCAGGTTTCCACCAAACGCCTTTTTATTCAGTTGCAGGTTTTTACCGGTCTCAAAGATTTGAAGCCGATTCAGGATCTTCTTGAGCGTAATCGCATTCCTTCAGCCATTTATAAAGATGTCAATGATCCCAAGGGATTTGGAATTGTCATGATGGCGGAAGACCCGAACCATTTTGCCGGAGCTTACCGCGATGTTTTAAATCACCCTGTTTTTGACGGGATTAAGCACCGCCGTGATATGACCATGTTTGGCCGCACTTATTCAACGGGACGCGAGCAAAATTTAGAAGATTGGCTGCTTGCCAAGCCGAAAAAGAATATCCTAAATCCCGAGCATCATTGGGCGATTTGGTATCCTTTGCGCCGCCATGGAGAGTTTGAAACTTTGACGCCTGCGGAGCAGGGGAAGATTATGGCGGAGCACGCTATCATCGGAATGTCCTATGGCAGAACGGATTTAGGACATGATGTTCGTCTTGCTTGTCATGGCTTGGATAAAAATGATCAAGAGTTCGTCATTGGAATTGTCGGCAAAGACCTTTTTCCGCTTTCGCACTTAATTCAGCGCATGCGCCGTACCGTACAAACATCCAAATACATTGCCTCGCTTGGCCCTTTTTTTGTCGGCCGGACTTTCTGGCAGTCGCCGCTTTAAATAAAATTTTTACGGGTTGAAAGTGCGTCTCGTTTTGTGGAGAATGCCCTCATGTCTTTTGATACCGAAGGTAAAGATGTTGCCCGTGACGCATTGGACTCAAAGCGGATTTCCTGATGGAAGAAAACCAAAAAGGTACTCCGACCCTCATGATAAACCCTTCCCTGGTTCAAGATCTCCTGACAAAGGATTTGGAGCAGGTTATTTCTTCATTGTCCGCGGACTCTTCTGATTGGAAGGCGCTTTCTTTTCTTAAGAAAGCGTTAGATAGCCATGTTTCCGACATTCATATTGAACCCCATTCAGCTCAGCGTTTTTTATTGCGCCGGCGAATTGACGGCTATTTGCATGATATGGGGCGTGAAGATAGTTTTTTGGATCAAAATGCCGTTTTGATACTGAAGCAGTTATCTAAACTTAGCCCGGCGGCAGCGCAAGTTCCGCAGCAAGGTCTTTTTTACGTTCAAAATCATTCCCGCTCGGTTCGTGTTGAGTTTTCAACTTTACCGCTGGTGAGCGGTGAAAAAATGGTGATCCGTTTTATTCCCGGAAAACTGGACGCGTTTAATCTGAGAATGCTCGGATTGACTCAAGAACAAAGTCTGATGATCGAAGAAAAAATTCAAAAACCTTACGGAATGATTTTTGTAACCGGACCGGCGCAAAGCGGGGTAACTTCCACAGTTTATTCCATTCTTAAACGCCGGATGTCGCCTAAAGTTAATATTTTGACTATCGAGGACCCGGTTGAGCAAGTAATTCACGGGATTAACCAAGTGCAGGTTTGTGCCGATATCGGACTAACTTGCGCGGCGGGATTGCGGGCTTTTTTACGCCAGGATCCGGATGTGATTTATTCCGGAGCTGAGCATGATGAAGAAACTCTTGGAATCTGTATTCGGGCAGCTTTAACCGGCAGACTGATTATCAGCTGTCTGCATGCCTGGGATGCCCCCTCGGCTTTAGCGCGTATTTTGGAGCTGGGTGGTCAAATACCGCATCTTTTGGCTGAAAGTTTAAATTTGATTGTTAATCAACGGTTGATTCGCCGCCTTTGTGTGAATTGTAAACAGCCGCACGAGCTGGATGATTCAGGCAGAAGAGATTTCGGAATTAGCGCTCCTGTGATTTACCGCGCTAATCCCGGCGGGTGTGAATCCTGCAGGGGAATGGGGTATCGGGGACAGACGGGTATTTTTGATGTCTTGTTCGTAGATGACAACATTTGCTCGGCAATCCGGATGCGTGTGGATGGCGCGGAAATTAAAAAAATGGTGGAATTTCAACCCCGGCTTACGCTCTATCAGGCGGGCATGGGCAAAGTGAATGAAGGCGTGACTTCGATTGAAGAAGTTTTGCGAGTTCAATTTTAAAATTTTATGAAAAATATAGTCATCTTTTCACGCTGTCCCAGCCCCTGGGACTCGTTGTTTTCCGAATATTTTTCGGAGGTTCAAACACAGAAATTATCCGAAAAAGACCCTTCCGCCATTGCCAAAGCTGATTTTTTGATTGCTGATCCCTTGCTGCTGACTTTGGCATTGGTGCAAAAAATTCGTTTGTCAAAAAATCTTAAGCCACAGTTGCGTGTATTTGCTTTGGGAAGCATCCCCAAAGAATACGAAGATGTTTTTGATGCTGTTTTATCGGAAGCCTGCGGATTATTTGATTTCACAAAAAAAGTTTCCGAAAAATTGCCTTTGCCCGATTCAGTGCGTCTTTTAGTCGCGGATGATGACCCAGATATTCTCTCAATGGTGAGTGATTATTTTGAAGGCCGGCAATCGCCTTCATTTGAGGTTTTGCGGGCGGCCAACGGACGTGAAGCTCTTGAATGGGTTCAGAAAAAGCGCCCTGACGCCATGATCTTAGATATGAAAATGCCGATTATGAAAGGGAGTGAACTTTATCTGAAGCTTCAAAAGCAGGAAGAAAAAATTCCTACTATTATTTTTTTTGACGCGATTTCGGCGGAAGATTTAGACATCGTCAAAAAAGCGGGTGCGCCGGTGATCGTTGAAAAAGGATACCGTGAAAGCTCCATGCCTTATCTGATGGCGCTTGTGAAAAAATTGGTTTATTTTGCAGCCTGATGAAAAAGGTCATCTGCTGTGTTGCGAACATCGCTTCCTTGTGCGTCGTAGGTTTTACTCCGATTCCGCGGGCACTCGTTCGCGTCTTGTTTATGGTTGTAGACCCTAGCTGATTCCTTTTTGAGCGGTCTTACTCATTGAGAAGGGTGTGTTTTGAATTTTGTGGAATATTTTTTTGAAGCTTTAAGATTTGCACCAATACCCTGGTTGCGGCGGGCGTGTTTTTTTTGTGTTTTGTCTTTTGTCTTTGGTCTTGTTCCCCCTGTTTTTGCGCAAGACTTTCAGTTTTCAAAAGAAGATATTGTTTTTCTTGAGAAAATTCAGCGGCGCGCTCTGAATTTTTTTCTTAAGGAAGCCCATCCGGAAACAGGACTTGTGCGTGATCGTGCGCCCAATTCCGAGGGTAGGGTGAATAACGCGCCCGCGAGCATTGCCGCTTCCGGCTACGCGCTCAGTGCCTATGTGGTTGGCGTGCAGCACGGCTGGATTACCCGAGATCAGGGGATGAATCGAACTAAACGGGCCTTGCGTTTTGCCATTCAGGAAATGGAACATGAGCATGGCTTTTTTTATCACTTTGTCAGTATGAACTCAGGAAAGCGCGCCTCAAATTCAGAGCTTTCTCCGATTGACACAGCGCTTTTTGTAATAGGCGCTCTTTTTGCGGCGGAGTATTTTCAAGATCCTGAAATTTCAAAGCTAGCAAAACAGCTTTATGAGCGGATTGATTTTAAATGGATGCAAAACGGAGGAAAGTTTTTGGCGCTCGCTTGGACGCCCGAAAAAGGTTTTGATAGCCGCAGCTGGGGACACTTTGATGAATCGTTGCTGATGTATGTTTTAGCAATTGGCTCGCCTACGCATCCCATTGAAGCGGAAGCGTGGCATGCTCTGAGACGGCCGATTGGGAGTTATATGTCTTATCGTATGATTGCCATGCCACCGCTTTTTACGCATCAGTATCCGCATATTTGGATTGATTTTCGCGGTAAGCATGATGGGGTGATGAATTACTTTAACCATTCCGTGACAGCGTGCGAAGTGAACCGTGCTTTTGCGATTGAGCAGTCAGAAAATTTTAAAACTTACGGTCCGAATTCCTGGGGTATTACAGCCAGTGACGGACCCAAAGGCTATAAAGCCTATGGCGCACCTCCGGGTTGGGCTGAGCACGACGGGACAATCGCGCCCACCGGCTGCGGAAGCTGTATGCCTTTTACGCCGCGAGAGTCGCTTGCTTGCTTACGCCATTTTGAGTCTTACGGTAAAAAGTTGTGGGGCCAATATGGTTTTGCGGATGCTTATAATGATGATGAGAACTGGGTGGCAACAGACGTGATCGCAATTGATCAGGGAACGATGATGCTGATGATTGAGAACGCTAAAAACGGATTATTATGGAAAACAATGAGCGCGGTGCCAGCCATTCAAACCGCGTTTGAAAAAATTGGATTTCAAGCCGGAGCAAAAGAGCTGATTTGGGAGCAGCCGCCGCATTCTCACGCGGTTTACATCGCCGGAGGTCTTCAGATTGACGGGCTGATGAAAGATTGGCCGGGCGGAATTGATACGGTCGTCTTGGACAAAAAAAATGCGGAGTTCGGAGAGTTTTTAAAAGACCGTGACGCAAAAGCAAGAATCCGCTTTGGCTGGGATGAAAATATGCTTTATTTTGTGGTGGAAATGGATGATGACAGCTTGGTTTCGAAACAGAAAGGAAAAAACATCTGGCGCGATGACTTATTTGAACTGTTCATTGATTCCGATGGCGACGGTCTTTTTTGGAAAGATCCGCGTGATTTTCAGCTGGGTTTTCGCCCCGAGCGCGGAGGCAATGGAGTTCAGGCATGGTCTTGGTTTCAAAACGGGGAAGACCCTATTCAGCTTGGGTGGGTGAAAGCCGCCGGGTATGTTGATAATCAGGGGTACTTAATTGAGGGGGCGGTCCGTTGGAGTGAGCTGGGTATTTTTCCACGGCCCGGTCTTGAAGTTTATGTCGGACCGGCGATTCATGATGTTGATACGGATGGGTCACACCGCAAGATGCAATGGTTTTTCCGCAGCGAGGAAAAACTCAAACGTTTTCAGTTAGGAAAAATAACACTGGAGGAGCCACGTGGCCGAGAAAAAACAACCTGAGATTAAACGAACCGCAGTCAGCACAATTAATATCGGCCGAACAGTACGGCTGCTGCGTGAAACGCAGAGCCTGACCGGCGCGGAGCTTTGTAAACGCTCCGGTGGCTTAGATCCCAAGACCCTTACGGCGGTTGAGAAAGGGCGAATTAAAAATCCCTCTATCCAAACTTTGGAGTGGTTGGCGCGCGGGCTTGGCACGACGGTGAGCTCTCTTTTTCGGCAAGCCGAACTGGGAAGTGAGAAATATTTTTTAAAGGGTTCGCAAAAAGGAGTTTTTCATCTTCAGTTTGATACCGGGCTTGAGCTTGTTTCGTTTACTCCCTTTAGCCCCCAAATGTTTTGCGGGAAATTTATTGTCGCGGGGCGAAAGACATTGGATCGTCGGCTCATTCGTTTTGACGGGGTCGCGTTTGCTATGACTTTGATTGGGTCATTTCGGGTTCGGATTGAACAGCATGAGCTTGAAATGCAAGAAGGGGATAATTTGTATTTCAGAGGCTCCTTTGATTTTTCTTTTTATAATCCCAACCATCGGAACTCCGTGCTTTTAGTTACAACGGCTCCTTCGTTTTTGACTTCGGATGCGGGTGGATAATCCCAGTCGGTCTCAGGGGATATAAAGTACTAGTGTCAGACCCCTTATTTATATAGACTATGCGATGAAAATTAGGAGTCAGAACATTGGTTTAAGGTCAAGCTTGGAAATGCCGATACCCCCAAAGATGTTTGAATATAAAAATTTTTTACTTTTAATGATTTATTTAAAAAAACATAGTCGCGTTTTTATTTTAATGGTTGTTTTGAGCTTATTGCCCGTGCCGGCTTTTGCGGCCGAATCTGCTCCGATCCAATGGACAGTCATTGACAGCCCGAATCAGCCCCCGGTTTCCACGGTTCGCGACGGTGATTCCGTTTCCGCGCCTTCAGCGGGTAAAGAAGAGAAAAAAAAGCAGAAAAAGAACCCGCAGAATGACCGTCAGTCTGAAATGGAAAAAGCCATGATGGGTGTTGCCGCTAAAGAAATGCCCAAGTCGGCGGATGCTTCCTCCGAGGTTACCCGGGAAACGATAGAGTTGATGTTTGCGCCCTATCGTAAACAAAGCAAAGAAGAGTTTTTGTCCGCCAAGGATCAGGGATTAGAAGAAGTAATCGAGCGCGCCAAGCAGATTCATACCCAGGCCAAGGCGGCTCACGAAGGGATTTCGCTGGCTCAGCGCAGGCTTGTTTTGGCAGTTAGGCAAATGTTTCCTGAAGCAAGCTTTGAATACGGTCATCGCGACGGCTCCTTGTCCGCGGCGGAGTATTTATCCCGCAGCCAGAAAGTTTCTTTTCGACAGCCCCTTTTCAGAGGCGGTGTTTTGTGGAATAGTTTCTTACAGGAGCGCAAGATGCTGGAGGCTGCGCGAAGCAGCTATCAAAAAGTGGTGGATGACCTTATTTTTGAAATATCCAAAGTTTATTTTGAGTATCAGCGTGCGCGCTCCATTGTTGAAGATCAGAAAATGACATTGGAGGTAGTTAAGCCTCAGGTAGATATTTCAAATAAAAAATTTGCTGAAAACCTCACCTCTGAGATCGAGCATTTGAACGCCCAGTCGCTGGAAGGGCAGATAGAATTTGATTATGAAACAGCCAAGCAAGAGTTCGAAATTGCGCGTTTAGATTTACAGCATTATTTAGGTTTAGGGATTCAGGATCCTTTGAATCTGAAGGTAGAGTATGACGTGGATAAAGTAATCGCGTCGATGCCGGAGGATGATTTGACAACAGCAAAAATTGAAGCTCAGTTAGGTTCTTTCAGTCAGGGGAAAACAATTCCCGGTCTTGAAAAATTGGTGGATATGTCTTATGGACACCGCGCTGAATTACGCGTGCAGATGTCGCAGTTGCAGGCTGCGCGGTTGGGTGAAAAAGTACGCTGGGGCGGGCTTGTTCCCAAGGCGGATTTGGTCTTGGAGTATGGTGTTTTGGCGGAAGCTTTTAAGCAGTTTACCAATAATCCGAATCATAAAGGCGAGTTTCGCATGATGTTGGAAGTGGATTGGAACGCGATGGGAAATAAGCTGAATTACGCGTTTGAGAACGATCAGCGCGCGCCTTCGGTGACCCAGTTCCAGTCCGGTGCCGGAACGCTGAATAAGCGCAACTCGTTTAGTGTTGGACTTTTGAACGGTCTTGATATTTTTGTGGATGTGAAGCAGGCTGAGGTTGAAAAGCTGAACAAAGTGGTTGAGTTGGAACAGGCAGAAAAGAAGGTTCTCGAAGAAGTTAAGCGCGCTTATTACGATTATCAGAAAGCTTTAATCCAGATGAAATCCACAATGAAGCGCGTTCAGTGGCGAAGCCGTTTACGTGACTTGGCCAAACATCGTTTAGGCCAGCGTGAAGTTGAAATTTCAGAGTATTTGCAGGCGGAAATTGACCTTTTAGGGGAGCGCGGCGAATTTCATACGGCGCTCAGGGACTATTATTCAGCCAAATCAAGTTTGAATTATGCGGTCGGTGTCAGTGAATTTTTAGGAATGGAGAAAAATGGATAATCCTAATTTAAATAACGATTCCCAATCCCCGTCTGAGCCTGTTAAGAAGCCGGTTGTCGCTTTTCGCCCTCCCGAGCCGTCTCCTTCAGATAAGAAAAAAGGCTTTCCTGTTCCGGTGAAGTGGATTGTTCTTGCCGTGGTTGCCTTGGTGCTGTTTTTGGTCGCAAAAAACATATTAAATTCCACAAAGAAAAAACCGTCACTTTCGGATGAGGTTAAGCAACAGCAGCAAGCCGCGTCGCAAGCCGCGATCGCCGTAAAGGGCTTCAAAGTTACGCGCGTGAATTATGAAGATCCTTTGCAGGTGCTCGGAACGGTTAAAGGAGCGCAGGAAATTAAGCTGAGTTATGAGATTCCCGGAGTGGTCAGTGCGATTAACTACCGTACCGGAGAAAAGTATGAGGAAGGCGCACTGCTGATTTCTCTTAAGCAGGATGATATTTTGTTGCGCTTGAGGCGTGCGCAGGCAGCTTGGAAAAAAGCAGAGTCAGAAGTTGCGATTAAAAAAGATGAGTTGGTTGAAAATGAAAAGCTTTTTGGTATGGGGGCCATTCCCAAGTCGACCGTGGATAAAAAGAGAAATGAGTTGGACGCGACTCAGTATGAGTCTGAAGCGCAGCGCCTTGAAATGAAAGCTCATGAAGCCATGCTTGAAAAATCAAACCTCTATGCTCCTTCTTCGGGCATGCTGGGGAAACTGAATATTGAGGAAGGGGAGAATATTTCCCAGAATACTTTGGTGGGAGAGCACATTAATACGGAATACGTATTTGTTGAGGTCGGCATTGTAGAAAAGGATTTAAGCAAAGTTTCTCTTGGTCAGAAAGCCAAGGTTTTTATTGATGCTTATCCTGACAAAAACTTTGAAGGCGTGGTGGAAAATGTGGCGGGTGTGATTTCCGGTTCAAGCCGCACCGCAACGGTAAAAATTCGCATTGAAAACCCGGAAGGTCTTTTGCGTCCCGGTATGTTCGCGCGTATTCGCATTTTGCTTTACAGTAAAGCGAATACTTTGGCCGTTCCCGCTGAGGCGGTTCAGGGAAAGGAAGGAGATCAGTTTGTTTACTTGATTGACTCGGAGCAGAGCCTTGTTAAGAAAACCCCTATTACTGTCGGATATACCCGTCCGGATTATGTTCAGATTGACGCGGGGCTGCAGGAAAATGATGTGATTGCAATGTCCGGCTTTGAAAGCCTCGAGGACGGTAAAACAATCAAGCTTCTTGATACCCAACAAGCGGAGCTTTAATAGTTAAGAGTGAAAAATGAAGAATTAAAAATGAAACAGGATGCTAATTTTTATTTTCACGATGTGGTTTCTAACTCTTCATTCTTAATTTTTAATTATTAATCTATGGCATTAGCAGAGTTTGCTGTTACGAGAAGGGTCGCTGTGGTCATGGCGACCTGCGCCCTGATTTTGGTTGGCATTATTTCTGTTTTTTCTTTACCTCAGGAATATTTTCCGAAGATTCAATTCCCTCAAATTACGATCGTTACTGACTATTCGAATGCTGCGCCAGAAGAAATTGAAACGCTGATTACCCGCCCGATTGAAGAGACCATTGGATCTGTTCCCGGTATTAAGCGGATTGAGTCCGTTTCCCGTGAAGGTCGTTCGACGATCACGGCCTCTTTCAACTGGGGGCAAAATATTGATTTTGCGGCTCTGGGCATTCGCGAAAAAATTGATTTAATCAAAGAGCGTTTGCCGAAAGAAGCGGATGATCCGATTGTGCTTAAGTTCGATCCGCTCGCGACGCCGATTATGCTGATTTCCGTAACCGGCCCCAAGCTGGATCCCGTTCGGCTTAAGCATTTAACCGAAAAAATGATGAAAGACCGCTTGGAAAAAGTAGAAGGAGTTGCCTCGGTCAGTATTTCAGGCGGCGTGAACCGTGAAATTTTGGTTAACATTGATCACGCGCGTTTGGAAGCAAACCACTTGTCGCTTATGGAAGTGACGAGCTCTCTGGATGAGGCGAATGTGTCTTATCCCGCGGGAAGCATTAAAAAGGGACTATATGAGTATTTGATTCGCACTGTTGGCGAATTTAAAACGGTGCAAGATATTGCGACGACCGTGGTGGGCACGGACATTGTTCAGAGCATTAAAAGAGAAGAAGATTCATTCGTTGAAAAAGGTGAAGATGGTCCGCGTGACACGATTGAACGCCTCCGCGAAGAGTTGGATAAGGGGAGCTTAGAGAAGCGCCTTATTTTTGTGCGCGACATCGGTGAGGTGATCGACGGATTATCTGAGACAACAAGTTATTCTCGTTATAACGGCAAAGATAATATTCAGCTTTCCATTCAAAAGCAGTCTAATGCGAACACAATCAAAGTTGTTGAAAAAATCAAAAAAGAGTTAGGGGGGATTGATAAGGATTTAAAAGCGCGAGGGATTGAGTTCAAAGTTATTTACGACCATTCTGTTTTTATCCGCCAAACACTTGAAGATTTGACCCACGCAGCTATTGAAGCCGCTGTTTTAGTTTTAATTATTCTTCTTATTTTTCTAAAAGATTGGGCGTCGTCCCTTGTGGCGGTCATTAATATTCCGCTCAGTATTTTGGGCGTCTTTTTTATGATGACGCTTACCAAATATTTGCCCTTTATGGGAGAGGTGACGATTAACATTATGTCACTTGGAGGCTTGTCACTTGCCATCGGGCTGATTGTGGATACCAGCGTGGTCGTTATTGAAAATATTTTTCGTAAACGGCAAGAGGGAATGGATGCGGAACAGGCGGCGGTTGAAGGGGCGAACGAAATTACTTGGCCCGTCATCGGATCCAACTTGACAACAATTGTTGTTTTCTTTCCTTTGATTGTGTTTGTTCCCGGAATTCCCGGACAGATGTTTAAGGACCTTTCTTGGGCGATCGTTTTCTCTCAGATTATTTCGATGATTTTACCGCTGACATTGATTACCATGCTTTGCGTCTACTTAAAAGTAAAAACGCATGAGTATAAGCCGATTTCGTTGACCGGAAATTTAGATAGGCACATTCTTTCGATGCGTGATCCCCATCGGCAAAATCATTTTATGATAAAAATGCTGTTGGGCGCGACCGCATTTATGGTGTTCAGTCTGTTGATTGTTCCCACGCTTGATCGCGAAGTTTTGCCTAAAGTAGATCGCGGGCAGTTTCAGGTTAAAATTGATATGCCGATGGGGACGCGGTTGGATGTAACGGATCAGGTAAGCAAGCAAATTGAGGAAGTGATCGCGGTTGAACCCGATGTTGAGAACATAGCTGTTGCTGTGGGCAGTGAAAAATCAGGGCGAGGAGAAGTTAAGGTTGAGTCTCTTCGGGCGTCTCAAGCTCAGATTTTGGTCACATTGAAGAAAAAGCATAAGCGTTCGACGGATCAAGTTGTTGATTCAGTGCGGAAAAAGATGGAGCCTTTGAGGTTAGATAAAAAAAGCGCGCGGGTTGAATTTATCCGTCAAGAAAGTGAATTTGCTGTTGCTCAGGGCGGTGTGAAGCCGATTGTTATTGAAATCAAGGGATATAATTTGCAGGAATTGGAAAGGTTCGCGGATTCTCTGCGTAAAAAACTTTTAGATATTCCGGGCGTAACCCACCTTCAGGATGACCGCGGTGAAAAATCACCCGAAACCAAGCTCGACATCAATAAACGGCGCGCGGCTCTTTATGGTATCTCCGCCATGGATATTTCGCTGACCGCTAAAACCGCGATTGAAGGCGCGGTCGCGACACAATTCCGTGAAGAAGGCCGTGAAATTGATGTGCGCGTCCGTCTGCGTGATCAAGATCGCGATCGAATGGAAAATATTGAAAACTTACTGCTTTACTCCAAGGTGCTCGATCAGCAAATTCCTTTGAAAGAATTGGCGTCGATTGAGCGCGGAATGGGTCCCAGCGAGATACGCCGTATTGATCAAGAACGAACCATCACCATTTTGGGTGAAATTGAAAGCGGTTTCCGCGATAAGGATGTTCTTGAGGATGTTCAAAAGATGCTGGCCGGACTTGACTCTGAAAAAGACATTCCCGCGGATACCGCGGTGGCTTTGTCCGGAAAACTGAAAGAAATCCGTGAAAGTTTTGGCGGAACCATGTTTGCTTTTATTTTAGCGATCGTTCTCGTTTATATGGTTATGGCATCGCAATTTGAATCGATTCTTCAGCCTTTTTTGATCATGTTTACGATCCCTTTTTCATTTTGCGGTGCTTTATTCGCGCTCAAGATTTCAGGGGGCACTCTTAACGTTATTTCTCTTTTAGGGTTTGTGTTATTGGGCGGTGTTGTTGTGAACAATGGTATCGTTTTAATTGAGTATATGAACCAGCGCCGCCAAGAAGGTGAAGAACTTGTTTCGGCTGTTTGGAGCGCGACACGTATTCGCACGCGGCCTGTTTTGATGACCGCGATTGCCAATATAGTGAGTATGGTTCCGGTTATTTTTGGTTCTGATATTTTGCGTCCCATGGCGGTAACGGTCATGGGCGGTATGTTTTCGTCCACCGTATTAACTTTGGTCTTATTGCCTTGTCTTTATATTCTTTTGGTACGGTATGTAGAGATTCCATTTTTCGGTGTGGAAGCGGATCCGATTCCCGGTGAAGATGAATTGCCGAATGATGAGGCGCGGACCTAGGAATGGGGCTCCCCACCGTAGCCATCAAACGTCCGATTTTTACAGCCATGCTTTATATCGGGCTTTGTATTTTTGGAATCATTTCGCTTTTCGCGCTTGAAATAGAGCTTTACCAGGGTCAAAACCAAAGCATTATCAGTGTTGTGGTGCGCGCGCGCGGCGGATTGCCCGCGACCGAAGTTGAAAAAATGATTACCCGGCCCATCGAAGAAGCGGTCGCGACCGTGACCGGTATCCGCACTCTTTACTCCAATTCCCGCGAAGCCGAATCCCGCGTCACCATGGAATTTGAGCCCGGCACGGACATGAAATTTGCCGCGCTGGAAATTCGCGAGAAATTTGCCCGCGTTAAACCTTTGCTACCGCGCGAAATTGAAAAGCCCGTTATCGCGAACTATGATGACGCGCAGGCCGCTATTTTAATTTTTGCCGTTACGTCAGATCGATATTCCACGGAAGAAATTCGTGAAAAAGTGGATATTGAGATGAAGCCGATTTTAAGCCGTGTGAACGGAGTCGCGAGTGTCGAGGTTTATGGCGGACGGGAGCGCAAAATTATGGTTGAACTCGACCGCGATAAAATGGTTGCTTACAACGTGCCGGTTGACCGCGTTATGGATGTTTTAGGGCAAAGCAATATTAATCTTTTGGCGGGGAGCATGCAGTCGGGTAAATTTCAACTGGCTATCCGCAGTATGGGCGCTTTCACCAGCATTGATGAGATCGCTGAAATTGGAATTAAGGCAACCCGTCAGGGAACGATCATTCCTCTTCGTGAAATTGCCACAATCAAAGATGCTTATATGGAAGCATCGAATCATGCCCGCCTGAACCTTGAGCAAAATGTGACGGTGTATGTCAAAAAAGAAAGCTTAGCAAATACGCTCTCGGTCGTTAAGGCGCTTCATCAAACTGTGAAGCAGTATGAGCAGGACTACAAGGGGGAGTTTCGCATTATTACAGTCAACGACAGGGCTGAAACTATTTCCGGAGCGATTGGGTCCGTGGTTCAAAACCTGTACTTAGGGCTTGTGTTGACTGTCATGGTGATTTGTTTTTTTCTGAAAAAGATGCGGCCCGTTTATTGTGCCTTAGCCGGGATTCCGGTTGCAGCGATTTTTTATTTTATCGGTAAGTTGTGGGGCAGTACGGCGTCTTTTTACGATATTATGCTTTTTGCCATGATGGTGTTTACGCTTGCGGGAATGGTCTGGGATAGAGCCATTGTCGCTTTTATTGTTGTTTTGACGATGCCGGTTTCGCTGATCGTAACCTTTATTTTTATGGCGGCCTGTGACATCAGCATTAATGTCATGACTTTATCGGGGCTTGCATTGGCGATGGGAAATCTTGTCGATAGCGCGATTGTGGTCACGGAATCAATCTTGGCCAAAAAAGAAAAAGGTAAAAGCGATTATGCGGCGATTCATGAGGGCGCGGAAGAGGTGTGGCTGCCCCTTTTGACTTCTTTGGCGACAACACTCATTGTTTTCTTGCCGATTCTTTTTATCGATAAACGTGTTCAAATGGTTTATAGCGGTCTCGCGTTTACCGTGACGTTTTCTTTGATCGCATCATTTTTTTCTTCCATGATGCTCGCACCCATGATGTTTTTGCAGTTTGCCCGTGGACGTTTGCTGATCAGCCAAGACAATGAGAATAGCCTTTTGGGAAAATGGTGCTCGGAATACCGCGTGTTTATGAGAAAGATTTTAGATGGGGCTCTTTTGCTTCGTGTTTTAGTTTTGGGAGGGTTTGCGGTGCTTGCCGTCACCGGGACCACTTTGTTATTTAGTAAAAATATTGATTGGCCCTCAACCTATGAAGAAAACGAATTCGCAATTGTTTCTTTTCCGTTAGCGGGCGCCAAGCTTGAAACGAATGACGAAGCCATGAAAAAAATCGAGGAAATTTTAGGGAAAATCCCTGATATTCAGATTTTTTCTTCCACGATCAGTAAAGACGATTTGCGCATGTTTGTAAGACTTAAGCCAAAAAGTCAGCGTAAATATTCCAAAGAAGAGATCATGAAAATTATTGATGAAGAAGGTAACGCGGCTATTAAAGAGATTCATGATGATTTTAGTTTGATTGTGGACGAAGGGGCGAGCTCAGGCGAGCAGAAAAAAATGGTCATTGAGATTTTTGGACATGATAATGACGAGCTGGAGAAGCTTGCGAAGCAAGCCGCTCAGAAAATAAAAGATGTTCCGGGGATTTCAAATATCGTTATGACCGACTTACGTAAAAGGCCCGAGTACTCCGTTAAAGTAGATCGGCGCGCGGGTGTTTATGGGATTAGCGTAAAAAAAGTTGCTGATTCATTGCACGCGCAAATCCGCGGAATGCGCCCGACGGAATTTCAAGAGGTAAAAAAAGGGGAGCGCATCGAAATGATCACTCGGCTTCAGCCGATTTATCGCCAAAAAATTGATGATTTGAAATTGATTCCGATCGCGACGGATCAGGGTATTCAAATTCCTTTGCAGGAAGTAGCCAATTTTTATCCCTCGGTCGGCCCGCAGACGATTGACCGCAAAAATAAATACCGGTATGTTTTTGTGAAGGGAGATATTAAACGCCCGGTGGAAGAAATTGCCAAAGATATTGAGAAGACACTGATGACGATCAAAATGCCGGATGATTATTTTTGGCGTTTTGGCGGAGGGTATGAGGATCTCATGGCGAGCAAAACGCAGCTTTTTTTGGCGGTGATCGTGACGATTTTGCTGGTTTATATGACCATGGCTTGTCTTTTTCAGGATTTTACTTCGCCGCTTTTAATCATGGTAACAGTGCCGATGGCTTTGATCGGCGTGTGGATTGTTTTAGATTGGCCTAATTTCATTCGTTGGCCTCTCTCTCTTATGGGGCTTCCGGTTTCTAAGTGGGAGTGGCTTCCCGTGGCAAAGCCGCTGAGCCAGCAGGTTTTGATCGGAATCGTGATGCTGGCCGGATATGTTGTTAACGCGGCGATTATTATGATGGATCATTACAAGGTTCTTTTAGCGAGCGGAATAGCGGTGCGGGATGCTTTGATTCAATCCGTGACTGATCGTTTTCGTCCGATTTTAATGACCACCACCACCACGGTATTGGCTTTTGCGCCCCTGGCTTTCTCATGGGGGACATCCAATGATTTATGGGCGCCTATGGCATTGACCGGTATTGGCGGAATGCTGATGGGGACGATCTTAACTCTTTTTGTTTTACCTATTCTCATTTTCTTTGTTCAGGAGCTTAAAACAGGCGGTCTGATGATTCTTCGGCCTTTGCTGCGGTTTCGTCAACTGCGTGTGTTTGCCACGGGGCAATAATTTAACGGATTGTTACTTTAAGGAGGCATTATGTCAGCGGCACCCAGAACTTATAAGCGTAAAGCAACCAGTCTTTTTATTCATAAAGAAATGCAGCGCGAATTTTCATTCGTGCTTATTATTCTTCTTATCTTGGCGTCATTTTTAATTTCTATGACGATCCATTATACGATTCAGCATGCTGCGTTTGGAGACGGCGCGCTTCAGTTCGGGAAAGTGAACCCCTATGAAGTGATATCGACCGTGAGCTATCAAATCGTGACGCGTGTTACCATGATTTTATTGATAACTCTTTTCGCGATTGCGGCCTACGGCATTAAATTTTTGCATCGCGTGGCCGGTCCGATTTACCGCTGCCGAAAGACTTTGATTGTATTAAATCAGGGTAAAGTTCCCGATCGGATCAAGCTTCGTTCAGGCGATTTTTTTACGGAAGTTGCGGATGAGATCAATAAGCAAAGTGAGTTGTGGGCGGTTGAACTTCAGAAGAAAGAAGAGCTCGCGCGGCAGATCGATGATATTTCCGCTTCTTCTTCCGCGGATGTTCGTGCGAAACTGGAAAGTCTGAAAAGCTGGATTTAGTCCCGTTTCGCGGCGTTTTTGTTTCGGGGATAGGTGCGGGTCTTTCGATTAAAAACCAGTTGCCTTAGCCTTATTTAACCTTTTTATTTATTCCAACCTGTTTAGAATCAATGGCTTACCTTGTGTGATGACTTCTTTTGATATTTAAAGTTATGTATTGATTTCAATAGATTGAAAAAGATATATCTGAGTGCTACTCTTATTGTGAGGCAGATTATGCTTAATTATTTGAGAATAATTCGGAGAACAGGTCGAAACCAGAGGGGGATGACTCTGGTTGAAGTGCTTTTTAGTTTTGGTCTGCTGGCAGTCTTTGCTCTCACCTCATTGCGGCTGATTACGATGGCGCAGCAGCTTACTGTGGATACGCAATCGAAGTTGATCGCGATTGGCGCCGCTCGTTCGGTCATGGAAATGATCAAAACAAATCCTTTGTCGGAAGTGGATACGCTTTCAACTTCAGGGTACTTGCCTGCAGATTTACCCGGGGGAAGCATTCAGATTATAACATCCCCCTCAGGCGCAGCGCTTGATACGGCTGAGATTGCGACTGTGACGGTCGCTGTTTCCTGGGTTGGATCAAAAGGGAGAACGCTAAGCACAAGTTTGAGTATTCTTAAGTCGGCTTATGATTATGTTTAAAACAATAAAAAATCAAAAGGGTTTTTCGCTGGTTGATTTGATTATGACGGCGGCTATTCTGCCGATTTTATTCGCGGTTTTAGTCGCGACAGCGCAAGCCTCGGGGAGCGCGATGAGAGCGCAAGTGACTGTTGCCGCTTTGAATCATTCTGGGCAGCAAATGTTGCGCTCAATCGCGCGTGAGCTTTCGCAGAGCGATCCGATTGATGGTGACGGTCAATTTTTTATTACGGACGGAACTCCTTTTGACAGTATTCGTTTCCGTGTCCCTGTCGATTTTGACGGTGATGGGGATGTTACCGGCGCGACGGAAGATGCTTTCGAGTGGGGGGCGACTGCGCCGTCCAATACGACTCCGGGTACTTGGGCCGCATGGCAAAACCATTGGATTCGCTATCAGGTGACAGGGACAACTCTTTACCGAGAAGTGCTGGATACGAATCTCGCGCTTGTTTCCGGCTATCAATTTCCCGTGGCAAAAAATCTTACTTTATTTTCAGTGACCAAGAACAGTAACTTAGTGACCGTGTCCGCGACTTTTCAGGAACAAGACAGCGTGGGACAATTCGGACAAGCACGAAACTATTCTCAGACGTACACACTGACAACGGAAAGTATTATGCGCAACGTAATGGATGGAGGCTGAGTTATGAAATGGCTCAATAGCATCAATAGTCAAAAAGGCGCGGCACTCATTTCGACTTACATCATCGGGCTTATTTCATTAACATACTCAATCGCATCTTATTCTAGCGCGCTGTATCAGGCTAAACATTTAGAGCGTGACGTTCAAAAAGTGGGTTCCTACGCGGCCGCTGAGGCGGGCATTCAGAAAGCGATGCAGCAAATCGCGCAGGGCGCTTATACCGGTACGATTGATACGACAGCCATTGCGGCAACAACCTACCAGTCTACTGCCGGAGTGAATGTGGGAACCTACTCGGTTTCAGTGGCTTACAATAACGCGGATTGGGTCATTGTAACGGCAACCGGTACTTCAGGGGGCTCAACGACGGTGCTTGAAGGATCAGTTTTTCTTGAATCACCTTTGTCAAAATACTCTGTCTACATGACGGATAACACTACGGCCGGAAATAATTTAGTTTTTGGAGCCAGTGATGGAGTGAATCCGAGAGGCGTTCCTGAAAACTATGTCAAACGTTCAAAGTATTACTTTCAAAATGATTTTACTTTTGGCGGAAGCAATATCAATATTTACGGTGATTTGAATGTGCAGGGGGGGGTTGCAGGTCATTCATCTTATACTTCCCAGGTTTACGGTGATACTTATGTGGGTGATTATGCCGAAAACTCATCAGGTGCCGTAACGAACACAGGAATTACCAATTATAACCGCGTTAATATCAGTGACGGATTCAGTGATGATGAAGACCGCAATTCGAACGGGTCGGTGACTTCCACTGACGCGCCTGATGTTCATGACTTGAACTCCACAGGGGCGAATGACGCGAACAAGATTGAGACGCTGCCGGCGGTGACCACAAGCTGGTATTCAGCCAATAACAGTGTGGGTGCTTTTAATACTGCCGGAAACCGATTTTTAATTCTTGAGGATAACGGTTCAGGAACCGCCACAGTTGTCAAAAATGTGACGGCGACCCAGTACAAGGCCTATGTTACGACAGGGACTTTCTCCGGCACGCCCACATCAACGCATACTTTACCCAACAAAGCGGTCGTTTATAACAATGGCAGCATGTATGTTACCGGCAGTGTGACCGGACGTGTTTCATTTGTAGCAAGTAATGATATTTACATGGATGGCGGCGGTGTTTCTTACTATGGGGGAGCAAATTACGCCAGCTCCGCTAATTCCGCGGCGTTTATTGCCAGTGATCAGATTTTTTTACGGGGGAATTCCATGAATTTAAGCGGAATTCTTTACGCGAGAAACACAGGTAACCACACAGTCGGAATCGAGGCATCCTATGCTCCTGATAGTTCAAACTATACAAATAGTGTTTCAGACACTTCCAAAAGCTATCTTCGTTTTTATGGAAATACGGTGATGGATGGAACGGCTAACACATCTGTGTATGCTGATCGTGCTTATGTTTGGGATTCAAATTTATCCAAATATCGTCCGCCCGGAATTTCGGTTGTTCCTGAGTTGCGCATGGTGCGCGAAGTTGTTTCAGACTAAGAGATATTTTTTTGAGGTAAATAAGATGCAGCTAAAAAAGCCGATTCTGATTGTTTTGTTTTTCTTGATGTGCTTTGCCCTTTACAAAATTATGGGCGGAGGCACGTTTCAGGTTGCGCAAAAAGCTGTTACGGGTCCATCTGTTGCTGAAATTGACTATTCGGTTGTTGTTCCGCCGGAAAAACTACCGCAATTTAAAGATACAGTTCTCTATAAGCAGCCTGCGCCGGAAAAAGACCCGCTTTGGATGAATCCGAATGACCAGGAGTTAATGCCGCCGAAAGACCCGAATGACCCTTATACCGGAGTTTTGTAACCCTGCGCTAAGTCTTTCTCATATCAAGCTTCCTGCCCAATAGCCGTTAATGATATGGGTTTCTGTCTTTTAAAACCACCACGGTGATATTCGTATTTGTACTGATTGTATGCAGGAGCAATGGGAGTTATGGGGTTTAATCCTAAGACATATTCAGTTGATTTAAAGCGTAAACTTAAATCTAAGCGTTGGAAACTTTTGCGCTTGATGACCCGCATTGAAGACCTTGCGCGGTACATGCCTAATGTTAAATCTTGCCGAATTGTTGCGCGGGAAGCGGATAGTGTTGTTACAGAATGGGCGATTGACATCGAGGGTATTCCCGTTAAATGGCGTCAGCGTGAGAAGTTTGATTTTAAAGGATTTCAAGTCAGCTTCGAGGCAATTGAGGGTGACCTGCAGGATTTTTCAGGTCACTGGAAGCTGTCAAAAGAGTCAGCCGACGTAACCGAAGTCCATCTTCATCTTCAGGTCAAAGTTGGAATTCCGCAGGTTGAAGAAATTATCGGCGATATGATTGTTCAAAAGATCAAAAAAAACTTTTCGCAAATGCTTGATGTATTCGAAGAGAGTTTGGTTTTTGAACGATATAAAAATTTGACGGATCGCCAAGCGAGTGATGTGCGCGGCTTTGCGGTTATTTGCCATCCCTACAACTACATGCATTTGGTCAAATACCTTCAATCTTTTAACCCCGATTTAAAATTGCCGTCGCGCGAGTTTCTTTCCAAAATATTTGAAATGACCCCTTCATACGCTTCGTATGAGGTGAAATCGTTTCGTTCCGCAAACGGGAAAACAACGCGCGGCTATTTTATTATGTGCCCCATTCTTCCCGACATGATTGAAAACAATCTCGAAATGGTTATGAAAAAAGTGGTAGAAGCTTGCCGCGTCGCCGAAAAACTGGGGCTTGGCATTTTGACTTTGGGCGGATTCACTTCCATAGCCGCGGAAAAACATCATCGCGGGCTTCCTGGCATGGTGAATATTCCCGTAACAACGGGTAATACGTTTACGGCTGTTCTGGCGGTTGAGGGTGTTAAAAAGGCCGCGCAAATCATGTGTCACGATTTGACTAAATGTCATGTTGCGGTGATCGGCGGAGCAGGGGATATCGGCAGTGCTTGCGCGCGCGCGTTATCCCGTGTTGTTAAAAAAATCACGATTACCGGGCGCAACCCTAAAAATTTAATCGAAGTCAAAAGAGCGCTGGAAAATTACGGACGCGCAAAAATCGAAATTACGCATGACAACCGCAAAGCGGTGCAGGATGCCGAAATTGTGATTGCCGCCGCCAGCTCGACCAAATCAATCGTGGAAATTTCCGATTTTAAACCCGGCGCGGTGGTGTGTGATATTGGCTATCCTAAAAACATTTCACACGCGGACTGCGACCGTAATGATTTATTGATTTTTTCAGGAGGAATTTGCGCGATACCCGATGAGTTTGATTTCGGGTTTGATGTCGGGTTGCCTTCCAAACGGACGATGTACGGCTGCTTTTCTGAAGCGATTTTGCTGGATTTGGAAGAGCGTTATGAAAACTACTCGTGGGGTAAAGGGCACATTACCGAAGAGAAGATGAACTACCTTTGGGAGATTGCCGGAAAGCACGGATTTGGGCTGGCGCCTTTTTTCTGGGGCAATCAAATGCTGAGTGATCAGGAACTTAAGGCTTTGCATGAGCGGAGAAAGCGCGCTACATTCGATCTCGATCATGCCTGATCTGTTGAGTTTCAGCTTTCGGGCTAATTCTTACGCTTGGCCTGTTTTTTTTATCGCAGCTTTTATTCCTCTTGCCGGCTTTTACATTTTTAATCAAAACCGAAAATCAAACGCGAACCGAACCTTCTTTTTTCTTTGCCTTGCGATTTTCTTTTGGATGATCGGTCAAGCCGGCGTTTTTTGCGCGACGAAAGAAACTCAGGCTATTTCAATCTATCGCACCATCGCGTTTCTCGGGGTGAGCTGGATCGGCACCTTAGTCTATTATTTTTCAGTTGTATGGCTGGGGCTTGAGTCGAAGTCGCGTTTGCAAGTAAGGCTGGGTTGGGCCGGATCAATCTTATTTTATGTGATTGGCTTATTCAGCTCATTGAGCTTTCCCGGTGTCCGTGAATATTATTGGGGTTATTATCCTATCTATGGCCCGGTGAATTGGGCTTTTTTGACCTTCTTTTTCTTTTATTTTTTTGCGGCGTTTTTTAACTTTTTAAACGCGCTTAAAACCGAAACGAATCGCCAGCGCATCGCGCAAATTCAGCTTATTAATCTCGCTTTTATCATCTCGTTTTTTTCATCGCTTGATTATGTTCCCAAGCTGCTCTCTTTTTCGCTGTACCCACTGGGGTTTTTGTATGTGTTTGTATGGATTATGATCGTGGCTTACGCCATCATCAAATATCACGCGATGGATATTGAAACCGTGATTCATAAGACCGCAATGTGGGCGGCAACTTTGGCTGTCGCGCTGATTCCTTTTATTGCCTTCGTTTATTTAACCCATGGATACATGAAGGATTTAGACCGTGTATCGGCAACCGCTTTTTTCTCGCTGTTTGCTATTCTCTTCTACTTTTATTTCAGGCGCGTAAAACCTCTCTTGGATAAGCTTTTTCAAAAGCGCCGCTCCGATTTAAGTGAAGAGTTTCAGCGCTTCTCGCGCGATATGGTTTTTTTGACTGATTTGCGCAGTTTGCTTCAGCGTTTTGCCCGTCTTTTGCGCCGCAGCCTCTACGCGCGCGATTTATCGATTTATGTGCTGGATGAGCTTCATAATCAGTATGTGCCGGTTATTGCGAAACGAGTCAGGCATTTAAAGCCTTTTCCGAAAGACCAAATTTTTCTTTTATGGCTGAGTAAAGAGGCGAGAGTTTCCGGTCTTGAGAAGCTGAAGCAAAATCCCGAGAATGAAAAAATGGTTCAGGAAATTAACGCCTTCTTTGAATCGCTCAAAGCCATGGTGATGATGCCTTTGATGGTGGGCGAAAAATTAATTGGCTTTGTTTCGCTTGGTAAACGCATGAATTTGCAGAAATACAAGCATGATGATATTCAGTTTTTAACGCAGCTGGCGGTGCCAGTCAGCATTGCTTTATCCAACACCATGCAATATGAAAAAGTGCATCAAATGTCCGAGGAGCTTCAAGCCTGGAATCGCGAGTTGGAAAATCGGGTTGATGAGCGCACTCGCGAACTGCGTGAAACGCAAGAACAGCTCATTCAGGCCGAGAAAATGGCGACGCTGGGTATTTTGGCGGGAGGAGTGGCCCATGAAATTAATAATCCGCTGACTGCGGTTTTAACTAACGCGCAAATTTTAAAAATGAGTGTGAACGAAGACGACAAGGAATCGCTTGATATGATTGAAGAGGGCGCAAAGCGCTGTCAGATTATCGTTCAGAAGCTTCTCAATTACTCCCGCTCCGCCACGGTAGAAGCCCCCAATCAAAAAACGGATTTAAATCGCGCGATTAAAAACACGGTGGCGATGCTCGTGTATCAGCTTAATCAGGAAAATGTTGAGGTTGAGTTCCACTCTGAAGAGCTGCCTTCCATACTTGCAGTTCAAAACGAAATTGAGCAGGTGTTCACCAATTTGATCGTAAATGCCCGTGACGCTATTGCCAAAACCGGGCGCGGGCGGGGCAAAATCAGCATTCGCACCTTTGTGCAGGGCCGCATGGTTTGCGCTGAGATTAAAGATGACGGCTGCGGAATGTCTAAAGAAACGACCCATAAAATGTTTGACCCTTTCTTTACCACTAAAGACGTAGGGGAAGGTACCGGACTCGGCTTGTCGGTAACGCATGGAATTATTAAGCATCATAGCGGCGAAGTCTTTGTTCAGTCAGAGCTTGGCAAGGGAACAACCGTAACCGTGTCCTTTCCTGCCGCGTAACTATCAGAATGCAATTGTGTCGAATGTATGAGGGGGTGAAGTGAATCCTTACGCTTATAGTGTTTTAGCTTTTGGGGTAGGAACGCTTTTGATCGCGGTATTAGTTTGGGTGAAGCTCAACAATCGTATTGGATTTCATTTTTTCCTTTTTTCTGCTTTCTCTGGATTATGGGGCTTGTTTGCCAGTCAAGCTTATTCAAACAATTTTAGCTATAGTGAATCCCTTTTCTTTTCCCGCTTATCCAATTTTTTTGCGCTATGGATAGGCCCTGCTTGGTACAGTTTTGCTTTAATTTTTTCAAAGGCAGACAAGAAAAATATAGTTTTATATGCTTTTTGCCTTACAGCTTTTCTTCTAAGTTTTTATTCATTTTCAGATTTGTACTTAGCCAATGTCTATGCGATCGCGGGGTTTAAGTATCACCCCAAGTGCGGGCCTCTTTATCATTTTTTCACTACGGTTTTCTTTTTGAGTGTTGGATTGGGGTATTTACGATTATTTAGTTATTTGAAATCTTTGACCGAAAGAGAAAAGAAACAATGTCTATGGCTAATTTATTCAACCGGAGCCGGATTTTTAGGAGGGGGACTGACCTTTTTCCCAATATATGGCATCCCTTTACCGCAACAGGCAATGTTTTTGATGCCTCTTTATCCTTTGTTTATGGGGCTGGCAATGATGAAGTACGGGTTGTTAAATGAGGAAAGTTTAATTATAGCTGCGCACAAAGACAAGCTAGCGGCATTAGGCATTTTAACCGCAAGTATCAATCACGAAATTCGTGCGCCATTGTTTGTGATTAGGGGGACAGTCGAAACGGAAACCGATAGCTCCAAAATAAAAGAGCGCGTTATTAGTCAGGTTGATCGTCTCACAGGCATTGTTTCTCGATTAACCTATTTTGCTAAGAAAGGTGTGGAAGAAGAAGCAAAAATAGAGCCGATTGATTTAAAAGAAGTACTAGCTGATATTCGGCCTTTGTTTCAGCACCAGCTGAATTATCAAAATATTGAGTTCACTCAAGATATTCCTGCTGATTTACCCAAAGTTATGGCTGATCGTAGATATTTGGAAGAGATTTTATTCAATCTTATTTTGAATGCCTGCCAAGCATTGCGAGAAACGGAGAACCCTGAAATTGAGCTGAAGGCTTATAGTCCGCCAATGTCATCCCAGCGAAAGCTGGGATCTAAGATTCCAAATCAAGTTTGGAATGACAAAACAGTTGTCATTGAAATTTCGGACAATGGCTCCGGCATACCACCCGACCAGCTCAAAAATATCTTCAAGCCCTTCCACACTACCAAACAAGAGGGAACCGGCCTTGGCCTTTATATCACCAAACAGCTTGTCGAAAAGTGCGGCGGAAAGATCGAGGCGAAATCGCAGTTGGGTCACGGAGCGGAGTTTGTCGTGAGGTTTAACTCAAAATGAACCCCTACTCTTTTTTCGTGGTTCGCTGGGTATCGACCTATTTTGAACCCATCCCAGATCCCGTATCTGGGATGGTTATAGCAATAACTATCAGGATGCAATTGTGTTGAATGTTGAGGGGGTGAAGTGAATATATATTCCTTTGCAATACTTGTTTTTGCAATAGTTTCATTTTCAGTCGGATTTCAAGTTTGGGTTCGAAGAAAAGATCAAATTGGCTCCCTCTATTTTGCTCTGAGTTTGTTATATGCTTGGTGGGGTATTTTTTGCGCATTGTGTATAAGTGCTATTTTTCCATACGAGAAGGCCCTTTTTTTTGCCCGGTTTCATAATCTTGGCGCTTTATTCATACCGATTTGTTGGTTGCATTTTGTTTGTGTTTATACAGGCAATACGTGTTCAAAAAAAATCAAATGGCTTTATTTGCTTCCAGCTGTAATTGGGTTCTTTTTCAATACAAAATACTTTGTTTCCGGTCTAACAAAAACATCTCAGTTTACTTATTATGCTGAGGCGGGCCCCTTGTTTTATTTTCACGCAGTACTTTTTGCTGTTTTTGTTCCGCTATCTTTTTATGTTTTATTCACTGATTGGCACCAGGCAAAAGCGAGTGAGCGAAATAACAAGTTAATTTTTATTTTTGTTAGTTTGGTCGGCTATGTGGCCGGCGGTTTTACCTTTTTGCCATGCTTTGGGATTGATTTTCCGCAGCACGGAGTAATTTTAATGCCGTTATACCCTTTTTGTTTGGCCTATTTTATGAATGAAAAAGGTTTGCTGAACACAGAAAGCATTGCCCAAGCCGCCCACAAAGACAAACTTGCTGCTCTTGGGATTTTAACGGCAAGTATTAATCATGAGATTCGTGCACCATTGTTTGTGATTCGAGGTACAGTCGAAACGGAAACCGATAGCTCCAAAATAAAAGAGCGCGTCATTAGTCAGGTTGACCGCCTCACAGGCATTGTTTCGCGTTTAACTCATTTTGCCAAAAAGGGCGTGGAAGAAGAAGCGAAAATAGAACCGATTGATTTAAAAGAAGTGTTGGCCGATATTCGGCCTTTATTTCAGCATCAGCTGAACTATCAAAGTATTGAATTCACTCAAGATATACCCGCTAATTTACCGAAGGTAATGGCAGATCGCCGTTATTTAGAAGAAATCCTTTTCAATCTTATTTTGAATGCTTGCCAAGCCCTCAAGAATGCAAAACAGCCGACAATTAAGCTGTCTGCAAGCTGGGAGGCAGGAATTCTGTCATTCCCGCGCAGGCGGGAATCCAGTCTCGGACCTCTGGCCTCCGGCCACCAGCCTGCGATTGTTATCACAATCGCCGACAATGGCTCCGGTATACCACCACACCAACTCAAAAATATTTTTAAACCCTTCCACACTACCAAACAAGAGGGGACGGGGTTGGGGTTGTACATCACCAAACAGCTTGTCGAAAAGTGTGGTGGAAAGATAGAGGCAAAATCGCAGCAGAGTAGCGGGGCGCAGTTTGTTGTGAGGTTTAACTCAAAATGAATTCTGACTCTTTTTCTGCGGTTCGCTGGATATCTACCTATTTTGAGCCCATCCCAGATCCCGTATCTGGGATGGTTATAGCAATAACTATCAGAATGCAATTGTGTCGAATGTATGAGGGGGTGAAGTGAATCCTTATGCTCTGTCAGTCTTTAGTTTTGGGGTAGCTTCATTTTTTATCGGGTTGCTTGTTTGGATTAAACTTGGATCCAGAATGGGACTCTACTATTTCCTTTTTTCTGCATTTGCGGGTTTATGGGGAATGTTTGAAGGGCAACAGTTTTCTAATAACTTTGACTATGACAAGGCATTGTTTTTTGCGCGTTGCTCGAATTCTGCCGCTATATTTATCGGGCCATTTTGGTATCACTTCACATTAGCTTTCCAAAGAAAAAAATACGATTATAAGCATAAAGTAATTCTCATAATTTTTTACTCTGTCGCCATTTTTATCTTTATATTTTCCTTCACGGATGCTTTTGTCCCAAAGGTTTTTAGTATAGTAGGAATAGCTCATTATTCTTCTCCAGGGCCCCTTTGGCATGTGTTCACAGTGCTTTTTTTTACTTCTGTGCCAATGGGGTTTGCAGAATTGATTAAGTATCTAAATAATGTTTCGGGGAACGAAAAGCAGCAATGTTTGTGGTTGATATGGACAACCGGGATTGGTTTTTCAGGCGGCGGATTAACTTTCCCGCCTGTTTATGGTTTTCCTCTTCCGCAGTATGGTCTATTAATCATGCCGCTTTATCCCGTGTTGATGGCTGTTTCAATGATGAGGTATGGATTATTAACGGAAGAAAATCTTATTTTAGCTGCCCACAAGGATAAACTAGCTGCTCTTGGAATTTTAACGGCAAGTATTAATCACGAAATCCGTGCGCCGCTTTTTATGATGCGAGGGCTTGCGGAAACCCAAGTCAAAGATAGTGAGCTTGGAAAAAATTTCCTCACTCAGATTGATCGCATTACTGGGATCGTTTCTCGCCTAACCCATTTTGCTAAGAAAGGTGTTGAAGAGGAGGCGCAAATTGAACCGATTGATTTAAAAGAAGTGTTGGCCGATATTCGGCCTTTATTTCAGCATCAGCTGAACTATCAAAGTATTGAATTCACTCAAGATATACCCACTAATTTTCCGAAGGTAATGGCAGATCGTCGTTATCTTGAAGAGATTTTGTTTAATCTGATATTGAATGCTTGCCAAGCCCTTAAAGAAACACCCAATCCTAAGATTTCGCTTTCTGCCGTGTCATCCTCGAGGCTTGTGGTGAGTAAAGCCGAACCAAGTCGGGGATCCACTTCCGGTTCTGCAATAGCTATCACGATCGCCGACAATGGTCCCGGCATACCACAAGATCAACTCAAAAATATTTTCAAGCCTTTCCACACCACCAAACTAGAGGGAACCGGCCTTGGGCTTTACATTACCAAACAGCTTGTCGAAAAGTGTGGCGGAAAAATCGAAGTTAAATCGGAGCTGAGCAAGGGAGCACAGTTTGTTGTGAGGTTTAACTTAAGGTGAATAGCCACACTTATCCCGTGGTTCGCTGGGCATCGACCTATTTTGAGCCCATCCCAGATCCCGTATCTGGGATGGTTATAGCAATAACTACCAGGGTGCAATTGTATCGAATGTATGAGGGGGTGAAGTGAATCCTTATTCTTTCTCGGTTTTAGTTTTTGCACTGTGCTCTTTTCTGCTTGGAGCACAAATTTATCTCAATCGTCGGGATGAAATTGGTTTTCGTTATTTTGTTTGCAGTTTTTTTTATTCTTGTTGGGGGCTGGGCTATGCGTTTGCGGTAACTGGAGATCTTCCGTACTTCGAGGCTCTTGCCAATTTTCGAATTTCAAATGCCGCAGCATCGTTTATTCCTTGTGCGTGGCTCCATTTCTGTTTGGTTTACACCAACAAAAGAATCAATTTGATTCATGTTGCTTTGCTTTATTTTTTGCCCGCTCTCATTTTATTAAGGTGTTTCACGGATGAGCTCGTACCTTACTTAAGACCCTCGGGCGGCTTTGTCTATTATCCATATCCGGGAAAATTGTTTCATCTGGAGGCGGGGCTTTACTTTGTTTTGGTGCCAGTTGCGTTTTTGATTTTAATTAAGCAGTTGAAGACGGTTCAAAATTTTGAAAAAAGCAAATTTATTGGATTCATTATTGTAGCAGCCACTGGATATTTGGGAGGGGCATTTACGTTTCTTCCCGTGTATGATCTGCAGGTCCCGCAACAGGCTGTTTTTTTATTGCCACTTTATCCATTTGGCTTGGCTTATTTTATGAGTTCTAAAGGTTTTTTTGATTTAGAAAACCTTGCTCAGGCTGCGCACAAAGACAAACTTGCCGCATTAGGTATTTTAACCGCAAGTATCAATCACGAAATTCGTGCACCATTGTTTGTGATTCGAGGTACAGTTGAAACTGAGATGGATAGCTCCAAAATAAAAGAGCGTGTCATTAGTCAGGTTGACCGTCTCACAGGTATTGTTTCTCGATTAACCCACTTTGCCAAAAAGGGGGTGGAAGAGGAAGCTAAAATAGAGCCGATAGATTTGAAGGAGGTATTGGCTGATATTCGTCCTTTGTTTCAGCATCAACTCAATTATCAAAGCATTGAATTCACTCAAGATATTCCTGCTGATTTACCCCAGGTGATGGCAGATCGCCGCTACTTAGAAGAAATCCTTTTCAATCTTATTTTGAATGCTTGTCAGGCACTTAAAGACGCCTCTAACCCAAAAATTTCGGTCTCTGCTTTGTCATCCCCGCGAGTTGGGGTGAGTAAAGCCGAACTAGGTCGGGGATCCAGTCTCGGTTCTGGAATAGCTGTCACGATCGCCGACAACGGCCCTGGTATACCACCAGACCAACTTAAAAATATTTTTAAACCCTTCCACACCACCAAACAAGAGGGCACAGGCCTTGGTCTTTATATTACCAAGCAACTTGTTGAGAAATGTGACGGAAGAATACAAGTTGATAGAGGTGTTATGGTAGGGGTAATTTTTAAGATATACCTAAAAACCAATCGAAATTAGAAGGGTAGTGGGTTTAGTTAGGCGCAAAAAATGCCGTTAAATGTGTGTTGACAGTTTTTTGATTTTTGGGAGTTATATGATTCATGGCTGTTGAAAGAATACAAATAGAAGCGAACGGTATTACATTTAAAGCAAAGGTTTATGCTCCTTCTGACCTTGCTTTATGTAAAGGGGTGATTGTTTTTACGCATGGTCTTGGTTACTGTGATCGTCAGTATGAGTTGGGTGGGGAATCTTTTGCCGCAAATGGATATTTGTTAATTAGCTACAATATGCGAGGTCATGCTGGAACTGCCGGGAAATGGCGTTTGCTAGACGCTGCGGCTGATTTAAACTCTATCATTGTTGAGATTCAGAGAAAATATTCTTTTAAAAATTCGTCAAGAGTTTGTGCTATTGGTCACAGCACAGGGGCTTTGGTGACTCTTTTGGCTTCCTTGTCGTCTGATTTAATCAAATTTGCAAGTTTGGTTACGACAGTGACATGTTTAAGAGATTCTTATCTCCACTGGTTTAAAAGTGGTTTTAATGTGAGTGCTAAAGATTATTTTAAGACAAAGGGAGTTGTTCCTCCAATTATTGAAAAGTTCATGGATGACCAAGGAATGCTTGAAAAGTATGTTCGCAAAGAGCTGAGAGAGGAGGATTTAAACATACCACACCGATATGGACTGCTTAGTTCAGATAGTTGGAATGATTTCTTTCATGAAATAGCATGCTCCCCAGATATTTTAAAAAAAATTTCAATTCTAAAGGTGCCAGTGTTACTTTTTCGGGGTGAATATGATGAAGTCATGGATGTTGTTAAAACTAACCAATTGTATGAGAGTCTCGATAAACGCTTGCCTTCAAAATTGTATTTAACGGATTCGCATAATCATTTTCATAATGATAGATGGGCAATGATCCAAGATGAGACGCATAAGTTTTTTAATGAATTTTGTGATTATTCGGCGAGCGCAGAATCGTTCGAGAGTTGTATATTGATAATTGATGATGATTCATTAGTTTTAAGAACTTTGGCGTCCGCACTTAAAAAAAATGGCTATAAAAATATTGATACAGCGTTAAGCGGTGAAGAAGCCTTAAGGCTTTTTGATTTAAAAAACAAGGAACGTGGCAAAGGATATGATTTTGTGATTGCAGATATCCGCATGCCTGGAATAGATGGGATTGAGACGGTGCGCAAAATGAAGGAGATGATGGGGGAGGAGCAGAATAAGAAATTTCCATTTGTCTTTGTAACAGGATATGAGGGAGGGCGCACACAAGTCGAGGCAAAATCGCTTGGGTATGTTGATTATTTTCATAAGCCTATAGACCTAAATGCTTTTGTTGGATGTGTGAAAAAGTTTGTCAAAGTATGAAAAGATTTTTTGTAGCAATAGAAGATTTTTATTACCGGCGTATTGTTAAAAACATACTCAAGTTATCAAGCTTGGGTTATGGCTTCATCGTCAAAGGAGCAGAGTTTGGATATAACTATGAGCATATTTATAATAATCGTGCGAGCGGAAGGTACTTTGTTGGCACGATGATTGATCGTTTGTTTTTGAACCTTCCCGCTGTCCAAGCGACCAGAGAGCGAAAAGATGTTCTAAAGGGGGTTCTGTGGAATGAAATTTGCAATAACATCCTCCTTAAAAGAAAAACAAAAATTATTGATTTAGCATCTGGTGGGGCTAGGTACTTGAGAGAATTAAAAAATGAGCACTTGTTGGGGCAGGTGGAATCAATATGCATAGATAGAAATCTTGACTGCGTTGAGATGGGGCGGTTGCTTTCTAGAGAAGAAGGGCTTCGTAATATAAGGTTTATAAAGGGAGATGTTTTTAAGCTTCATCACCTTAAGAAATTTTCTAATAAGTCCAAGTGGGTGCCCAATGTGGTGACGGCCTCTGGTTTTTTCATATACTTTAATGATGACATTGTGACAAAGATGATTCGGGATATTTACGATGTGTTGCCAGCAAAAGGCTTATTTGTTTTTCAGTCTTATGAGAATTTAAATACAAAAAAACTTATGAGAAAAACAATGGCAACATCTTCTGGAGATAATTGGACGCTGTATTATAGAAAGCCTGATTTTTGGAGAGATTTGCTGCATCGAGTAGGCTTTGAGGATGTGTTCATATCTCGTGACAAGTGGCTTATGAACAATGTGTGTGTTGCGAGAAAAAAATAAATTTTAGGCGCGCGTCATGATTGAAAAAATTACGTTGTTTGGAGCGATAAGTCTAATTAATTGCCTCACATGTCTTTTGATTGGCTTCTTTTTATTCAGCAAAAGTAAAAATTCCCCTGTAAATAAATATTACGCATTATTTGACTTCGCAATTGCCTTTTATTCTTTTTTCTATTTTTTGTGGCAAAGCACTATTGATCCCGAGCTCGGCAAATTATTCTTCAAAGCATGTATTCTAGGGGTTGTTTTGATTAACATGACTTTTACGCACTTTGTCTATGTGTTGCTTGGCGTAAACAAGTCAAATAAAATCGAATTACGTGTTTCATATGCTGTGAATTTTTTATTTTCAATTTGCGCAATGTTTTTTTTCTACTCTGGCTGGAAAGAAAAATATAATTTTGGGCTTTGGCCGGTTCCGTCCACTGTTTTTCATGTGTACATGCTTTGGTGGTTTTATCAAGTGGCACGAGCTTTTGTTTTGATTCTAAAAAATGGATTGCTAGTGTCTTTGGGAAGTCAAAAAAAGCAATATCAGTGGATATTTTGGTCGACACTTATTGCGTATGTTGGGGGGGCGACTAATTGGCTCGTTTGGTACGACATAGCTTTTCCACCATACCTTAATTCTGGAATTGCAATTTATGTTCTAGTTCTTACTTACGCAATTTTTAGGCATAGGTTGCTTGGGTTTGATTTAATTATAAAGAGGACTTTGGTTTTTGCAGGGCTTCTTGCATTTGTTTTTGGAATTTATACCTTTGCTACGCTTTTTTTCAAAAATGTAATCAATGATTTTTTTACAGTTAGTGAATTTTGGGTAAACGCGCTCGCAATTGCTTTGATAGTTGCTGGCTATGATCCACTCAGAAAGATTTTGATTGATCTCACTGATAGGTATTTCTTTCAGAAGGGCTACAACTATCACCAGGTGTTAAAAGATGCGTCCCGGGGTATGGCGAAGATTGAGAGTTTGCGCCACTTGTTGGGACTGGTTCTTCATTTTATTACCATGAAAATGCGTGTTGAAAATGCCGCGGTGTTGTCTTTTGATACGCAGGATCGACTCTTTAGGCTTTCTGCTTCGCGTGGTTACAAAGGGAATGTTGCGAGGATATCCCTCAACATTGACCATCCGTTGGTGGAACGCATGCGGGAAGAGCGCGATGCAATTCAATTGCATGATATTTTTGAAAAGATGGATGCAGAGCAAGATGAGGTTAAAAAACAGGATTTAAAGATTATCAGCGATGAAATGATTATGCTGGGCACAAAATGCGCGATCCCCAGTTTTTTGGGAAAAGAGCTCCGCAATGTGCTTTTGATCGGCGATAAAAAATCAGGTGAGCCGCACACGTCCGAAGATATTAGTTTGCTGATGACGTTGGCGCAGGAGTCATCAATTGCGATTGAAAACGCGCGTCTCTATGACGAAGCGATTAAGAAACAAAAGCAGTTAGGTCAGATTAATGACCAGCTTGAAAATTCGAAGAAAATGTTGGTGCAGGCTCTTGCTCAGGCAGAAGGTGCCAACAAGCAATTACAAGATACGCAGGCTCAGTTGATTCACGAGCAAAAGATGGCAACATTGGGCCGACTTGCCGCTTCGGTGGGGCATGAAGTGAATAATCCTCTAACCATTCTTTCAATGAATGTGTCGCGCGCGATTTTAAAGTTTCGAAAAAATCCTGATTTGCGGGTGAATGAAATTTTAGACGTGTTCGACAAAATGGAAAAAAATATTGAGCGTATTAAGGCGGTTGTGAATACGCTGACCGGGCTTCTTAAGAAGTCAGAAAAAGGAAAGTTTGAGCCGCTTTCACTGAAGCTGATTTTGGAAGAGACACTTCCGTTGGTGCAATTTCAAACGTATATGGATAACTTGACCGGCACGGAAGTGGAGCTGAATGTGCCGGGTAGTGTGCCGCTCATTCGCGGTGATTTGGAAAGACTGCAGGAAATTTTCTTAAATCTTTTTATCAACGCCTACCATGCCATGGCGGGTAAACGTTTCCGTAAAATTCGTGTCGATGCCGAGCTTGATCCCAACGAAGAGGGAATTGTTGCTATTCATTTCACCGACAACGGAACCGGCATGAGCGAAGAAACCATGAAAAAGATTTTTAATTATGGCTATACCACTAAGCCTCCCGGAAAAGGTTCGGGTATGGGACTGTATATGTGCAAGTACATTGTTGAACTACATGGTGGTACAATTCGTGTGAAAAGCACTATGGGTGAGGGAACTACTTTTACAGTGACCTTGCCGGTTTACAAAGAAGAACCAACTGCTGCCAGCGCAAGCCAGCAAAGCCCGCCTCAGGGCAATGCCGCGGCTTCTTAAGGAGTAAACCATGGATGTAAAAAAGAAAATTTTAATCGTGGACGATGAGGTTGGCATTGTTGATGAAATCCGTGATTTTCTTACCGAAGAAGGCTATGAAGTTAAAACCGCGGATACTGTGAAGGCGGGGATTTCGTTGGTTACGGAATTTAAACCCGATGTGTTGATTGTGGATATGAAATTGCCCGATGCTTCTGGGATTGATGTGCTGCGTGTTTGCCGGAATGAATTACCCAACACAAAAACGTTGGTTGTGACAGGCTATGTTGACCAGAAGGTGATGGATGAAGCAGAGAATATGGGGCGCGATATGTTTTTGCAAAAACCTTTTGACCTTGTGACTTTGATTGAAGAAATCCAGAAGTTTTTAAATTAAGTTTTCATGAAAATTATTCCCACCGTCATTCCTGATTTGATATTGATCGAGCCCAAAGTATCTGAAGATCCCCGCGGATTTTTCATGGAAACTTTCCGCGAAGACTGGCTGGAAAAGCTGGGGATCAAGCATACATTTGTTCAGGATAATCACAGTAAATCAACTCAGGGTGTTTTGCGCGGGCTCCATTTTCAAAAGCCGCCTTATGAACAAGCCAAGCTTGTGCGTGTTATTCAGGGGGAGGTTTTGGATGTGGCGGTTGATTTGCGCCGCGGTTCGCCCACTTTCGGTAAAGCAGCGGTTGAAATCTTATCGGATAAAAATAAGCGCATGCTTTATATTCCAAAAGGGTTTGCGCATGGTTTTTGCGTCATTTCGAAAACCTGTGAGTTTTTATACAAAGTATCCGATTATTATGCGCCTCAGGCGGAGAGTGGAATTATTTGGAATGACCCGGACTTTGGCATTGAGTGGCCGAAACTGGATGTGCCGTATATTCTTTCCGACAAGGATAGAAAGTATCCCACCTTCCGCGATTGGCTGACGCAGGCTTAAGAGGAAGTCTTTTTTAGAATAACCAGCGTTTCAATGTGTTTCGTCCGCGGAAACATATCAAAGGCCTGCACAGAATCAATTCGATACGCCCGCTCGGTAAGCACCCGTAAATCACGTCCCAATGCCCCCATATGACAAGAAATATAGGCAATGATGTCAGGGCCTTTGCCTGATGAAAGCGCACGCGTCACAATAGGATCCAGCCCCATTCGCGGAGGGTCAAGTAAAGCTAAGATCGGGCCTTTTCGGTTTTCTTCCAAAATATCTTCTATGCAGTCCTCGACAGGCTCTGGCGCGATTTCGGCAGCGAGACCCGCATTTTTTAAATTCATTTCCAACGCTTCGACAGCACTTGGGTGACTTTCAACGCAAAGTGTTAGGGCTCGGCGGGGATTGACCATAATGGTAAAAGTTCCGACCCCTGCGTAAAGATCCCAAAATTGCTCGGGGCGCGCTGATTCATAAAGGTTGTATATTTTTTCAGCCATTTTGAGAGTCATCTCAAGATTGTTCTGAAAAAAACAGCGCGAATGGGTGCGGACTCGGGTGTTTCCGAGCGGAATATTAAAAAAGGTATCTTCCGCGCTTGTAATCACTTTTTCGCCCGCGCCGATACGCGCGGTTATTCTTGGGTGATAATCTTTTGTCTGGTTTTCCGATTCTGGCTTTCTTGTTTTGAGCCACTCATTTAATTCTTTTTTTGCGATAAGGCATGATTCAATCGCCACAGCGCTCTCATTGTCTTCGTTTACAAAGCCCAGGGCTCCATTAGGCGTACGGTGAAGAGTAAGATGGTTGCGGTAATGATAGGGTTTTGAACTTGCCACGATGGGCTGAAAGCATTCATCAGGAAGTTGAAGTTGTTTTTGCAATGATTCCCGAATTTGAATTTCTTTCCAGCGCAGTTCTTCAGCGTAACTCATGTGTTGGTATTGGCAACCGCCACAGCTTCCGTAATAAGGGCAGGGCGGCGTTTCGCGCTCAGGGGAAGGAGTTTCGATTTTGATGGCGCGGGCTTCTATGAAATTCTTCTTATCGTTTAATATTTCAATTTCAACGGTTTCTCCGGGGAGCGCATTTTCGACAAAGCAGACTTTGCCTTCAAGCCGTCCGATGCCGTTGCCGCCGTAAGCTATTTTGACAATGTCTATAAGCATATTTTATTAATAGCCACTTCATAGTGAGCCTGTCGAACCATTTTCATTTTAATTTGTGTCATGGGCGGGGATTCTAGGTGTTTGCGAGGGGGTTGTCATCCCAGATTTGTTCTAACCTTCCTAACTCCGGGAGTTAGGAAGGTTAGAACAAAAAAGGGCGGGCAATTTCTTGCCCGCTGCTTTCTAGAGATCTTTGGACTTTCGTCAGTAGTCTTCAGTCTGTAGTCTAGCTAAGCCTTGATCCTTCCCAATCTTCTGACTTGGACTCTTCTTTAGTTCCGTCAAATTTCATGGTAAGTCCGGTTGTCCACACATGAAGGAATGATTTGTATTTTCCGTCGACCGATGTGCCAAGCGATTCACTGATGTCATTGTTGACGGTTCGATTTGCGAAAAATTGTGCGGCATAAGCCACATCCCAAGTCAGCCAGTTTGTAATGTCATACCCAAATCCCAACGTTACAGTTAAGCGATTGGCATCAGGGATGGATGGGGTAAAGTGCCCTTTTGGGATAGGTGTCCAGTAGTAATAGGCACCGGAACGAACACGGAAACGATCGGTGAACTTATGTTCACCGCCAACTGCCAAAGTAAAAGCATTGCCCCAGTCTTTATCGCCTGCACCCCCAGGCCCAGAGGCGTTAAAGAGACCGTTGAGAAGACTATTGTGAAAGCCTGCCAACCCACCCAAATTAGTGCCGCTAATGTTATCAACAGGAACATAAAGATTGTCGAAAACGGACCAGCGTGTCCAGCCGAAGTCAATTCCAGCATCAGTTTTTTCATTGAACTTGTAGTTATAGCCCCAGGTCATGTTGAAGGGGAGATGCATTTTTGAATGAACGCCCGTTTCGAATCGGCCATTTGTCCCTGTGCCACCCAAAACATCCGCAATATTTTCACCTTTGAGTTGGCCTTTTAAATTAATTTTTACGGGGCTACGAAAATAATAACCAAATTTATGCTTTGGATGTGGTTTGGCTAAAAGGCCCAATTGCCAGCCCCAACCATTGCCGGACATATTGGCGCGAACTTGACCGTCCGGAGTCGTTGCACCTACTGCGGGAGAAAGCCCAACGTTAGGGTAAGCCAAAATTTGCCCGACATCAAATGCTCGGTAATAAATTGGACCACCGCCGATGGAAAGCCAATCGGCCAGACGGAAAGAGGCGACAGGTTTAATCGCAAACATCTTAATCCAATTGCGATAGCCTGTGTAATGGACGGCCGTGTGATCGGAGTCGTATTTATTCATTAAACCAAAAGGGGCATCAGTTCCGATACCAAACGCCAAACGATTGTTAAGTCCGAATCTTTCCCCCGGATTGACTGTCATATACATCGTGGGCACAGGAACGGTGGTGCCCGAGCTGCGTGTTGAGCCGCCGCCGACCTGGTTCGACTCAATTTTAGTCCACATATTAATGAAGTGCATATTGGACTGAATTTGAACCCCCGGAAGTTCATTAATACCCGCGGGGTTAATTGAAATGGTTGCGGGATTGGTGGGGTTGGCTGTTGCCGCTGTTCCTTTGCCGTAGTCACCGGCACCAAACGAAGCATTTTCAAATGCACCTGAACCCACCGCAAAAGATTGCGTAGGAATGGCGATGATCGCAGCCGTTAAAAATGCCGCAAAGCTTTTCATTTTTTTCATTTTATGCCCCTTCTCAATTTCATTTACTGCCCCCAAAAAAGGGAAGCGTACCTCGCATTAAACATGAAGACACAGTTTCCCGCTTCTTATTAACGGTTGTTTTACCTGTTTCTTCATCAAAAAATCAAAAATAATCTTATTTCGGTAAACATTTTTATAAAGGTCATAGTTTGCAAGGTGTTGATACTTACAATAGATTTTTATCTATCAATGAAATCATCTTGGGTGACGCAAAGCCTTTTGTCTATTTGATATTTGGCAAAACACAGGTACATTCCCTCCATGAAAAAGCAGATAGAAAAACTTCCGGTTTGGATGGAAGTGAAAATTATTCTGGCGCCGGAAGATTATAAATTTCTTCAAAGACAAGCTTTACAAAAATCGTTGATGCTTTCGGATTTAACGCGTCAGATTATCTTGCGCTATATCGGTAATGAGCGGGGCAGTGTATGAAGCTTCAATGGATTAAGAAAACAACCGCATTAATTTTGCTTGTGACTTTCCCTCTGACTCAGTCAGGCTGGAGCGCTGAATCAATTCAAATGATTAGCGGGCAGCCGCAAGCCGTTGCTGATCCGTTTACCGATTCAACTAACCCAACCTTAAGTGAGCCGGAAGATTTTTTAGCTTTGGAAAGTCCTTTGAGCGCGCCCGAGCAGCTGGCTCTTCCAAACGCAAGAATTGTTATTAACTCCACAGCAGGTCTTACAGCTTCAAGTGTGACCACATTAGGGGGCAGCCCGCGGCCTTATGTCGCCGAAGGTTCAACATCGGAAACATCTTTGCGTGTTTCCGCGGCCAATGTGGTGGCGATGAACCATCAAGCGTCGACGGAATCGGATTTCTCTGGCGTGAATATTTCATTTGATAATGCCTCTACCTCGGCAATAGAAACTCGCAGTATTGGCGCCCTGTCGCAAATCACGGTCGGATTAAAAGGTGAAACACCTGTTGTGCGAATGCAAATTGAAGATGTGAATGGCAAGGTGGATGAAATTGATCTCAACGGCGTTTCTGCTTCTGTGGAGAAGTTTTGGAGAATTTCAGTAGCGTCAATTTCTTCAACGCTGGATAAAACAAAAATTAAATCCATTCGATTTTTGGTTTCTCCGTCCAATGGCGGCTCAAACGGAAGCGGTGAGCTTATGGTTCGTGTGAATGGAATGAACTTGGCTGTTCCGACAACCCCCGTGGTTGTTCCGGCGGCTCCCACATTTGCAAACCAGGGCTTTGTAACGCTTTCGGGAACAAAAGAAGCTCACACTGCTATTTTAATTAATGGTGTTGAGATTGTTCCTCCGAACGGTGAAACGGCATGGACGGCGCAAGTCGCTTTGCCGCTAGAGGGGGCGAATGCTCTTAAGATAACAGCCAAAAATTCCATCGGGAAAATAAGCGCGATTCGTTCCGTGACAATTTCCAAAGATACTATTGGCCCTGCGGGAACGATCAATATTAATTCCGGTGCTACTTATGCAACTTCTCGCACGGTTACTCTCAGACTTTCCGCGGTTGATACGAAAGGGAGCGGCGTGGGAACCATGAGTTTTTCAACAGACGGCAGAAATTGGTCGGCACCCGAAGCGTACAAAACGTCCAAATCCTTTGTGTTGCCGGAGGGTGATGGAGTGAAAACGGTTTACGTGAAGTATTTTGATAAAGTCGGCAATGAAAGCATGAGTTATTTTAAAACGATCGTTTTAGATCTTTTGCCGCCTTCCGGAACCATGATTGCCGGCGAGGGTAGTGGATTTGTTAACTCACGGAATGTAGTTTTGAATCTGAATGCTCAGGATTTGGGCGCGGGTCTTTCAAAAATGAGCTTTTCTCACAACGGTAGTACATGGACAACGGCGGAGAATTATGCTCAAACCAAAAGCTGGACTTTGACAGCGGGAGATGGCGCTAAAAAAGTATATGTGAAATTCCAGGATAAAGCGGGTAAGTGGTCATCGCCGGTGCTTGTGAATGTAACTCTTGATACGGTGAAACCTGCGGGAACGATCAATATTAACTCAGGCGCTTCGCTAACTAACTCGCAAAGCATTATTTTGAATCTCTCAGCTTCCGATGTTGGGGGAGGTGTCGGAAGTATGAGTTTTTCGACGGATAATGTGAATTGGACGCCCGTTGAGACATATACCGCGTCAAAGTCCTTCGAGCTTTCTTCAGGTGATGGCAACAAAACAGTTTTTGTGAAATATTTTGATAAAGCCGGCAACGCGAGCGCGGTTTACTCCAAATCAGTCATGGTTGATGCGAATGCACCTGTTGGGTCTTTGACAATTAATCAGGGTAATTCATATACAGATCAATCGGCTGTAATGCTCAATTTAAGCGCTCAGGATGCAGGTACAGGTGTGACGCAAATGCGTTTTTCGAACGATGGAGTGAATTGGAGTGTTGCGGAAGTTTTTTCGACGGTCAAAAGTTGGGTGTTAGCGGCAGGCGAAGGATTAAAGACTGTCTTTGTCAAATTTATGGATGCTGTGGGGAATTGGTCACAGGTGATTTCATCACAGATTTTTATGGATACAGCCGCACCCGTGGGATCAGTCAGTATTAATTCCGGGGCGGTTTATACTAAATCCCAAAGTGTAACGTTGAGTTTTGACGCAAGTGATTCCGGAAGCGGTGTTGAGAAAATGAGTTTTTCAGCTGATTGGATGAACTGGAGCCCGCTGGAAAATTTTGCTTCTGAAAAAACATTCACCCTTCCATCCGGCGATGGTTACAAAACGATTTATGTCCGATATTACGATAAATCCGGGAAATCGTCCGCTGTTTACACACATTCGATTATTTTAGATACGACTGCACCCTCCATTGCTGCCACATCACAATTTCCTGCATTAACCAACAACCCAAATTTGACAGTGAGTTACACCGTTGATGGCGTTGCTAAACAAAAATCATTCAATTTGGTTGAAGGGAATAATAATTTGAGCATCACCGAAACAGATTTGGCCGGTAACTCCACTACGCTTAATTTACCCGTGGTAATGCTGGACACGACTGCGCCCACAATTTCGGTAACGAGTGCTATTCCCGCACTAACCAAAAACTCCAATCTCATTGTTGATTACATCGTGGATGGCGCGACTATACAAAAGTCTTTTAATTTGGTTGAAGGTAATAATAGTCTGAGTATCACCGAGACAGACTTAGCGGGAAATTCAACCACATTGAATTTATCGCCTGTGAGCTTGGATACAGTTGCCCCTGTGGTTGCTGTTGCTTCGCAGATTCCTGCATTGACGAACAATCCGAATATAACGGTCAGTTACACGGTGGATGGCGTTGCTAAACAAAAATCATTCAATTTGGCTGAAGGTAGTAATGACCTGAGTATTACCGAAACAGATTTAGCAGGAAATCCAACAGCGGTTAATCTGCCGGTGATTGTTTTAGATACGGTTGCTCCCGCAATTTTAATTACCTCTCAAGTTCCAGCGTTAACAAGTAGCTCCGTCCTTGTTGTGGATTACACCGTTGATGGTGCGATTAAACAAAAAAGTTTTGTCCTAACAGAGGGTGTTAATCATTTATTGATCACCGAAACCGACTTGGCGGGTAATCAATCATCCACGCTTATTCAGGTGGATTATCAGACAAGCTGGAATTTAAATATTGCTGGAGGAGGGTTTCAGCATTTTGAAGACGGAGTATTGCAATATCAAGTTGGCGCGGATGGCAGCCGAATTGATTTTGATCCGAGTGGGGCTATTGCGCACTACTCTTTTGGTTCAGACCAAGCAAATGCAAAGGCATTGCTTTTAGATGATGCTCAAAATACTTTGGAAATTCGGAGTACATCCGGACAGCTCCTTAAAACTATTTCCGGTCTTAAACCGGCTGCGCCTGATTTAACCTCGGCGCTTAAAGTTAATTTGCAAAACGGAATGGAAGCTTATTACATAAACGGGATTTTAAAAGAAATTCGCACAGCCACAGGTATTCGGCTTTTTGATTTAATTTTGTCTTCACCTGTAGGAGAAGGAGAGGAGCCTGAAATTTTAGATGCTGTGATTGGCTATCCGAATGGTTCTTTTGAGATTTTATGGAATAAGCAATTGGTGCGTAAAATTTCGTCTGAGGGGGTGATCACGGATGTGTTGCCGAGCGGGAAAATCGGTCGTGAAGTTTCCGAAACTGTTGAACAAACTTATGTTGAGATTTACAGCGCTCAGGGCGTGTTCTCCGGCACAAAAATAATTTCAAATTTGGGAGATGTCATTATTTATGATGAAAAAGGCATTTTGCGGGAAGTTCGAGGTCATGACGGAAAGCAGTTTATTTATGACCGAGCATTGAGTGGTACCTCATTTGTTATTCGCCTCAATACAACAATTTCAAGCCTGCCGTCAGACCATACTCTCAAGTCCGGACAATATAAGAATACAGGTGAAGTTGTTACGCTCGAGTTTCAGAATGGCAGTCAAATTACTTTCGAAAATGGTCAAGTGAAAACCGCGGTGGATTCGGGCGGCGCGGTTGTTGATTACTCCCCATTACTTGCCAATGGTTTTGCGCAAGGTTTGGCTGTGGCGCGCGATGAAACAACCTTTCAGTATGATCAGAGCGGATTTTTGAACCAAATTCAAACTCAAAGCGGAACGATTATCCGTGAGCGGCAAGATACAAATAATGACGGCGTTTTGGATGATGAAGATACGGTTAAGCTTTTGCTTGAATGGGCAGGCGCTTACAAATTGACGGATTTTGAACTGGATGGAGAAGGAAAAATTCTCAATGGCGTCATTGAGACGCGTGAGGGGATTAAGCAGAAAATAGAAAACGGTGTTCTTAAGGAGTTTGAAACTGCGGATGGGCGCAGATATATCGTTGAAAACCAAGAAGCGCGTCTGGAAGAATGGAAATTTAAAGACGGGTTGGTTGTGAAGTATGGCGGTGTTGGAATCAGTGAAATTCTTTTTCCTGATGGCAAAAAGCTGACTCAGATTGGGCTCACATCGGCCAAAGAGATTGAAAAGTATACCGAGATTGCTGCGGATGGATCACGGAAGTTTTATGAAAGTGGCTGGTTGGTCAAATCGATTAATCCGGAGGGAATTCAGATTTTGTATGGCGTTGATCACCGCGCAAATAAGGTGATTCTAGCGGATGGTGTGGAAAAGTTCATCGAGCATCAGTTTGATGCGTCTGGTGATTGGGTTGGTCTTAAAATCCGCGAAGGGAATTCAGTTTTTACATATGACGCGGATGCGGAATTAACCAATGTTTTGGTTTCGGGTCTTTATGCGGATATTGAAGACGGAGAAATTCAAAAAGTCTTCACACGCTTTGGAGAAGTGTCGGCGCCGTCGTGGAACGAACAAAATCAGCTTGAAGGAGAGATTGTTCTGACAGATGGGCGGAAGCTAACCCTTTCAAATGGGTCTCTTTCGCGGGTTGTGATGCCGAATGGTTCTGTTATTGATTATCAAAGTGGACGCATTTCCCGCGTTGAAAACTCCGAAGGCATTTATAACCTTGTCTATGAAATAGAAGGTGACCAGCTTCGTGATGTCAAAGTCAATTGGACGCTCAAAAGCACAGAGCCTGTTGTTGAACTTGTCACTGAGACCATTCCTATTATTCCTGATGGCAATGTCCGTCTTGCATCGGATGTCTCTCCATTTGGGAGTTATTTAAGTTTGGATGGTTCGGGTGACTATATGACTGTTTCTGAGTCTCCCGATTGGAACATTGGCAGTCAGGATTTTACGCTTGATTTCTGGGTGAATCCCGAGCGGTCGACGGGCGATATGCCCTTAGTGAGTTTGGGTGGCACCAATAATTTTGACATTATGCTTTATGGGGAGCTGTCTTTTTATTTTGGCGACGGCGGATATTTTAACACGGGCGTACGTATTCCCTTTGGTGAATGGCATCATGTTGCTGTTGTTCGTTCCGGGAATATTTTGAAAGTGTATTTGGATGGTAAGCAAGTGGGGCAAAATTATGATGTTTCGGGGCGCTCAATTTCCAATGTTGCCGACGGGTTTTACTTGGGGTATCGAAAAAATCATAATGTCTATTTTGCCGGAGCGCTGGATGAAGTTCGTCTTTCAACCGGTGCGCGCTGGATATCGAATTTTGCACCCCCAGAGCAAGAGTATGGTGTTGACCCAAATACGCTTTTCCTAAAGCACTTTAATCAGCTCAGCGAATTTAATTCTAAGTATGACGGACAACTGTTAAATGTCCAAACCACCGCGGTTAATGCGATTGGCAATGCGACTGTTGATGTTGGCGCCGCTCTTTTCGATGGAATGGGGGATTATTTAAAAATTCAGGGTATGAATGGGATGTCATTTGGCGCAAATGACTTCACGATTGAAAGCCGCGTCAAAGTTGATACGGGTAACCAAGGTACACAGACCATTGTTGCGGAATATGCGGATGGAGGCTCAGGATGGATTTTCTTGGTTGATCCGCGCGAACACAGAATGATGCTCTATCGTGACGGATGGACTCGTGCCATTGTTAATTTAAATTCCGGGACACAGTTTAGTTCTTCGGTATGGAATGATGTTGCTGTTGTCCGTGTTGGAAATAAAATCAAGTTTTTCTTAAACGGAGTTCAGCAAGGGGCTGATTACGATGTCTCGGGATGGGTGTTTAACGGATCCGGCAGCAATTTTCAGATTGGGCAATATGGCACTCATGATTCCAATTTGAAAGGAGCCATGGATTCTATTAGGATTTCAAAAGGCATAGCGCGTTATACGTCCAACTATATGCCCGCCTTGACGAGTGTCGCTCCAGATGCTCACACCTTGCTTTTGCATCATTTTGATGCGTTGAACCCGGCGCAAAGTGTTCCTAGTACAGTCATTGTATCTTTCGGAGGTGATGCAAAAATTTATACACCCCAAGCTGTTTTTGGTGACGCGGCTTATTTTGATGGCAATGGCGATGTAATCAAAAGTTACGATGCAGATTTATTGAATTTTGGAACCGGGGATTTCACGATTGATTTTCGTGCTAATTTTGAATCGATTCGTGATGGTCAATTCCAAACATTTTTTTCGCGCGAAAATGCTTCGGATATCCGCATGGCCCGCGATCACGATAATAATTTACAAGTTTATATGGAAGGACAGTATTTCAACTTTGGGCAATTTAAACCGCAAGCCAATCGTTGGTATCATTTTGCCTTGGTTCGCAAAAATGGGATTTTGAAGCTTTATGTGGATGGCATGGCCTCCAATGCGGGAATTGCCAGTAATCAGAATATGCAGGGAACGGCGCCGCTTCACCTTGGAGTTATTTACAACTCGGACTATTTTTATGGAATGATGGAAGAATTCCGCGTTTCTGATGTTGCTCGGTGGTCTGCCAATTTTGTTCCTCCCGCAGAAGCTTACCAAGTGGATAAGAATACAAAGTTTTTACACCATTTTGATGATTTTGGCCGCGCTGAATCCGGCCACGAAATTAAGAAGTACGGCATCGTGGATGCAGGAGAGACATTTCAGGGGGCAGTGACGCAGCTTGCCAGTAACGCGAAACTTGGAAATGCCGGACTTGGTTTTAGCGCTGCGAATCAAACTTTTGTGAAAGTTCCGGATATCAATTTAAAAGGATCTGATTACACCTTGGAGGGTTGGTTTCAGGCGGCATCGTCAACTTTATCAGGCGCGGGAATTTTCGGCCAGCAGAATCAGAATGTTACAAATTATGCGGGGCTTTATGTCGATTGGGACGGAAAATTAACTTATGAAATCCGCAGAAACTCACAAAATTTAATAACCCTTAAAGTCGGTCAATCAATTAATTATTCTCAAAAGCATCATTTTGCGGTTGTCAAAGATGGCAATGCGGTGAAAATTTTTGTGGATGGGGCGCTTGCCGCTCAGGGAGCAGTTGCTGATCAGGCAATGCCAGATTTTGACGGTGTTGATTTTACTCTGGGCAAATACAGTTTTGCCGGTTACACCAGTTTTTATGGCTGGACGGGGTCTGTTGACGAATTCCGCATTTCCGATCGAGCTCGCTATAACTCAAGCTTTGCAGTTGCTAGCCAGGCTTTTGAGGTGGATCAAAATACTTTGTTTCTCCATCACGGTGAAGGGCAAGGAGTGCGTGCGGGTGTTGATTTTAAACAGCCATCGGGCGAAATGAGTTTGTCGCGCTATTTGCTCGATAATCCTGATTCTGAATTTGCTCAAATCATTGCTCCGCGAT
>ERZ761609.319-NODE-319-length-60482-cov-35.712628_pt1 | contig 60482 bp, 54 predicted proteins | sample MGYA00511163_ERZ761609 | MGnify/ENA primary metagenome ERZ761609 (study PRJEB28899, sample SAMN02445070) | bioreactor sludge metagenome | biome: EBPR sludge | place: Australia: Brisbane, Thorneside Wastewater Treatment Plant | collected 2011-12-16 ... | reverse complement strand
TGCCAAGGCCCCTGCCCTCACAACGGCCGCCACCGCCGCGCACACCTCCGCCGGCCCCAGCGCGTTCAACCCCTCACCCGGCCCGGGAACCACTGCCGCAGCTGCCTTTGCGCAGCCAAGTGCCGAAGGTTATGAACAAAAACATGATCTACCGCTTTCAAATAAACAGCAGTCAGCTATTTCTTTTGAAAACTTGCCTACCCACACCGGGCAACGGCCGCTGACCGCCAGCGACCTGCAAGCCCTGTGGCAACCTGCAGACAGCGCACCGGCACCTGCGCCCCAACCAGTCGCACCCTCCACGTCGGGCTGGGCCGCCTCACCCCTGCAAACCACACCCCAACCGTTGGCGGACACCGTTTGGCCCTTGGGCCGTGCGCTGGCCCAGCTGCACGGCGTGTACATCCTGGCCGAGAACGCGCAAGGCCTGGTGCTGGTGGACATGCATGCCGCGCACGAGCGCATCGTGTACGAGCGGCTGAAGGCCCAGCACCCCTCCGCCCCCACGCTGGCGGCTGACAGCACACGCGCAGGCACCGCTGCCGCCGACAGCTCGGTTGGCACGGGTGGCACGGCGCCTGCCGCGTCCGCGGTGGCCATCGCATCGCAACCACTGCTGTTGCCCCAAACCTTTGCCGCCACACCCGAAGAAATTGCCACCACCGAAGCCTGTGCCGCCGTGCTGGCGCAGCTGGGGCTGGACATCACCCCGTTTTCGGCCCGCACCCTGGCCGTGCGCGCCGTGCCCGCCAGCCTGGCCCAGGCCAACGCGGTGGAGCTGGCCCGCAGCGTGCTGGCCGAACTGGCCCAGCACGACGCCGCCACGGTGGTGCAGCGCGCCCAGCACGAGCTGCTGGCCACCATGGCCTGCCATGGTGCCGTGCGCGCCAACCGCCGCCTCACCATCGAAGAAATGAACGGCCTGCTGCGCCAGATGGAGGCCACCGAACGCAGCGACCAATGCAACCACGGCCGCCCCACCTGGCGGCAACTGACGCTCAAAGAGCTGGACGCCCTGTTCCTAAGGGGCCGTTGACATGACCGGCACCCACCTCACTTCCCCTGCCCATGGGGGCATGCCAGCTGGCTTTGTGGTGCTGGCGCTGTCGCTGCTGCTCGGCATTCAGCCCGTCACCACCGATTTGTTTCTGCCTGCGCTGCCTGCCATCACCAGCGGCTTTGGCGCCCATGTGTCGCAGGCACAGCTCACGCTCACTGCCATGCTGCTGGCGTTTGGCCTGTCGCAAATGGTGTGGGGCCCACTGTCTGACCGCTATGGCCGCAAACCCATTCTGCTTTGCGGCTTGACGCTGTACACCCTGGCAGCCGGTTGCTCGGTGTTCACCAACGACATGCCCGGACTGGTGACCTGGCGCATCCTGCAAGGCGCGGCCATGGGCGCGGTGGTGATGGCGGGCCGCGCCATCGTGCGCGACCTGTACCAGCCCGAACAGGGTGCCCGCGTGCTCAGCAAGGCGCTGAGTGGGCTGGGCGTGATTGCTGCCTTCAGCGCCCCGCTGGGTGGCTGGGTGGCCAGCCAGTTTGGCTGGCGCGCTGCGCTGTCCGTTCCCGCGCTGTTTGGCGCGGTCACCCTGGGTCTGCTGCTGTGGCGCTTTCAGGAAACCCTGAAACAACCCAACCCCAGCGCCCTGCAACCGGCGGTGCTGGTGCGCACCTGGCGCGCCATCCTCAGCCACCCCACGTTCTGGGCCTATTCGCTGCTGGCCACCGTGTCATACGCAGGACTGTTCACGTTCCTGGCGGCATCATCGTTTGTGTTCATCGACGTGCTGCACGTCAGCCGCTTTCACTACGGGTGGTACCTGTTCACCATGGCCAGTTGCTACCTGCTGGGCACGTTCCTCTGCCGCCGCCTGCTGGTCCGCGTCGGTGTGAAACGCACGGTGGCGCTGGCCGGGTTCGTCACGCTGACAGCGGGCACGCTGATGGGGGGGCTGGCGTGGGCAGGTGTGCTGCACCCCATGGCCATTTTGCTGCCGTTTTGCATCTTCACCCTGGGCCACGGCGTGCACCAACCCTGCGGACAGGCGGGGGCCGTGGGGCCGTTTCCGCATGCCGCGGGTGCGGCATCGGCCCTGGCAGGGCTGATGTCCATGCTGGCCGCCTTCGGTGTGGGCACCTGGCTGGGCTGGCGCATGGACGGCACCGTGTTCCCGCTCACCAACGGCCTGTGGTTCTGGAGTGTGTGCATTGCCACCACCGCCTGGACGCTGGTGCAACGCTTTGGCGATGCACCCAAGCCCCCGCAGCGCGCATCCGAACCCACAGGCAAGGCCGCGTGAATGCCCTGAATCCGCCATGTCCACGCCATGACAGCACCCGCCACACCCCACCCGCACCCTGCGCTGAAAGCGCCCATCGCCCTGGTGGGGCCCACCGCATCGGGCAAAAGCGCGGTGTCGCTGCACCTGGCTCGGTGCTGGCCGCTGGAAATCATCAGCGTCGACTCGGCGCTGGTGTACCGGGGCATGGACATTGGCACCGCCAAACCCACCGCTGCCGAGCTGGCCGAGGTGCCGCACCACCTGATTGACATACGCGACCCCGACCAGCCCTACAGCGCGGCCGAATTTGCAGCAGACGCCACCCGCCTGATTGCCGTCATCCAGAGCCGGGGCAAACACCCCCTGCTGGTGGGCGGCACCATGCTGTACCTGAAGGCGCTGCTGCACCCCATGGACGACATGCCCCCCGCCCAGCCCGAGCTGCGAGCCCAACTGGAAGACGAAGCCGCGCAACAAGGCTGGCCCGCCCTGCACGCCCAACTGGCACTGGTGGACCCCACCACCGCCGCCCGCCTGAGCCCCAACGACAGCCAGCGTGTGGGCCGCGCGCTGGAGGTGTACCGCGCCACGGGCAAGCCGCTGTCAAGCTTTCACAGGGGTGGTGCCGTGGGCAGCGCGGCGGCGGGCCAGCCCGCTGCACACGCCATGCCCGTCATCAGCCTGGAGCCCACTGACCGCGCCTGGCTGCACCAGCGCATTGCCCAGCGCTTTGATGCCATGCTGGCGCAAGGCCTGGTGGACGAAGTGCGGCACCAGATGGCCGGGCCCCACTTTCACCCCGACCTGCCCAGCATGCGCTGCGTGGGCTACCGCCAGGTGTGTGAGGTGCTGCATTGGGTCGCATCAGGCCAAGCCCAGGGGGACGTGGGGGCCGCGCCGGATTGGGCTTCTGACGCTGGTGGCAATGTAAATAATAGTGAGCATTCAAGCCATATCAATCAAGCGCTGAGTGCCAAAATGATTCAACACATTCGAGAAACCGGCATTGCCGCCACCCGCCAACTGGCCAAACGCCAGTTGACGTGGCTGCGCGGCATGCCAGAGCGAGTGGTGGAAGCATGCGACGCGCCAGGGCTGGCGGAGCGGGTGGAGGCCCGGGTAAGACCTGTTTGGGGCTGAAACAACTGGTGGCATGATGTCGGGCAACCCATAAAAACGCATTCAGCGCGGCCCGGTTTTCATGGCAACACTCATTCCCAGTTTGGGCGCGTGCGTGGCACGCATGACCAGCGGCGAACGCCGCGTGGCCGAGCGGCTGGAAGCCAAGCTCGATGCCGACTACCTGCTGTGGTACGACGTGCCCATCGGCCCCCGGCACACCCACCCCGACTTTGTGGTGCTGCACCCCAGCCGGGGCATTCTGGTGCTGGAGGTGAAAGACTGGAAGCTGTCCACCATCCGGCAGGCCGACAAAAACGAATGGGTGATTGCGCCAGACGGCACACCCAAAACCGTGGCCAGCCCGCTGGCGCAAGCCCGCCAGTACGCCCACCAAATTGTTCACGCGCTGGAGCGCGACCCGCAACTGGTGCAGGCCGAAGGCCGCCACGCGGGCAAGCTGGCCTTCCCGTGGAGCTACGGCGTGGTGCTGCCCAACATCACCCGCAAACAGTTTGACGACAGCGAACTGCGCCAAGCGCTGGAGCCCCAGCGCGTCATCTGCCAGGACGAGATGCTGGAAAGCGTGGACCCCGAAGCGCTGCAAAGCCGCTTGTGGGACATGTTCCCCTACGGCATGCGCGGCGCCTTGAGCCTGCCGCAAATTGACCGGGTGCGCTGGATCATGTTCCCCGAGGTGCGGGTGCAAACCAACGGTGACCTGTTTGACGACCACGACGAGGCCGCCACCCTGCCCGACATCATGCGCGTGATGGACCTGCAGCAAGAGCAACTCGCCCGCAGCCTGGGCGACGGGCACCGCGTCATCCACGGCGTGGCGGGCTCGGGCAAGACCATGATTCTGGGCTACCGCGCCGAGTATTTGGCGAAGGCCAGCACGGCGAGCAGCAAACCCATCCTCATCCTCTGCTTCAACGAGCCACTGGGCGTGAAGCTGCACAGCGTCATGCAGGCCAAAGGCTTGGGCGGCCGAGTGCATGTGCGGCATTTTCATAAATGGTGCCGCGAGCAACTGGTGGCTTATGGGCAAGACTTGCCCGCGCAAAACATGCCCACCGAACCCAAGATGGCCGACATGGTGGATCGCGTCATCCGCGCCGTGGACCGCCAGCACATCCCCAGCGGTCAATACCAAGCGGTGATGATCGATGAAGGCCACGACTTCGCGCCCGAATGGCTCAAGCTGGTGACGCAGATGGTGGACCCCACCACCAACAGCCTGCTGGTGCTGTACGACGACGCGCAAAGCATTTACGAACGCGCACGCAGCAAACAGTTCAGCTTCAAGAGCGTGGGCATACAGGCGCAGGGGCGCACCACCATCCTAAAAATCAACTACCGCAACACCCGCCAGATATTGCACACCGCCAGCCTCGTCGCCGGCGATCTATTAGCTGCAGACGACAAAGACGACGACGGCATTCCATTGCTCAAACCCGTGAGCTGCGGGCGCGAGGGGCAAGAGCCCATCATCATCAAACTGCCCACCCTGCAGGCAGAAGCGCAAGCCATTGCCGACCACCTGGCCCAAGCCCACACAGAGGGCTTTGCGTGGGGCGACATGGCCGTGCTGTGCGCAGACACCAAAACGCGCGACCTGTGCGCCCGCACTTTGGCGCAACGCAAGCTACCGGTAGAGAACCGGCTGGGAAGCGGTGACTTTGACCCCACCAGCAACAAGATCAAGGTGATGACCATGAAGGTCAGCAAAGGCCTAGAGTTCCCCGTGGTGGCCCTGCCCGGCGTGGGGCATATGCCTGCGGCGGGGGAGGACGAGAAGGAGGCGGCGCGGGTGTTTTATGTAGCTGCGACCAGGGCTACGCAGCGTTTGTTCTTAGGGATTGAAGGTGGTGGTGATTTCAAGCACGTTTTCGCAAACTAGATATTCAATAGCAAATGCATCGAAAGGCGAGCAAATGAGTAAAGAAATGACAGACATATCCGAAACGCTCGCGGTTTTTCAACCGGGTGCACAAACCAATATCATACCTATCAATCAAAGACCGAACCGCGATGACAACGAGGCACAACCCCATCCGATTGGCACTGTATTGACGGATTTCCTTTGTAATGTCAGATCAATCCAAAGAACAATCATCATCGTACTTCCACACGTACTTAGCTGGCTCAAAGGTCAACATGAACGTAACGCAAAAAAGCTAAACAAATACGCCTCTCAAACCGATGATGGCTCCGATGTTTATAAAGCAACTTCGGCCCATCAAGCAGCCGAAATGCTCCAAGCCATTAGAGACCTCGATGGCCTTGGTGGAATGAAGATTCCTGAGATATTGCAACGTAGCTTATATACACAGTTATTCTCAGAATACGATGCATTTGTCGGCTCTCTACTGAAAGCAATCTACACGAAAAAACCAGATCTTCTAAAGGGAATATCTCGGCAAATCAGCTTTAATGACCTACTTGATTATGAAAATCTTAATGCCGTCAAGCTAGATATGCTTGAAAAAGAGGTTGAATCATTTCGTCGCAATAGCTACTCCGAACAATTCTCGACCTTAGAGTCAAAATTCGGATTGAAACTTAGATCATTTCCTGAGTGGGGAGAGTTTATTGAGTTATCCCAGAGAAGAAATTTAATTGTCCACAACGGCGGCATTGTTAGCGATCAGTACCTCTTAGTTTGTGATAAGGAAAATCACAAATTTATAGAGCGACCTAAACCTGGAGATTTATTGCAACTCAATAGTGCATATTTTTCCAGGGCAACCATTGTAGTTTCAAAAGTGGCATTTATGCTATGCCACACACTTTGGCGAAAACTATTTCCAAGTGAATTTGAGGTTGCACACAACGAGGCTAATTCAACTCTTTTTCAAGTGCTTCGGGACAAACGCTGGAAAACCGCTAGTGCGATTGCTGAGTTTGCCTTAACCGACCCAATGAAAAATCAAATCTCTGATATGGATTTGAGGATTCGCACAGTTAACGCAGCTATCGCCTTGAAGTTTTCAGGAAACGAAGATGGATGCAAAAAAATCCTGCAATTACTAGATTGGACTGCTGCAATTAGAGATTTTCGTCTTGCTATTGCAGTCCTTTCAGATGACTATTTGACAGCTGCAAAACTAATGATTTCGATTGGAAAAAGAGGTGAATTGATAGAGGAGCTCGCGTATCACAACTGGCCTCTTTTTCATAAGTTTCGAGAGTCTGATGAGTTCTTAAATGCCTATTTCGAAGTCTACGGAACATCATTTATAGCGGATTCGATTCGACACACAACTGAGGCCGCAGAAGCAAATCAAGCTGCATTTGACAAAGGATTGGACACAATAGACGTACAAGCAGACACGGTTCGCACGACAGAAGTCACGACAGCTTCAATGGCTGAAAAGCCGAAAAGGAAAACCTCTCCAAGCAAAAAAAGTCGAGTACGGCAGTGAAATAGAAAGCTCGAAACGGCCTTCGTGCAGACCACACGCTTTCTGCAGGAAGGCCTGGAGACGGGCAGCACGGCGCTGGCGTTTTCCAGTCACAGCCTAATGTTCCAGCTGAGCAAGAACCCGCATCCAGCCCTACGGAACCCAGGTTTGAAATTGCGCTGCGCACGCACATGGGCTGAGCTGGCGCGATTTTTACTACTATTTGGATAGCTCTTCGTCCCTATTCAACATAACCAAAATCCTTCTTGGAAGTAAAGATAGCTGCACTATGCACACTGCGCTGCCCGTAGCAAGCAGGCCCATTAGCAGCCCGACTAACAACAAGAGTCCCATTTCCCATGCACGAAATCATCTGCCCCCACTGCAGCAAAGCCTTCAAGATCGACGAGGCGGGGTACGCCGACATCCTCAAGCAGGTGCGCGATGACGCGTTCGAGCAAGCGTTGCACGAGCGCCTCGAATTGGCCGAGCGGGAAAAGCGCGACGCGATTGCCCTGGCCAAGGCGGAGGTAACCAACACGCTGCAAAAAGCTGCGTCTGCCAAAGACACCGAGATTCAGGCGCTGAAAGCCCAGCTCGACGCGGGCGAGGTGGCGCGCAAGCTGGCAGTGGCCGAGGCCTTGGGCACGGTGAGCCAGGAGCGCGATGCGCTGGCCAACGAGTTGGCCCAGGCACGCAGCGCACAGCAAGCCGCATCCCAGTTGGCCGAAGCCAAGCTGGCCCATGCGCTGCAGGCCGAAGCCGCCAAAAAGGACGCGGAGATTCAGGCGCTGCAAGCCAAGCTGGCGGCCAGCGACGTGGCACGCCAGTTGGCCGTGACAGAGGCGGTGAACCAGGCCGTGGGCGTGGTCGCCCAAGAGCGCGATGCCTTGAAGAGTGAACTCAGCCTCATCACCGTCAAGAACCAGCTGGAAGAGAAAGCCATCAAGGAGCAATACGCCTTGCAGCTGCGCGACCGCGAAGGCGAGATTGAGCGCCTGCGCGACATGAAGGCGCGGCTATCGACCAAGATGGTCGGCGAAACGCTGGAGCAGCACTGCGAGATTGAGTTCAACCGCATCCGTGCGGCGGCCTTTCAGCGCGCGCATTTTGAGAAAGACAACGACGCCCGCACCGGCAGCAAGGGCGACTACATTTTTCGTGAGGCGGACGAGCACGGCACCGAGATCGTTTCCATCATGTTTGAGATGAAGAACGAGAGCGATGAAACGGCCACAAAGCCATCAACCAAGAAGCGCAACGAAGACTTTTTGAAAGAGCTGGACAAAGACCGCAACGAGAAGGCCTGCGAATACGCGGTGCTGGTGTCTTTGCTGGAGCCGGAGAGCGAGCTGTACAACAGCGGCATCGTCGATGTGTCGCACCGCTACCCCAAGATGTATGTGGTGCGGCCGCAGTTCTTTGTGCCGCTGATCACGCTCTTGCGCAATGCCGCGTTGAACGCGCAGAAATACAAGTCAGAGCTGGCGCTGGTGCGCTCGCAGAACGTGGACATCACCAAGTTCGAAACCCAGCTGGACGAGTTCAAAACCGCGTTTGGCCGCAACTGGCGGCTGGCGTCTGAGGGCTTTGAAGAAGCCGTCAAACGCATTGACGAAGCCATCAAGGACCTGGAAAAAACCAAGGAAGCGCTGCACAAGTCCGCCAACAACCTGCGCCTGGCCAACGACAAGGCCGATGACCTGACCATCAAAAAGCTGACACGCGGCAACCCCACGATGGCGGCCAAGTTTGCGGAGTTGCGGGGACCGGTTGCTGACTGACGCGGAGTAAAAGCCGCAGGGGTTTCGAAGTGCGTGGCAAATTGCTTTGGTTTTGATTGCTGTTCGCCCCTATTTCACGGGCGCCAGTGACCAATTAGGCACTCAATCTGTCCTTACCCGGTGCAAGTTGTTCCAAAATCGTATGATTTGCTTGAAGTTAACGCATTAATGGAACATACTTCCGTCTATGGCTACCGACACCCAATCTGAACGTGTACTCGCCTTTGCAGCACAGAAAGGGCTGCTGCGCGCCAGCCATTTGCAAGAGCTGGGCGTTGCGCGGGTGGTTCTCACGCGACTGACAGTCAGCGGTGCGTTGGAGCGTGTTGGGCGCGGGGTGTACCGGTTGCCAGACGCGCAGGGTACCGAGCATGAAAGCCTGGCCACGGTTGCAGTCAAAGTGCCTCAGGCGGTGTTTTGTTTGCTCACCGCCTTACAGATTCATGAACTCACCACGCAACTGCCGCGCCAGGTGTGGATCGCCCTGCCCCAGGGCAGCCACGCGCCCAAAATGGACTACCCACCGGTGAAGATGGTGCAGTTTTCTGGCGAAGCCTATACCCAGGGCATAGAGGTGGTGCATACCAACCAGGTGGCGCTGCGGGTGTATGGCGTGGCCAAAACCATTGCAGACTGCTTCAAGCACCGCAACAAGATTGGGCTGGATGTGGCCATCGAGGCGCTGAAGGAAGCTCTGGCCACGAAGAAAGCGACCGCCAATGACCTGTGGCGGTTTGCCAAAGTGTGCCGGGTGGCCAACGTCATTCGCCCTTATCTGGAAGCCCTGGGGCACGGGGGCTGAATGGCACAAAACCTGGCGGCTTCGGTACGGGCACGGTTGCTGGCCATCGCCAAGGCGGAGCAAACCGATTTCAACGCGGTGCTGGTTCGCTATGCACTGGAGCGCTTTTTGTACCGGCTGGGCCAGTCCGCCCATGCAGATAGCTTTGTGCTGAAGGGTGCGATGCTGTTCAACCTTTGGTACGCCATGCCGCACCGCCCCACGCGCGATGTCGATCTGCTGGGCTTTGGAGCGAGCGATCTGGAGTCAATAGCCCGAGCCTTTCGCGAGATCGTGTCGGTTCCGGCAGAAGACGGCATGGTGTTTGACGCGGCCAGCGTCAGCGTGGAAGAGATTCGCAAAAGTGCGGGCTATGCAGGTGCACGGGTGTGGGTGTCCGCCGAGTTGGCCTGCGCGCGCTGCAAGGTGCAGGTGGACATCGGCTTTGGTGATGCCGTCACCCCCGGCCCCGTAGATGCCACCTACCCAGTGCTGCTTGCAGACTCTGCGCCACCGCAGTTGCGCACCTACCCGGTCTACACCGTGGTGGCTGAAAAGTTGCACGCCATTGTGCTGCTGGGCATGACGAACAGCCGACTCAAGGACTACCTGGACCTGTGGATTCTGTTGGACCGCGAGGTATTGGACGCAGGCATCTTGGCAAGCGCCACTGCCGCCACGTTCACCCGGCGGGGTACGCCGTTGCCCACCGAGCTGCCCATTGGTTTGAGTGATGAGTTCGCCAGCGATGCATCACGCCAGGCACTTTGGGCGGCGTTCTTGAGGAAGAACGCGCTGGCAGTCATGTCACTGGGTGATATGGTTGGCGCATTGCGAAAAAAACTGCATCCAGCGCTTGCGAATGCTGCAGCCAACACATCCGATCTACGGGAGTGTTGAGTCGGTTGAGCCGTATTTTCAGAAATACGCCTCATGCCCACCCTTACCACACCCACATCTCCCAGCTACATCTGGCAGCACTCCGCGTGGCCGCAGCTGACGTTTGACGCGGCTGCGCTGGCCCCGGCGCTGGACCAGGCCCGGTTGGAGCAAGGCCGCTTGATGGGGCTGCTGGGTGCCATTGGGCTGGAGCAGGCCAACGCCGTGCAACGCGACCTGTGGGTACAAGAGGCACTGGCCACTGCTGCCATTGAGGGCGAGCAGTTGAACGTCGAATCCCTGCGCTCGTCGGTGGCGCACCGCCTCCAGTTGGCGGATGCGCCGGGCGCTGACCGGTCGGTAGAAGGCTTGGTGCAGGTGATGGGGGACGCACTGGCCAACCACGGCGCGGCGCTGGATTTGGACCGGCTGTGCCGCTGGCAATCGGCGCTGTTCCCGGGGGGCACGTCGGGCATCACACGCATTGCGGTGGGGCGCGTGCGCGACCGCGCCGATGCCATGCAAATCGTCAGCGGCGCGCTGGGGCGCGAGGTGGTGCATTACGAAGCGTCGCCTTCGGCGCAGGTCGCGGCTGAGATGGCCCGCTTGTTGGCGTGGTTTGAAAACACCCGCCCGGCTGCCGGTGCAACCCCCGTGAACGGCATTGCGCGTGCGGCACTGGTGCACCTGTGGTTTGAGTCCATTCACCCGTTTGAAGACGGCAATGGTCGCCTGGGGCGCGCCTTGGCAGACATGGCGCTGGCGCAAGACATGCACGCGCAAGATGCCCAGGCCAGCCCGGCGCTGGTGCGCGTGTTTGGCATGGCGCACCAGATGCTGAAAACCCGTGCTGCGTATTACTACGCGCTCGACCATGCGCAACGGCTGCGTGGCATTGCACCCGAGGCCAGCGCCATTGATGCAACGCCTTGGGTACTGTGGTTTGTGCAGGCGTTTACCCAAGCGTGGATGGCCAGCCAGGCCGTGGTGCGCGATGCCACCGACAAAGCGCACTTCCGCCTGCGGGCGGCGCAGTGCCAAACCAATGAACGGCAGCGCAGCGTGCTGGAACGCCTGCTGGATGCCGGGCATGTGGGCTCGGGCGGCGGTTTTTTGGGCGGGATGACCAATGAGAAATACGCCAAGATCACCGGCGCATCCAAAGCCACCGCCACGCGGGACTTGGTGGACTTGGCTGCCAAAGGGCTGCTGCGCGTGGAAGGCGTGGGCAAGGCCACGCGCTACGCGGTCAACGTGCTGGGGTGGATGCAGCCAACGGCAAAGGGCTGAACTTGCGAATCCTCAGGGTCGCCAAATAGCTATATGTTTAATAGCTTCTTTCGCCTATTAAAAAGGCGCTAGAGGCTGATATGGCTCAAGTTTTCCGCCGCAATCTGCCTGAAGCCGTCGGATAGGCGCGTGTCGGCGCTGGCTGCTGCCCAGAAGCTGCGGGCCAGGGCCAGGGCCTGCGGCCACTCGGGCAGGGTGGCGGCGGTGGGCTGCAGGGGGCGGGCGGCAAAGTCACGTGGCACCAGCTCGCCGCCCACGGGGGCGTAGAGCATGGGCAGCATGTCGTAGGCGGGGGCCAGTGCCCAGTCGTCATCGTCCAGCAGCAAAGAGATGTTGCCGTAGTGCCGGTCGGTATTGGCAATCAGCTCGCCAAAGGCTTCCAGCAGGCGCAGGGTGCGCGCATCGGCAGGGCGCAGCAGGCCGCGCTGTTGCATGCGGTTGGCGGTGGCGGCCCAGTTGTCCATGGCGCCCACGTATTCCGCGTCGTACACCATGAGCGACACCATGCCAATGCGCCCCAACCCCTGCGGGTTGGCGGCGCTGATGGGTGTGCGGTCAAACCGCTCCACCTCCAGAAACACGCGGCCCGCGCCGGTGCTGATTCGGCTGGTGGCGGCAGCAATGCCTGCGCTGGCCAGCGTCTGAAGGGCCAGGTGTTCGCACACCAGGAGGTCACGGGTACGCTGGTCGGTGGGGGCCTCGCCCGCCGGGGAGAACTTGACCAGCACATGGCGAAGCGCTTCGCCACCCCCGCTGCCCGCTGCACTGCCGCCGACGATGGTGCAGAACTTGGGCTGCTCGCCCCCGGCAGACGAGCCGCCCCTGCTGCCTTGCATGGCGGCATCGGCCAGGGCCGGGTAGTCGGCGGGTGATGCCGCGTGGCTGGCCCGCTGGGGCAGGGTGTGAAACCGTGCAAACGCGGCCTCGCCCACCACCAGGTTGCCGGGCAGGTCGTCACCACACAGGGCCAGGGCGCGCAGCACGTCGTCGTCGCTCCAGAAGCGGGGGTCGTTGCCCAGTTGCAGCTCGGGGTGGGTGCTGGCAAAGGTGCGGCCCATGAAGCCCTGGGGGCGCATGTCGTCCAGAAACCAGGGCAGGCCGTCAAAGCGCTTGGAGAGGCCGTCTTCTTCGTCCACCCACACAGCGCCACTGGCCAGGGGCACCATGCGCCCGAACGGGCCGGGCTGGCCTTGCGCGTTGATGCGCATGATGGGCACGCTGCGGCCCACGTCGCGCACGGTGCGCGGCAGCACATAGCGCTGCTTGCGGGCGGCACCCACTTTTTGCACCTCGCCCGCCTGAATGAGCGGGGCCAGCGCACGCGACACGGTGGGCTGGCTCACCCCCAGTGCGGCTTGCAACTCGGCGCTGCTGAGCGCCCCGCCCTGGCGGCGCAGGGTTTGCAAGATGCTGGCGGAGAGGTCTGGGGTAGCAGGCATGAATGATTATATGAATAGATCTTTAATCGTAAAATGTATTTAAAATCAATCATTTAACCGAATAATAGAATAGATATCGATAGCTAATTATTGACGCAATTGAGCCATCAGCACCGCCCGCGTGGCCTCGTCCGCCGGGAACACATGCTCCACCCGCAGCGATGCCAGCGTGATGTCCTGCGGCGTGCCGAAGGTGGAAAACATGCTGAAGAAAGCCAGCTCGCCGTGCGGGGTGGCAAAGCGGGTGGTGAGCACCGGCGCCATCTGGCGCGGCCAGGCCGCCAGCACCCGCTTGCCCAGGCGCTGCTGCATCTGCTGCGCCAGCTGTTCCACGCGGGGCAGGATGTCGGGCACCACGCTGGCGTCGTCGCGCATGTGGGCCAGCAGGGCGGGCGCCACTTCTTCGAGGTTGGTGATGTACTTCGTCATGCCCTCGGGGTGCAGCATGGCGTCAATCATGTTGATGGGCGTGCCGGGCGGCAACTCGGCCAACCAGGGCATGAGGGTGGTGGCCAGCCACTGGGCACCGCGGTTCATCTGCAGCACGTTCCAGGCCGCGTCCATCACCATGGCGGGCATGGGGTCGTGCGCCTGCAGCAGTTGGGCCAGCGCATGGCGCACCGGGGCCAGCACGGCATCGGCCAGCTCGCTGCCACGGTAGACGGGTGCATAGCCCGCCTGTTGCAGGGCCACGTTGCGCAGCGCCAGCGGGGCTTGAAGCTCGTGCAGCCAGCTCAGCAGCAGCTCGCGGCTGGGCTGGGCGCGGCCGCTTTCCACAAAGCTCACATGCCGCTGGCTCACGCCCATGCGCAGGGCCAGTTCCAGCTGGCTCAGGCGCTTGGACTTGCGCGCGGTTTGCAGGGTGGTTTGCAGGCAGTCTGGCAGGCGGGTGGTGGTGGGTTCCATGGCTTCATTGAATCACAGGGCTGCGCCTTTGCAATTACCTGAGACGTAATTGCGCGCATGCCAACGGCTGCGCACACTTCGCCCCGTCAGCGTTGGTTGCCGACACCTCAACTCACAAGGAAATCTCATGAACAAGGCTGTGTTGATCTTCGTACTCGTTGCGTTTGGCGCCCTCACCGGGTACACGCTGGTGCACTACGGCGGGCTGTTTGCGTGGCTGGCGTTTTACACGCGTGACCCGGCCAGTTGGCAAATTTTTGCCGACCTGGTGATCGCCATGTGCCTGCTACTGGTGTTCATCAAACGGGATGCAGAGGCCAACGGACGCCCGTTTGTGCCCTGGGCGGTGTTCTGTCTGGTGGTGGGCTCGTTCGGACCGCTGCTGTACTTCCTCACTGGCAAGAAACGCGTGGGCGGGTGAGCCTTTTTGCACAGTGTGGTGCCAAGTGGGCGGCATGACAGGGCATCACGCCATCGGAGCACGGCATGGGCCGCACCGTCAGGGTTATCCCGCAACTGTGACGCACATGACAACCCATTGGCCCTGCCAGCACGCATGATGTGGGCACAACACCATATGGAGACATGCATGCCCATACCTCGCCCTGCTGCCGCAACCGCAACCCGTCCCCCTGCCAACACCCGCCGGCTCATGCTGGCAGCGGGCCTCACGCTGACCGCGGGGGCCGCCATTGCACTGCTGGCACACCAGCCCGCCCACGCGCAAGACGTGTGGCCGAGCAAGCCCATGCGCATCGTGGTGCCGTTTGCGCCCGGTGGCACCACCGACATCCTGGCCCGCGCCATTGCCCCCGAGCTGAGCAAGGTGCTGGGCCAAAGCGTGGTCGTGGACAACAAACCCGGCGCTGGCGGCAACGTGGGGGCCGACCTGGTGGCCAAAGCAGCCCCTGATGGCTACACCTTCCTGATGGGCACGGTGGGCACACACGGCATCAACAAGTCGCTGTACGCCAAACTGCCTTTTGACCCGCAAAAAGACTTCGCCCCTGTCACGCTGGTGGCAGGCGTGCCCAACATCATGGTGATGAACACCGAGCGCGCGCAGCGCCTGAACATCCGCAACGCGGCTGATTTCGTCAAGTGGGCCCAATCCAACCCCGGCAAGCTGAACATGGCCAGCAGCGGCAACGGCACGTCCATCCACTTGGCGGGCGAATTGTTCAAGTCGCGTACAGGCGTGTTCATGACGCACATTCCCTACCGGGGTTCCGGCCCGGCGCTGGTGGACCTGGTGGGTGGCAACGCCGACGTGATGTTTGACAACCTGCCCTCTGCCCTGCCCCACATAAAAAGCGGCAAGCTGACGGCTTTTGCAGTCACCAGCAGCCAGCGCTCAGCCGTGTTGCCCGATGTGCCCACCGTGGAAGAAGCAGCCTCGCTGCCGGGCTTCGAGGCCAGTTCCTGGTTTGGGCTGCTGGCACCGGCGGGCACGCCAGGCTCCATCGTCAACCGCGTGCAGCAGGAGACGGCCAAAGCGCTGGGCTCCCCTGCCATCAAAGAGCGCTTGTTGTCCCAAGGGGCCATTCCCAGCGGCAACACGCCTCAGGAGTTCGCCCGCCTGATCGACGCCGAAATCCAGAAATGGGCAGGCGTGGTCAAAGCATCCGGCGCGAAGGTAGATTGACCCTGCCCGGGGCAGTGTTCACGCACCCGCTGTAACCTGAGCGCCATGCCACACCTGTCGCTCACGCCCCCACCCTTGACGCCCAAACCCTTGATACCCAAACCTTCGCACCGCCAAACGGTGACACCACCGGGCCCCAGCCCCGGCGCACGAGGCGCGCTGGCCAGCCTGTGCGCCGCCATGGCATGGGCCGGGGCGGTCACACCGGCCCTGTCCAATGCGACTGATGAGGCCATCACCCCCGTGCGGGTGGCGCAGGGACTGGCCAACCCTTGGGCCGTGGCGTTTTTGCCCGACGGGCGCTTCCTGGTGACGGAACGCAAAGGCAACCTGCGGGTGGTCGAGGCCAACGGCACCGTGGGCCCGCCGCTGGCAGGCCTGCCACGCATCAGCGCCGGTGGGCAAGGCGGCTTGCTGGACGTGGTGCTGGACACCGGCTTCGAGCGCAACCGCACGCTGTACTTCTGCTTCAGTGAGGCGGGTGACGGGGGCAGCAGCACCGCGTTGGCCCGGGCCGAACTGGCGGCCGACGCCACCCGGCTGGACAAGGTGAAGGTGATTTTCAGCCAGCAACCCAAGGTGGCCAGCACCCTGCACTTTGGCTGCCGCATCACCCAAACCGCGCCCGATGTGCTGTTCCTGACGCTGGGCGAGCGCTTCAACCGCGCGGAAGACGCGCAGACGCTGGACAACCACCACGGCAAGGTGGTGCGCATCCACACCGATGGGCGCGTACCGGCTGACAACCCGTTTGTGAAACAGGCGGGAGCGCTGCCTGAAATCTGGTCACTGGGCCACCGCAACCCGCAAGGTGCCGCGCTGGCACCCGATGGCCGCCTGTGGATACACGAGCATGGTCCCAGGGGTGGCGACGAAATCAACCTGCCCGCACCCGGTGCCAACTTCGGCTGGCCGCAGGTGAGCTTTGGTACGCACTACAGCGGCCTGTCTGTGGGGAGCGGCAAGTCAGCCTTGCCCGGCTTGGTCGCACCGGTGCACCAGTGGACGCCGTCCATCGCGCCGTCGGGCATGGCGTTCGTCACCAGCCAGCGCTACGGGCCGGGCTGGCAGGGCAACCTGGTGGTGGGTTCGCTCAAGTTCACGCACCTGGCGCGGCTGGAGCTGGACGGCACCCGCGTGGTGCGGGAACACAAGCTGCTGGCCGACAGGGGCCAGCGCATCCGCGATGTGCGCCAGGGGCCGGATGGCCTGCTGTATGTGCTGACCGACTCGTCCAACGGCGAGCTGTTGCGCCTGGTGCCCCGCTGAGCCTTGCTCAGCAACAGCGCGTGTACTACCACGCCGGTGGGTAACAGGCGTCAGGCCGCGCCGCGCCCTTTCTGGCTTTCGAAGTACACCACCTTGCGGGCTCGCATCACGTCGCCCAGTGGGCGGTGTGCGGCCAATGCAGCCCAAGGGTCGAAAACACCAGCCTCCACCTCTGCGGCCAGAGCCTGGGCCGCTTCGCTGGTCAGGTCCTGCTGCGGCAGCGTCAGCCGGGCCACGGTGGTGTAGGGCGTGGGCCAGTCGAGGCTGGCATCTTCAATCGGCGTGGCACCCGCGTTGGCAAAGTACTGCAAGTCCAGGTCGTACACCAGCGGGCCTTGGGCCAAACGAGCCGTCATGTCCGCACCCCAGTCAGCGACCGGCTCGGGCAACGGTGCGGCCTTGCCCTGGGTTTTACGGGCCTGAGCGGCAGCTTCTGCCAGCGCTTCGGCTGACTGACCGTTGCCGGGCGCAGGCACCAGACGCACACGCACCGCGTAGCGTCCACAGGCAATGGGGGCAGCGCTGTAAAAGGTCTCGGTGGCAAAGCTGGCAAACGGTTTGTTCATGGTGCGCATGAGTTGGCCCATCCGCCAGCCCAACGCCAGCCAGCCAAAGGTTTTGCCCATGAACATCAGCAGCGGCCGAAACCCCCTGGCAGCGGCCAACGCAAACCCCACAAACTGGGCACTGTTGGCAAAGGCAAACGTGGCATGGTTGATGAGCGCGAAACACTGGCGCGTGGCCGGGCCGTTGCCCAATGCGCTGTCGCCCTTGACACCGAGCACGGCAAACGAGAATCCCCTGATGTCGGGCCGACGGTCAGCCGCCTTGTCCATGCCACCGTTCGACAGACGCACCTGCACCGGGTAGCGACCGGGCTGTGCAAACAGGCCTTGGGCAGCAAATTCGGGCAAATTGCCCAGCACCTCCAACTCGCCGGATGCCGCCAGCAATTGCTTGCGGTGCAAGGCCCTGCCCTGGCCATGCACGGCCGATTTCTGGCGTTGCAGGGTGGCAAAGTAATCGGCGTACTCGGCGAAACGGGTCGCTTCGTCCGGGGCAATGTGCTCGCACCAATCGGTACTGGGGTGGGCAAAAACGGGGCGGGCCTGTTTCATGGTGGGTCCTGGTGAGCGCGGTGAATCACCACAAAGCCTGCAATTGTCCACCCACCAACCGGTAGCCACGCTGCCCCATGGCGCGGGCCTCGGCCTCGTCGTGCGTGACCAGCACACACGCCATGCCAGCCGAGCGGATATGCGCTGAAAAATCCAGCCGCAGTTGCTGGCGCAAGTCGGCATCCAGCGCCGAAAACGGTTCGTCCAGCAGCAGCAGCCGGGGCGCTGACAGCAGGGCACGGGCCAGCGCCACGCGCTGTTGTTCGCCGCCCGACAGTTGGGTGACGGGCGACAGGGCGCGGTCGGCCAGCCCGAAGCGCGCCAGCATGGCCACGGCTTCCTGCCGGGCCTGGGCCTTGCGGCACCCTTGCTCGATGCGCGCAAACGCCACGTTGTCCTGCACCGTCAGGTGCGGGAACAGCGCAAAGTCCTGGAACATGAGGGCAAAGCGGCGGCGCTCGGGCGGCCAGTGCGTCACGTCGTCGCCGTCAACACACACCGTACCGGCTTCGGGCGCTTCCAGCCCGGCCAGCATGGCCAGCAGGGTGCTTTTGCCGCTGCCCGACGCGCCGAGCACCGCCACGGTTTCGCCCGCTGCAACCTGCAGGCTCAGTTGGTGTGCCAGCCAGCGCGGCGCGCTGGGCTGCGAAGCAGGTTCGTCAGGTGCGGGCCAGTAGCGTTTGCACAGACCGGTCACTTCAAGCATGGGGGCCTTTCGACGCACGGGGCGGTACGGTTGCAGCACCTGCTGCGTCCAGCAGCAGGAACACGCCCAGCGCCAGCAGCATCAGCAGCAGCGACAGTGCATGCGCGGCGTGCAGGTTGTCGGCACCGGGGCGGCCCAGGTGCTGGTAAATGAGGGTGGTGAGGGTCGTCCATTCAGGCCGGGAGAGGAACAGGCTGACGGCAAACTCACCCAGCGCCGTGGCAGCAGCAAACGCCATGCCGCGCCGCAGGGCCGGCACCATCAGCGGCAAGGTGACGCGCCAGAACACCCGCCACGGGCTGGCACCCAGCGTGCGGGCCGCTTGCTGCCACTGGGGAGGCATGGCATCGAGCGCATGCGCCACATGCTGGCCCACAAACGGGTACGCCAGCAGCGCATAGGCGGCCACCAGCAGCCACAGGCTGGCGGTGTGGCCCGGGTACAGCAGCAACAAACCGAACGCCACCACCACCGGCGACACCACGAACGGCAGCAGCGTGGAAGCCCGCACCAGCACACCCAGCCGGGCTGGGGGACCTGAGCGGGATGCTATTAATTTATCAAACAAGAAAAATAAAAAAAATCTGCTTTGCCGCTTTTTTATAAAAGAATCTTTGCTATCCGAAAAATCGCCGTTTCTTGAAATTTCAGGGCGTTGATTCCAGTGGAACACCGCCAGACCCTGGCACACCCCCAGCACCGTGGCGACCGCCAGCGCCATCGCTGAGAAGCGCAGGGTGTTCCACAGGGCAGCCAGCGTGTCGGGCGCGGTCCACACGCGCCACAGGGCCGGGACATCGGCCAGCGCCCAGCCCACGGTGCCAACCAGCGGGGCCACGCTGACCATGCCCAGCACACCCAACGCCACCACCACGACCACGCGCTGGTGAGGCCGAGTGGCCGGGCGCGGCAACACGCCATCCGCACGTCTGGGGTGCGCCAGACGGTTGGCCAGCACAGCGTACACGGCCGTCACCGAGCCACCCAACACCAAGGTCCACAGGGCCAGCACGCTGGCATCGGCCAGGCGCAACTCGTGTGCCACCAGTGTGTAGATTTCAACTTCAGCCGTGGCCCAGCGCTGCCCGCCCAACACCAGCGCCAGCCCCATGCCCGCAAAGCAGTACAGGAACACCAGGCACAAGGCGCTGGCCACGGGCAAGCGGATGGCAGGCCACTCCACCCGCCAGAACGCGCGCCAGGGCGTGGCCCCGAGCGTCCGGGCAGCCGCCAGCCGTGAGGCGCTGACCTGTGCCAGGGCATCCACACCCGCGCGCACCACCAGGCACAGGTTGAAAAACAGGTTGCCCACCAGCAGCAAGGCGGGCGAGTCTTCCAGCGACAGGCCCAGGGCCCCACTCCACACCCCGCTGGGGCCCCACAGCGCCAGCACGCCCAGTGCCGCCACCAGCGTGGGCACGACGAAAGGCAACATCAGCAGCCGCAAGGCCCATTCCCGCCCCGCGAACCGGTAGCGGGCCAGCACCCACGCCACCGGCAAACCCAGCAACAGCGTCAACCCGGTGCTGATGCCTGCCTGCGCCAGCGACCACAGCAGGCGAAAGCGCAGGTGCGGGTCTTGCCACACGCCCCAGAGGGTCAGCGGTTCGCCCCCGGCCAGCGACAGGGCCGCCCATGCACCGCTGCCGGGCACCAACCCCTCCCATACCAGGCGCACCAGCGGTGCCACCACCAGGCCGGCCAGGAACAGCAGCGGCAGGGCCAGCAGCGCGCGGGGGCCCACGCTCACTTGCCCAGACTCACTTCAGCACGACCTTGATCCAGCGCGCCACCCAGGCGGCGCTGTGCTGCGCCATCTGCGCAGGCGTGGGGTTGTCAAACGCGGCCGGCTCCGGGGCATGCTGTTGCATGGCATCGGCTTTGGGGGTGCCGGGCGTGGCGGGCAACATCCACACGGTGGTCTGCAGGGCCTGCTGCACCGGGGCGCTACGCAGGAATTCGATGAAACGGCCGGCCGCTTCCGCCTGGCCCCCGCCCTTGACCAGTGCGACGCCTTCGACCTGCTGGAACACGCCGCCCTTCAGGTTGACGCTGACCGTGGGCGAAGCCGTCAATTTCGTCTTGCTGTAGAACACCTCGGCAGCCGGGCTGCTGGCGTAACTGACCACCAGCGGACGTTTGCCCCCGTTGTGGCTGAAATCAGTGTAGTAGGCCTCTGTCCAGCCCTTGGCCACCTTCACGCCGTTGCGGCGCATCTGTGCCCACCAGTCAAACGCCGCGTCTTCGCCCATGGCGGCCACGGTGGCGGCCAGAAACGCGAGGCCGGGGCTGGACGTGGCCGGGTGCTGCACCACCAGCAAGTCCTTGTACGCGGGCAGGGCCAGCTCTTGCAGGCTGGTGGGCAGGGCCAGGCCCTTGCGGGCGAACCAGGCCTTGTCGGCATTGAGCGTGACATAGCCATAGTCCACAGCCACGAGCGGCGCGGGCAGGCTGGCGGCAGCGGGCGCTGTGGCGGCAGGGCCGCTGTAAGGCGACAGCACATCAGCCGTCAGCGCCTTGCCAGCCAATGCGTTGTCAATGCCGTAGACCACGTCGGCAATCGGGTTGGCGCGGGTCAGGATGAGCTTGTTCAGCATCTCGCCCGCATCCCCGCCTTGGACGATGCTGAGCTTCACACCCGCCTGCCGTTCGAACTCGGCCAGCAAAGGCTTGGGCAAGTCGAACGACGAGTGGGTCAGCACACGCAAGGTGGGCGTGGCCGCGTCGGCGGGCAGGCAGACGCCGGCCAACGAAGCCAGCAACACCCCCACAGTCAGCCTGCGGGAACAGCCAGAACGGGATGACAGGGATGAAGAGGACCAACGGGACAGCAGCATGGCAACTCCGGCACAAACAACAAACCGGTCACACCGCACAGACAGCCCGGGGCACAGCCCATGGCGGGCCGCCCCTCACGCTCCCTACGCTGGCATGACCCAGATCAGGTGGTAGGGGACTTTCTCAGCCTGTCGTCTGCAGCGTGCAGACCGGCACCCCCGGTGAAGACGCGGATTTTACGTTGCCACCCTCAACGTGCCGATCAATGTGTCGAGCGATACGAAACGCACCACCCTGCAAGCCGAGTTGTCAGGTGTCAAGCCGCAAACCACGCCCACACCCACTGCCAGGCAGTTGAGTCACAGATTGGGCCCCACCAAATGCGTACCCCAACCAGCCTGCGGCCAGGGCGGAGAGCTTCAGGCTGTGCGGTAGGTTTCCAGGTGAATGCTGGTTTCGGTGTTGCGGATGCCCTTGACCAGGCGGATGCGCTCCAGCACGCTGGACAGGTCCGCCAGATTGGCGGCGCGCAATTCGGCAAGCAGGTCCCACCGGCCATTGGTGTCGTGCAATGTGGCCACACCGGGCTCACCCAACAGGCTGGCGATGACGGCACGGGTGGTGTTGCCCTCCACCGCAATGCTCATCCACGCACGGATGTCGTTGCTTTGCACGTCGGGGCGCAAACGTACCGTGTAGCCAACGATCAGGCCCTGGTCTTCCAGTTTGGTGATGCGGTTGGTCACCGTGCCACGGGACACCTTCAGCCGCGCGGCCAGCGTGGCCACCGACTCACGGGCATTCTGGCGCAACAGCGCAATCAGTTTCTGGTCCGTGTCATCCATCATTCACCTCCGGTTTCTTGCATAACGCCATCATTGACTGTCATTTTGCCAAATTTGTAGTCATTGGCTCAAAATTTTGCTGATATGAATTGACAACACCGCGCGAGACACTCTCCGGCATGGGTGATCGGCACCCCCTCGACACCCCGTTACCCCACTTGTCCGGAGACACACATGGCACGCGCGTTTTCTTCCACCACCGCCTACCAGTCGCTGCCCACACGCTTCCTGAGCCCGCAGGATGTGGCCCAACTGGTGGCCACACGCGGCCTGGCCAACTGCCTGCGCGACATGGCTGACGACATCCAGGCCGACTTCCTCCGCTGGCCCGACTTTGACAAGACCGCCCGCGTGGCCGCCCATTCCGACGTAGGCGTGATCGAGCTGATGCCCGTGGCCGACAGCCAGCAGTACGCATTCAAATATGTCAACGGTCACCCTTACAACGCCCAGCATGGCCTGCCCACCGTCATGGCATTCGGTGTGCTGGCCGACGTGGCCACCGGCGCACCCTTGCTGGTGAGCGAACTGACGCTGACCACCGCCCTGCGCACCGCCGCCACCTCGGCCATGGCCGCACGCACGCTGGCGCGCCCCAGCAGCCGCACCATGGCCCTGATTGGCAACGGCGCGCAAAGCGAATTCCAGGCACTGGCGTTCCAGCATCTGGTGGGCATCACCCACATCCGCCTGTTCGACGTGGACCGCACGGCCACCGACAAACTGGTGGCCAACCTGCAGCACACCGGCCTGCACCTCACCGTCTGTGGCAGCACGGCAGAAGCGGTGCACGGCAGCGACATCGTCACCACCGTGACCGCTGACAAGACCAACGCCACCATCCTGACCGCCGACATGCTGGCACCGGGCATGCACATCAACGCTGTGGGTGGCGACTGCCCCGGCAAAACCGAATTGCATGCCGACGTGTTGCGTGCCGGCAAGGTGTTTGTGGAGTACGAACCGCAAACCCGCATAGAAGGCGACTTGCAGCAAATGCCCGCCGACTTCGGTGTGACCGAACTGTGGACCGTGCTGGCAGGCCAGGCCCGTGGCCGTGAAAGCGATGCCGAGATCACCGTGTTCGACTCGGTGGGCTTTGCGCTGGAAGACTACAGCGCACTGCGTTACCTGATGCGCCAGGCCACCGCGCTGGGGCTGGGCGAGCCCCTGCCCCTCATCCCCGCGCTGGCCAACCCCCGCGACCTGTTCAGTCTCGTCAGGCCAACGACCATCGGTGCTAACCTGTCGGAATCAAAGGCAGACTGCACCTGCTGAACACCCTGCCCGTCACCGACAAAACGGAGACCCTGATGAACCCCACCCTCCACACCACCGCATTGAGCCTGATTGGCGTCCCCACCGATGTGGGGGCCGGCACACGAGGGGCGCGCATGGGCCCGGAAGCCTTGCGCGTGGCCGGCCTGTCGGCCGCGCTGGCGGCGTTTGGCCATGACGTGCGCGACTGCGGCAACCTGAGCGGCCCGCCCAACCCCTGGCAGCCCGCCACAAACGGTTACCGCCACCTGCCAGAGGTGGCCGCCTGGAACCGCGCTTTGCACGACGCGACGTTTGCCGAACTGAGCGAAGGGCGGTTGCCCATCATGCTCGGGGGCGACCATTGCCTGGCCATCGGCTCCATCAGCGCCGTGGCACGCCACTGCAAGGCGGTGGGCAAGAAACTTCGGGTGCTGTGGTTCGATGCGCATGCCGACTTCAACACCGCCACCCTCACGCCCAGCGGCAACATCCACGGCATGCCGGTGGCGTGCCTGTGCGGTCACGGCCCGACCGAGCTGATCGACATGGGGGGCACTGGTCACCGACTGAGCCCCAAAGACATCCGCCAGATCGGCATCCGCAGCGTAGACGACGGGGAGAAGCGCATGGTGGCCAACATGGGGATCGAGGTGTTCGACATGCGGTACATCGACGAAATGGGCATGCGCCACACCATGGAGCTGGCACTGGCGCTGGTGGATGCGAACACCCATTTGCACGTGAGCCTGGACGTGGACTTCCTGGACCCGGACATTGCCCCAGGTGTGGGCACCACCGTGCGCGGCGGCCCCACCTACCGCGAAGCGCAGCTGTGCATGGAAATGATTGCCGACACCGGCCGCCTGGCTTCGCTGGACGTGGTGGAACTGAACCCCGCCCTGGACGTGCGCAACCAGACCGCCGAGTTGGCCGTGGACCTGATCGAAAGCCTGTTTGGCAAAAGCACGCTGATGCGTAAGCGCGGCTGACGTGCCTGCAACCACCGTTGCAAACGTGACCCATGCGTCATCCGCGCTTGGGTAAACCCCTCTGCCAGCCCACCACCCCGCAGTGCTATGCTGGTGCGCTTTTTCGGCACGGTTTTCGCTTCAGTCGAAGCGAGTCGGCCGACAAACCCGTCGGGCCTGCCGACGAAACCTGTTAACCCTCTCACCATGGAGCGATTCGATATGTTGAAGAAGTCTGTCCTGCTGGGTGCCGTGGCCCTGGCCATGAGCTTTTCTGTTTCCGCCAAGGAGTGGAAGGAAATCCGCGTCGCCATCGACCCCACCTACAAACCGTTCACGTTCAAAACGGCCGACGGCAAGCCCACTGGCTTCGACGTGGACATTGCCCAGGCCCTGTGCGATGAGCTGAAGGCCAAGTGCGTGTTCGTCGAGCAGGTGTGGGACAGCATGATCCCCGGCCTGACCGCCAAGAAGTACGACACCATCATTTCATCGATGTCCATCACCGAAGAGCGCAAGCGCCAGGTGGACTTCACCACCAAGTACTACAACACACTGTCTCAGATCGTCGTCAAGAACGACATCAAGACCGATGGTTCTCCCGCCAGCCTGAAGGGCAAAAAAATCGGCGTGCTGAAGGGTTCCACACAGGAAAAGTACGCCATGGGCGAGCTGAAGAAAGCTGGCGTGAACGTGGTGAATTACGAAGCGCAGGATCAGGTTTACCTCGACATCAAGTCAGGCCGCCTCGATGGCACTGTGGCCGACATCATGGAAGTCAAGGGTGGCTTCCTGGACACGCCAGACGGCAAAGGCTTCGGCTTCGTGGGCCAACCCCTGAAGTTCCCGAAATACTTCGGTGAAGGTGCCGGTGCCGCCGTGCGCAAGTCCGACAAGGAACTGAAAGAAGCCATGAACAAGGGCATTGCGACCATCCGCAGCAACGGCAAGTGGAAGCAGATCAGCGACAAGTACTTCCCCGGTACCGACATCTGGGGTGACTGATTCCGTCCCTGTGCGCTCCCACCCTTGACAACCTGCCGCGACCACCGACTGCATGACACCCTATTTGCTGAGCATTCTTGAAGGCGCCGTTCTGGTGCTGGAAGTGGCACTGGGTTCGGTGCTGGTGGCAGTGCTGTTGGGACTGGTGGGGGCGGCGGCCAAACTGTCGGCCAGCAAGCCGGCGGCCTGGCTCGCCACCGTGTATTCCACACTCATCCGCGGCATCCCCGACCTGGTGCTGATGCTGCTCATTTTTTACGGCGGCCAGATCGGGCTGAACAAAACGCTGGAAGCCCTGGGGTCGGACGCCTTCATTGAAATCGACCCCTTCCTGGTTGGCGTGCTGACCATCGGCTTCATCTACGGTGCCTACATGACCGAGACGTTTCGCGGTGCGATCCTGGCCATTCCGGTCGGCCAGATGGAAGCCGGACGGGCATTCGGCATGAGTGGCCTGCAGGTCTTCGTGCGCATCACGCTCCCCCAAATGGTGCGCCTGGCGCTGCCCGGATTCACCAACAACTGGCTGGTGCTGATGAAGGCCACCGCACTCGTTTCCCTGCTCGGGCTGCAGGACATGACCTACCTGGCCAAGCAAGCCGGTGCGGCTGCGCGCGGCGACATTGCCAACGCACCCTTGCTGTTCCTGGCGTTTGCAGCGCTGCTGTACCTCGTGTTCACCAGCGTCTCGCTGGTGCTGCTGCGCATGCTGGAGCGGCGCTACTCCATGGGCGTGAAGCGGGGAGCGCTGTAAGCCATGGAATTCGACGTCATTTTTCGCCCCGAGAACCTGCAACTGTTCTGGGAAGGCACCGTCAACGCGCTGGTGCTGCTGGTGTCCTCGCTCATCGTCGGTGGTTTGTTGTCGTTGCCACTCGCCATCGCACGGGTGTCAGCCAACCGGTGGATCGGCGGACCGGTCTGGCTGTTCACCTATGTACTGCGGGGCACGCCGCTGCTGATCCAGGTCTACCTCATCTATTTCGGGTTGGCCCAGATGGACTTCATCCAGGACCGCTGGGACGACCAGTGGCCATGGACCTGGTTCAAGGAACCCTTCTTCTGCGCCATGCTGGCGTTCGCGCTGAACACCTGCGCCTACACCGTGGAACTGCTGGCCGGGGCCATCCGAGACACCGGCCATGGCGAGGTGGAAGCCGCGCAGGCCATGGGGATGTCGCGCTGGACCACGATGCGCCGCATCATGCTGCCCTCTGCCCTGCGGCGCAGCCTGCCCGGTTACAGCAACGAAGTGATCATGATGCTGCACAGCACGTCGCTGGCCAGTGCCGTGCCGGCGCTGCTGGACATCACGGGCGCGGCGCGCAGCATTTACTCTGACTTTTACCTGCCGTTTGAGGCCTTCATCACCGCCGGCGTGATCTATGCCACGCTGACGCTGGCACTGGTGGGCCTGTTCAAGCTGGCAGAGCGGCGCTGGCTGGCTCACCTGGCCCCACGCAAGGCTTGATGATTGATTTTTTTGACGCCTATCGCTTTACCAGCATGGGTTGACAGCTATCTTTTATATGCAAACGGTTGAACACCCACTGGTCTCACAGAGCATCGGCACCCGGCGCACCCTTACCCGCCTGCACTTTGGCACTGCCGGTGCAAGGCCGAAGGTGATGGTCCAGGCCAGCCTGCATGCCGACGAGTTGCCCGGCATGTTGGTGGCGCACCACCTGCGCCAGATGCTGACCGAAGCCGAGGCGGCCGGCCGTCTGCAGGGTGAGGTGGTGCTGGTGCCCATTGCCAACCCCATCGGGCTGAACCAGACGGTGCTGCACAGCCAGCTTGGGCGCTTCGAGCTGGCCAGCGGCGAAAACTTCAATCGCCTGTACCCGGACTTTGCCGACTGGCTGACCGAACCCGACCAGCACATTGCCCCCCTGCTGGGCCCCGATGCAGCCACCAACGTGGCCACCATCCGCCAGGCCATGCACGCTGCGCTGGACCGGCGGCCACCGGTCACCGAACTGGACAGCCTGCGCCACGCCCTGATGCACCTGGCCTGCGATGCCGACGTGGTGCTGGACCTGCATTGCGATTTTGAAGCCGCCGTCCATTTCTACACCGAACCCCCTTGCAGCGACACGCTGATGCCACTCGCCGCCCTGATGGGCGCCCGTGCCGTGCTGCTGGCCCACGGCTCGGGTGGGCGTTGCTTTGACGAAGCCCTGAGCGGCGTGTGGTGGCAGCTGCGCGACAAGCTCGCGCAGTCGCACGGCGACGCCTTTGTGCAGGCCCACCCGTTTCCTCAGGCGTGCGCCAGTGTCACCGTCGAGCTGCGCGGGCAGACCGACGTGCGGCACGACCTGGCCACGTCCGACGCACAGGCCATCATGGCCTACCTGGTGCACCTGGGTGTGCTGGCCGGCGCCGCACCCACGCTGCCCCCGCTGGCCTGTGCGCCCACGCCACTGGCGGGCACCGAGGTGCTGACCGCCCCCCATGCCGGTGTGTTGACCTTCCTGCGGGAGCCGGGCGATGACATTGCCGCAGGCGACGTGGTGGCCGAGGTGATCGACCCGGTCACGGGCCAGACCACCCCCATCCGCGCCACCGTGAACGGCGTGCTGTATGCGCGGCACATTGTGCGCTGGGCCACCACCGGGCTGGACATTGGCAAGGTGTCCGGCCAAACACCGATGCGCAGCGGCAACCTGCTGAGTGCCTGACGGGCGTGTTGCCGTCAGACCATCCGATCCCTTTTATCCAGGCGTCCAGACCACATGAGCGACAAACTCAACGTCACCGACATCCACAAACGCTACGGGCAGCACGAAGTGCTCAAGGGCGTCTCGCTGACCGCGCATGCGGGCGACTGTGTCAGCATCATCGGCTCCAGCGGGTCGGGCAAGAGCACCTTCCTGCGCTGCATCAACATGCTGGAACGCCCCAACACGGGCACCATCCGTGTGGCTGGCCAGGAACTGCAGCTCACGCTGGCCAAGGACGGCATGCTCAAGGCCGTGAACGACAAGCAGTTGCAGGCCATGCGCTGCAAGCTGGCCATGGTGTTCCAGCACTTCAACCTGTGGAACCACCTGACCGTGCTGGAAAACATCATGGAGGCACCGGTGCACGTGCTGGGCATCTCCCGCGCCGAGGCCGAAGCCCGCGCCCACAAGTACCTGGCCAAGGTCGGGCTGGCGGGAGACGGCAAAACCAAGGTGGAAGGGCATTACCCGTCCCACCTGTCGGGTGGCATGCAGCAGCGCGTGGCCATTGCCCGCGCCCTGGCCATGGAGCCCGAGGTGATGCTGTTCGACGAACCCACTTCGGCACTGGACCCCGAACTGGTGGGCGAAGTGCTGCGCGTGATGCGGGCGCTGGCCGAAGAAGGCCGCACCATGGTGGTGGTGACCCATGAAATGGGTTTTGCCCGTGAGGTGTCCAACCACGTGATGTTCCTGCACAAGGGTGTGGTGGAAGAAGCGGGCAACCCACGCGAGGTGCTGGCCAACCCCACCAGTGAACGCTTGCGCCAGTTCCTGTCGGGCAACCTCAAATGAGCACAACCGCCGACACGCACTGCAACGGCTGGGTGAGCCAGGCCATTGAACGCATTCAGGCCGACTACCAGCGCAGTGCTGACACCCACCTCATTGCCCTGCCGCTGGCTCCCTTTACGCAGGCCGGCATCGACCTGTACTTCAAGGATGAGTCCACCCACCCCACTGGCAGCCTGAAGCACCGGCTGGCGCGCTCGCTGTTCCTGTATGCCCTGTGCAATGGCTGGATCCAGTCAGGCACCACGGTGGTCGAGGCCAGCAGTGGCAGCACCGCCGTCAGTGAGGCCTACTTCGCCCGGCTGCTGGGGCTGCCCTTTGTGGCGGTGATGCCGCGCAGCACCTCGGCCGAGAAGGTGGACCTCATCCGTTTCTACGGCGGCACCTGTCACTTCGTGGACCACGCTGCACAGGTGTACGACGCGGCCCGGCAGGTGACGGCCGACACAGGCGGCCACTACATGGACCAGTTCACCTACGCCGAGCGGGCAACCGACTGGCGGGGCAACAACAACATTGCACAAAGCATGTTTGCGCAGATGTCGCTGGAGCGCTGCCCAGTTCCCCGCTGGGTCGTGGTCGGTGCAGGCACGGGTGGCACCAGTGCCACGATCGGACGTTTCATCCGCTACCAGTGCCTGAACACCCAACTGTGTGTGGCCGAGCCCGAAGGCTCGGTGTTCACCGCCTACCACCGCAGCGGCGACGCCAGCCTGTGTGCCAGCGGATCGCGCATCGAGGGCATTGGCCGCCCTCGGGTGGAGGCCAGTTTCATCCGCACACTGGTGGACCGCATGATCGACATACCGGATGTCGACTCGATTGCCGCCATGCACGCCCTGGGCCACTTGCTCGGCCGCAAGCTGGGCCCGAGCACAGGCACCAATTTTGCAGCCATGCTGATTCTGGCTGACGAGATGCGGCAGCGTGGCGAACAGGGTTCGGTGCTGTCCCTCATCTGCGACGCCGGCGAACGCTACCCCCGCAGCTACCACGATGCCGACTGGGTGGCCCGCACCTTCGGCAACCGGCCTGTGACCAACCCGGTGCTGGCAGAAGTTCAAGCAAAAACCGCCTCCAGCGCTTGATTGACATAGGGTTGCAGCTATTATTTTATTTTCATAGCATTCAAACCATCAGCAGCAAGCGTTACGGGCTAATTTGACCGCGGGTGCCCAGTGCATACGGGGCATGCATGTGCCCAGCACGACGCCCTGCCCGGCTGCATGGGGCACACTTGGGGCATGACATCGCCCCCATCCACCCGCGCCCACCCGCCATCCGGCACCAGCCATCCCCGTTCCCTGAGCGGCCTGTGGCCGTTCCTCCGTCCTTACCGCTGGCAGGTGGCGCTGGCGGGGCTGTTTCTGCTGCTGGCGGCTGCGGCCACACTGGCGTTCCCCGTTGCGCTGCGCCTGCTGATCGACGGGGGGTTGCTGCCGGACGACCGCAGCGGCCAGGTCATGGCGCTGCGGCACCATTTCGGGCTGCTGTTCGGGGTGGCCGTCGCATTGGGGGTGTTTTCGGCGGCCCGTTTTTATGTGGTGAGCTGGCTGGGCGAACGGGTGACAACAGACGTGCGCAAAGCGGTCTACGGCCATGTGTTGCACATGAGCCCCCAATTTTTCGAAACGACACAAACGGGTGAGGTGCTGTCGCGCCTCACGGCGGACACCACACTGGTCCAGACCGTCGTGGGTTCATCCCTGTCGATGGGCCTGCGCAACGCCGTGATGGGCCTGGGTGCCCTGGGCATGCTGGTGTGGAGCCATCCGTATGTGATGCTGCAGGTACTGGGTGTGGTGGGGGGTGTCGTGTTGCCCGCCATGTGGTTCGGTCGCCGGGTTCGGGGCCTTTCGCGCGACAGCCAGGACCGCGTGGCCGATGCCAGTGCCATCGCGGCGGAGGTGCTCAACGCCATTCCCACCGTGCAAAGCCATTGCGCGGAAGAACGCGAAAGCAAACGCTTCGAACGCGCCGGGGAACAAGCGTTTCAAACCGCCGTCCGCCGCAGCCGGGCACGGGCTGGTCTGGTGGCGTTCATCATCATCGCCAATGCGGCCCTCATCCTGCTCGGCCTATACCAGGGCACACAGGCGGTGCTGGCGGGCAAGATCAGTGCAGGCCAGTTGGGGCAGGCTGCGCTGTACGTGGCCATTTTTGCTGGCGCAGTGGCGGTGCTCGGCGAGGCGTACGGCGACCTGTTGCGTGCAGCAGGTGCCAGCGAACGGCTGATGGAGCTGCTGGCCTCGCGTTCGCCGGTGCAGTCTCCGGCGCAGCCACAGTCTGCCCCGCTGCCCGAACAGGGCGGCACCATCCGCTTTGAAGACGTTGCCTTCACCTACCCCTCACGCCCCGGTCAGCCTGCGCTGGCTGCATTCAGCCTGACGGTGCCGCCCGGCAAAACGGTCGCACTGGTGGGTGCCAGCGGTGCGGGCAAAACCACGGTGTTCGGCTTGCTGCTTCGTTACTACAACACCGATCAGGGGCGCATTTTGGTCGACGGCGTGCCCATCGACCGCATGGCCTTGCAGGCCCTTCGCAGCAGGATGGGGCTGGTGCCGCAGGACCCGGTGATTTTTTCGGCCAACGCGCTGGAGAACATCCGCTATGGCAAGCCCGATGCCACCGACGAGGAGGTGTTTGCCGCCGCACGCGCTGCGTTTGCGGACGAGTTCATCGCCCGCCTGCCCGAAGGCTACCAGACCTTCCTGGGCGAACGTGGCGTGCGGCTGTCCGGTGGCCAACGGCAGCGCATTGCCATCGCACGTGCCATGCTGAAGAACCCCCCGCTGCTGTTGCTGGACGAAGCAACCAGCGCACTTGACGCCCAAAGCGAGCGGATGGTGCAAGCCGCGCTGGATGCCGCCATGCTGGGGCGCACCACCCTGGTCATTGCCCACCGGCTGGCGACCGTGCAGCGGGCCGATCTGATCGTGGTGCTGGACCACGGCTGCATCGTCGAGCAGGGCACACATGCCGATCTGGTGGCAGCGGGAGGGGTCTATGCCCGACTGGCCGCTTTGCAGTTCCAGGGCTGACGGGCTTTCACCTCAAATCCACATCTATGCATTCGATGCATAGTTGGGTGTGAAACTTGCCTTGGACTTACAGCTGACGGCTGCGTACAGTGCGCTCCTGTTTCAACCAGCAGGAGACCCCTCACATGAACACATCGCAAGCCGCACCCACCGGTGCCAGCAACCTCGTCACCGCGCACGCATTGCCGTCCTATCTGCAAGCCGACAACCTGGGCCCCTGGGGCATCTACCTGCAGCAGGTGGACCGGGTGGTGCCCTACCTGGGTAACCTGGCGCGCTGGGCCGAAACACTCAAGCGGCCCAAGCGCGCTCTGATTGTTGACGTACCGATCCAATTGGACAACGGCACGGTGGCCCACTTCGAAGGCTACCGCGTCCAGCACAACACGTCCCGCGGCCCCGGCAAAGGCGGTGTGCGCTTCCATCAGGACGTCACCCTGTCAGAGGTGATGGCCCTTTCCGCGTGGATGTCCATCAAGAATGCGGCGGTGAACGTGCCGTTCGGGGGCGCCAAAGGCGGCATCCGCGTAGACCCGAAAACCCTTTCCATCGGGGAACTGGAGCGCGTCACACGCCGCTACACCAGCGAAATCGGCATCATCATCGGCCCGACCAAGGACATTCCCGCCCCTGACGTCAACACCAATGAAAAAGTCATGGCATGGATGATGGACACCTATTCGATGAACGAAGGTGCCACCGCCACGGGTGTGGTCACCGGCAAACCTGTCGATCTGGGTGGTTCCCTGGGGCGACGGGAAGCGACCGGCCGGGGGGTGTTCACTGTCGGCTGTGAAGCCGCACGACACATTGGGTTGGACATAAGCAAAGCGCGTGTGGCCGTTCAGGGCTTCGGGAATGTGGGCGGCATCGCTGCCAAGCTGTTTGCGCAGGCGGGCAGCAAGGTCGTGGCCGTGCAGGACCATGGCGGGACCATTTTCCGCGAGTCGGGTCTTGACGTGACCGCACTGCTCGCCCACGTTGCACACGTGGGCAGCGTGAAGGGCTATGCGGATACAGACGTGATGCCCGATGACGCGTTCTGGGGCGTTGCCTGCGACATCATGATCCCGGCCGCCCTGGAAGGACAGATCACCGCCGCCAACGCCGGCCAGATCCAGGCCCGCATGGTCATCGAGGGTGCGAACGGCCCCACCACGCCGCAGGCCGACGACATCCTGCATGACCGCAACGTGCTGGTGCTGCCAGATGTGATCGCGAACGCAGGCGGCGTCACGGTGAGCTATTTCGAGTGGGTGCAGGACTTCTCCAGCTTCTTCTGGAGTGAGGACGAGATCAACGAGCGCCTGGTGCGCATCATGAAGGATGCTTTCGGTGCGGTGTGGCAAGTCGCACAGGACAACCAGGTCAGCCTGCGGACGGCCACCTTCATCGTGGCCTGCAAACGCATCCTGCATTCGCGCGAAATGCGGGGCCTGTACCCCTGAACGAAAGGGGTGGCCTGGCCGTCATCTCGACAGTAAGGCACTCGCTACTGCAAAGGCCCGTTCAGTCCGGGCAAGTCGGGAATCGGCAGCACGTCGATCCCTTCTTCCAGCAGGGCCATGGCGTCAGCCGCCGTTGCCTTGCCACGAATGGCCTTGGCGGGTTGCTCGCCATAGTGCATGCGACGGGCCTGTTCGGTGAACTGGTCACCAACATCCTCTGTCTTCTGCACTACTTCCCGTATGGCGCGAAGGAAATGTGCCTGCCAGTCATGCCCGGCACCGGGTTCCAGTCGCCCGACTGGCAAGGCAGGCGACACGGAGCCACTCGCCGGCGGGTGGTCACCTTTCCGGTCCGACTCATCGGAGGTGCCCGCTTGCGACGCCGCCACAACCTCTGGCCGACGACTGGAGGCGCGCAGGTTCAGACGGGGCGCACTCAGCTTCTTGGCAACATTTGCCGAGCGACAGATCGGGCACTGCAACATGCCGGAAGCGAGTTGGGACTGGAAGTCCGCCTCGCTGCCAAACCAGCCCTCGAAGGCGTGCGCCTGTTCACATTGCAGATCCAACACCTTCATGGCTTGTCCGTCATCAATGGCGGGACATACGGGCCATCCGGCACAGGAAGACCCGCTGCGTTGGCGGGTGCCCAATCCAGTTGCTTGCACCCGTTCAGGACATTCTGGAGCAGAAATGCGCCTGCAAGCGTCTTGGCATCGGACACTTGACCCGCGAGGCACCAGCCAAACAATTCATCAGGCAACACCGTGTGCACATCCAGAAACTCCCCGGCATCCAATGAAGCTCGACCAGGTATCAAGCCCCGGGCGAACCAGACGTCGATATGCTCGGTGGAATACGAAATGACCGGATGAATCACACCACCAAACGCCCACTCGCGAGCGATGTAACCCGTTTCCTCTTTCAGCTCACGCATGGCGCACGACAGGCTGGGCTCACCTGCATCGAGCTTGCCAGCAGGAAACTCGATCAATACCCGGCCAACCGGGTACCGGAACTGACGCTCCAACACAATCTGCCCGTCATCCAGAATGGGAATGATCATGACTGCGCCCGGGTGCGAAATGTACTCACGGGTTGCCGAGCTGTTGTCAGGCAGGCGTACAACATCACGCAGAACACGCAGCAGTTTGCCTTCGAAGACAACCGTACGTGCAATCCCTGCTTCGAACAAAGATTCTTCAGAATTTGTGAAAGACTCTGGCATCTCGGGCATAGGACTGACCAAGTTTCAATTTCCTGCTTTATGGCGCTGACAACAAGGCGTCAACTGCGCAAAACCAGACTGAAGGCACGTGAACATCCGCGAAGCTGCGGGAAATAAAGGACGAAAACAAGCCAACGCCAGAAAAGCACAAAGCCGGCTTAGAGCCGGCCTTTCAACTTCAGCGTCAATATCAGGCTTACCAGTGCAAAGCCCTCAGGCCGACGCTTGTTCAGCGAAACAGTGCCGCGATCGAATCCGAACACAGTGTCATCAGGCCTCCGGGCATCAAACCGAGCGCCAGAATCATCAGGCCATTGATGGACAGGACGGCCGTGACACCGGTCGTGGCCTCGATGGGGGCAATTTGAACCGGCGCATCGAAATACATGACCTTGACGACACGCAGGTAATAGAAAGCACCGATCAGAGACATCACCACCGCAAACACAGCGAGTTGGATCATGCCCGCAGCGCCGCTGGCCAGCAGCCCTTGCAGTACTGCGAGTTTGGCATAGAAGCCGACCATGGGCGGGATGCCTGCCAGCGAGAACATGCAGATGGCCATGATGCCAGCCAAAGCCGGGCTGCGCTGGTTCAAACCGGCCAGGTCTTGAATATCTTCCGATTCGAATCCTTCACGGGACAGCACCAGAATGACCCCGAACGTGCACAATGTTGTCAGTACATAGGTCACTGCATAGAACATCCCGGCGCTGTACGAGTTGGTTGCATTGGATGCATCACCGCCCGAGGTCCCTGCGACGAACGCCAATACCAGGAACCCCACTTGCGAAATCGTGGAGAAAGCCAGCATGCGCTTGAGGTTGGTTTGCGCAATCGCAGCTAGGTTGCCCACTGCCAACGAACACACCGCGAGTACAGCCATCATCTGCTGCCAGTCGGCGGCCAACGGCAACAGACCCTCGACCAACAGCCGCATGACGATGGCAAACGCAGCCAGCTTGGGAGCGCCACCGACAATCAACGTGACAACGGTCGGCGCACCCTGGTAGATGTCAGGAATCCACATGTGGAATGGCACAGCGCCCAACTTGAACGCCAGGCCGGCCACAATGAACACGACACCCAGAATCAGAACCTGCTTGTTGTGTCCGCCAGCCGAAATGACCTGCATGACCTTGGCGATGTCCAGCGAGCCAGTGGCACCATAGAGCATGGACATGCCGTACAGCAGGAAGCCGCTTGCCAGTGCACCCAGCACGAAGTACTTCATGGCAGCTTCCGTTGCACGGCCATCGTCCCGCCGCAACGCGACAAGCGCGTAGCAAGACAGGGTCAACATTTCCAGGCCCAGGTAAATGACCAGGAAGTTGTGCCCGGAAATCATCACGTAGATGCCCAGCAACGCAAACAGGGACAACGAAAACAGTTCGCCCCCGCGCATCATGTCGCGGCTGGCAGCGTATGCACGGCCGTAGACCAGTGTCACCATCATCGCGATAGTGGCGAAGCACTTGAGCCAATTGCCCATGGGGTCGGTGACCACCATGCCACCAAAACCTGTGACGACCTGCCCAGTGCGGGCATACATGGCGAGGAGCACGGCCAGCGCACCCAACGTCAACAAGGTCAGCACATGGGTCGTGGTTCTGGACGGGCTTTTGACACCCAAATCAACCAGGGCGATCACACACGCCATGATCAGCAGCAGGATTTCGGGGTAGGCAACCACCCAACTGATGTTGTCAATCATTGTCTTGTTCGATGTTGATTGTTCAGGGCAGCTTGGACACCGCGACGTGTTGCAGCAGCTGTGTGACGGACGCATCCATCACGTCTGTGAAAGGTTTGGGGTACACGCCCATCACGAGCACCGCAATGGCCAGCAAACTCAGCATGAAAAACTCACGCCCATTGATGTCAACCAGCTCCTTGACATGGTCATTGCCCACGGAACCGAGGTACACCCGCTTGTACATCCACAAACTGTAGGCCGCGCCGAAAATCAGGGCAGACGCCGACAGCAAGCCGATCCAGAAATTGACCTTGACTGCCGCCAGAATGACCATCCATTCGCCCACAAAACCGGCTGTACCTGGCAGTCCGCAATTCGCCATGACGAACAGCAGGGCGAAAGCGGCAAATTTGGGCATGGTGTTGACCACACCGCCGTAGTCGGCAATTTGACGCGAGTGCATGCGGTCGTACAGCACGCCAATGCAGAGGAACATGGCTGCCGATACGAAACCGTGCGCAATCATCTGGACGATGGCACCCGACACTCCCAGGTTGTTGAACAGGAAGAAACCGAGCGTTACAAAACCCATGTGAGCAACTGATGAGTAGGCAACCAGCTTCTTCATGTCCTTCTGGACCATGGCCACCAAGCCCACGTAGAGCACCGCAATCAGCGACAGCACGATGACAAAAGTCGCCCACTCATGGGAAGCATCGGGTGCGATGGGCATAGAGAAGCGCAAGAAACCATATGCGCCCAGCTTCAACATGATGGCAGCCAGCACAGCAGAACCGCCTGTCGGCGCTTCGACGTGAACATCTGGCAACCATGTATGCACCGGCCACATCGGCACCTTGACGGCAAACGCGGCAAAAAACGCGAAGAAAAGCAAGGTTTGTACAGACGCACCCAGCGGGAGTTTGTGCCAGGCAAGGATATCGAAGCTACCGCCTGCTGCGTTGTACAGGTACACCAGCGCAACCAGCATCAACAGCGAACCCATCAGCGTGTACAGAAAGAACTTGAATGCTGCGTAAATTTTGTTTGGTCCACCCCAGATACCGATGATCAGGTACATCGGAATCAGCGTTGCTTCGAAAAACACATAGAAAAGCATGCCGTCCAGCGCGCTGAACACACCAATCATCAACCCGGACAGGATCAGAAAGGCGCCCATGTATTGATTGACCCGTTCGGTAATGACCTCCCACGCCGAAATCACCACCACGACTGTGATGAAGGCGGTCAAAGGAATCAGCCAGAGGGAAATACCGTCAATACCCAGGTGGTAATGGATGTTGAAACGCTCAATCCACAGCGCCTTCTCAACAAACTGCATGGCAGCGGAGTCGACGACAAAACCTGTGTAAAGCGGAATCGTCACCAGCAGACTGACCACTGCCCCAACCAGCGCCACCCAACGAACGACACCGGCCTGGTCATCCCGGCCCAAGGCAAGCAAAACTACCCCGAAGCAAATCGGGACCCAAATCGCGAGGCTCAGCAAACCCATTTAATTCTTCTCCTTACTTGGCGAGCCAAACGAAGTACGTTAGGAACAGGAACAGCCCGACCAGCATGACCAATGCATAGTGATACAGGTACCCCGTCTGCAAACGCTTCACACCGCTGGAAACCAAGCCAACCAACTTCCAGCTCGCGTTGACCACGCCGCTCTCGATCACGCCCTGGTCGCCAGCTTTCCAGAAGCCGTTGCCCAGTGCACGTGCGCCCCGAGCCAACACGTTCTCATTGAACCAATCCAGGTAGTATTTGTTTTCTAGGATGGTGTGGAGGGGCATCAGTGCACGTTTGCACGCTGCAGGCAACGCAGGATTGACCAGGTACATGTACCACGCAAGCGCAACACCTGCGAAGGCAAGCCAGAAAGCAGGCGTGACGAAAGCGTGCATCGCCAACTCGGTTGGACCTTTGATGATGGTCGCCAAGCCAGCCATGGCCGGGTGCAGTGCACCGTTGACGGTAATGGCATCCTTCAGGAAGTCACCAAACAGCATGGGCATGACCGTCATGAAACCGATCACGACAGATGGAACCGCCAGCAATACCAATGGCACCGTCACCACCCAAGGCGACTCATGCGGCTTGTCATCGTGGCCATGGTGCCCGTGGTCATCGTGATGGCCGTGATGCGCGTCAGGATTCTGGTCATACCTTTCCTTGCCGTGGAAGACCAGGAAATACATGCGGAATGAGTAGAACGCCGTCACAAACACGCCCACAATCACAGCAAAATACGCAAAACCGGCAGCGGGGAGGTTACTCAATTTGACGGCTTCGATGATGCTGTCCTTCGAGTAAAAACCTGAAAAGAGCGGTGTACCGATCAACGCCAGAGAGCCCAGCAACGACGTGATCCATGTGATGGGCATGTATTTCCTGACACCTCCCATCCAGCGAATATCTTGGTTGTGATGCATGCCCATGATGACAGAACCGGCACCCAAAAACAGCAACGCCTTGAAAAACGCGTGTGTCATCAGGTGGAAAACTGCCACCGAGTATGCAGACGCACCCAAAGCCACCGTCATGTAACCCAACTGTGACAAAGTTGAATAGGCCACCACCCGCTTGATGTCGTTCTGGATGATGCCCAGGAAACCCATGAACAGCGCCGTGATTGCCCCAACAACGAGAATCAGGTTCAACGCTGCGTCGCTCATCTCAAACAGAGGAGACATCCTTGCAACCATGAAAATCCCGGCCGTCACCATCGTCGCGGCGTGAATCAGGGCGGAGATGGGTGTTGGGCCCTCCATCGAGTCAGGCAGCCAGACATGCAAAGGAAACTGCGCAGATTTGCCCATCGCACCGATGAACAGGCAAATGCACGTCACCGTGATCAGCGACCAGGTGGTGCCAGGCAAGACAGTATCGGTCAGAGCAGGCACCTTGGCGAAAACTTCGTTGTAATTGAGGCTTCCGGTAAAAGCCGCCAACAAGCCGATGCCAAGAATGAAACCAAAGTCACCCACACGGTTGACCAGAAATGCCTTCATGTTGGCAAAAATGGCTGTCGGTTTGTTGTACCAGAAACCGATCAGCAGATAGGACACCAAACCAACAGCTTCCCATCCGAAGAAAAGCTGCAGCAGGTTGTTGCTCATCACGAGCATCAACATGGAGAAAGTGAACAGGGAAATGTAGGCGAAGAAGCGGTTGTAACCATCGTCTTCTTCCATGTAACCTATGGTGTAGATGTGCACCATCAATGAAACAAACGTCACGACGCACATCATCATGGCCGTCAAGCCGTCCACCATGAACCCGATTTCCATCTTCAGTCCGCCGACGACCATCCACTCGTAAATGGTCTGGTTGAACCGGGCCCCGTCGACCGCAACATCTTTCAGGGTCATGGCAGAGAGCACGAAAGCCACTGCTACGCCCAGTATGGTGAGTGAATGGGCAAGCCGACGACCGATCCAACTGCCGCCGAATTGGGTACCGAACACACCAGCAAGAATTGACCCCACCAGCGGAGCCAATGGGACTGCCAGCAGCGTGCTGGCGGAAAGCGTCGAGCTCATATTTTGATTTATCCCCAGATCAACCTTTGAGTTGATTCATCTCATCGACGTTGATGGAAGACTTGTTGCGGAACAACAAAACCAGAATGGCCAAGCCGATGGCCGACTCTGCAGCGGCAACCGTCAGGATGAAGAACACAAAAACCTGTCCGTGCATGTCACCCAGATAGTGGGAGAACGCGACGAAATTCATGTTGACGGCAAGCAGCATCAGTTCGATGGCCATCAACAGAACAATCAGATTTTTGCGATTCAAAAAAATGCCCGTGACCGATATGGCGAACAAAATGGCGCCCAGCCCCAGAAAGTGCCCCAACGTCAAGCTCATTTCGCGACTCCTTCAGATGACGCCGCAACCGTAGAAGCAGGCTTGACAGACGCTGGCATGTTGACGACCACCAGGCGATCTTTGGCCCTGACGTGAACCTGCAAGGATGGATTGATGGCCTTGCTGTCCTTCCGGTGACGGAGCGTCAAGGCGATGGCGGCGACCATGGCAACCAACAGAATCACTGCAGCAGCCTGAATGGGATACAAGTATTCCGTGTAAAGCAGGATGCCAAGTGCATGCGTGTTGGATTTAGCTGCGGCACCAGCTACAGGCGCGACAGCTGTCGGCGCGAGGTTGGAGAATCCAGTCCAGAGCAAGGCAGTCAATTCAGCGGCCACAAGCCCACCCAACGCGAGGGCCAACGGCACGTGCTGCCAAAACCCCTGCCGAACGCTGTCAATGCGAATATCCAGCATCATCACAACAAAGAGAAAGAGCACCATCACCGCACCGAGGTATACCAGGACCAATGTGAGCCCCAGGAACTCCGCTTTGAGGATGAGCCAAACAGCTGCGGCCTGTGAAAAAGCCAACATGAGGTACAAGACAGCGTGCACAGGGTTGCGTGCCGTCACGACCCGCAGTGCAGCGAAAAGCAGCACAGCTGAGAAGAAATAGAAGAAACCGGCTTGATAGTCCATAACTGACTGATTTGTTAAGTTGCTTCAGCGGTACTTGGCATCCGCGGCCTTGGCTTTCGCGATCTCCGGCTCATAGCGGTCACCCACAGCCAACAGCATTTCTTTGGTGAAGTACAAATCGCCACGCTTTTCGCCGTGATATTCCAGAATGTGGGTTTCCACAATGGAATCCACCGGGCAACTTTCTTCGCAGAAGCCACAGAAAATGCACTTGGTCAAATCAATGTCGTACCGAGTGGTTCGACGGCTGCCATCATCACGGACATCTGACTCGATCGTGATGGCCATTGCGGGACACACTGCCTCGCACAACTTGCAAGCGATGCAGCGTTCTTCACCGTTTTCATAACGGCGCAAGGCGTGCAACCCGCGGAACCGGGGAGAAAGCGGGGTCTTTTCTTCCGGGAACTGGATCGTGACTTTGCGGCGAAACGTGTATCGCCCGGTGAGCGCCATGCCTTTGATAAGCTCTACCAGCAGGAAGCTCTTCAGAAAGTCACTGAATGAAAAGGGTGCAACTGATGCAGAAGACATGCTTTTGTCCGCCTGATTATTTCCAGATATTCCAAGGTGTCTGCATCAATGCGCCCACCAACAGCAGCCAAACGAGCGTGACGGGAATGAAAATCTTCCAACCCAAACGCATGATCTGGTCGTACCGGAAGCGCGGGAACGTTGCGCGAACCCACAGAAACAAAGAGACGACGAAGAAGGTCTTGATACCCAACCAGATCCAACCGGGAATCCAGTTGAACAGTTGGCTGTCGATGGGGGACTGCCACCCACCCAGGAACATCAGCACGGCAAGGATGGAAACCAACCACATGCTGGCGTACTCGGCCAGGAAGAAGATGGCAAAGCCCATGCCCGAATATTCAACCATGTGACCCGCCACGATCTCGGCTTCGCCCTCAACCACGTCGAAGGGATGGCGGTTTGTTTCAGCAATACCCGAGATGATGTACACCACAAAAATCGGCAACAAAGGCAACCAGTTCCATGACAGGAAAGTGAGGCCCATGGAAGCACCGATACCTTTGCCTTGGGCAGCCACAACATCGATCAGGTTCAGGCTGCCAGACACCATCACAACGACGAGGAAGCAGAATCCGATCGCAATTTCATAGCTGACCATCTGCGCCGAAGCACGCAATGCGCCAAGAAATGCGTATTTGGAGTTAGACGCCCAACCAGCGATGATGACGCCATACACCTCAATCGATGTGATAGCCAGAATCACCAGCAAACCTGCATTGACGTTGGCCAGCACAGTTTCAGGCCCAAACGGTACGGCCACCCAAGCAGCCAACGCAGGCATGATGGCCATGATCGGGCCCAGAACGAACAACCCTTTTGCCGCCGCACTGGGTTGAATCAATTCCTTGGTAAGAAGTTTGACCGCATCGGCGATCGGTTGAAGCAAACCCATGGGACCCACACGATTGGGGCCGAGTCGTACTTGCATAAAGGCCAGCAACTTGCGCTCCCACAGCGTCAAATAGGCCACGGCACCCATCAGTGGCGCGAGCAGCACCACAATTTTGAGCAACACCCAAATCACGGGCCACGCTGCCGTCGTCCACCACGCAGCAGAACTCAACGACAAGCCGCCGTTGTAAATCACATCAATCATGCTGCGGCTCCCGTCGCCACGGATGCGGCACGCGCATCGGCAGTCATTTGCAATGAGGGTGAGCGGCGGACCAAGCCATCAAGCTGATAAATGGCAGCCGTGCAAGGCTGCACGAACTCACCTTTGCTTGCGCCGACCTCAATGGCCTGCTCGTTGCTCAATTGGTTCGGGCTGACGATTTGACCAGCGGCGGAACCAGGCAACGCAGCGGCCAGCACATCTGTCACAGATTCCTGCGTCACTGTTGATACACCCAACATGTTGGCAAGTACCCTGAGAACTTTCCATGCAGGCCTGGTGTCGCCCAAAGGCTTCACGACTGCGTGGAAAGACTGCAGCAAACCTTCCGCGTTCACAAATGAACCCGCAGTTTCAGTGAACGGTGCAATGGGCAGCAGCACATCGCTGCAATCCAGGTTGGTACGGAACGGACTCAGTGTCACGACCATTCGGGCTTTGGCCACAGCGCTCACCGCATCCGAACCACCAGCTGTGTCTTTGCCTGGTTCCACGTTCAGCAGGAACAAGGCCTTGGCGGAGCCATCCAGCATCTGTCGGGCATTCAAACCTCGGTCGGACGGCATGGCCTTGACCAACTGAGCACCGACCGTATTGGCAGCCTCGGTCAGGAAGCCAACCGTTGCACCCGTTTGCTGTCCGATCCAATTGGCGATGCCAAGCAATGCGGCACCATGCGAGTGATGTGCCACAGCGTTACCCAACAAAATGGCCTTGTCTGAGCCACTCAACAGCATGTTGGCAACCGCCGTACTGGCGTCATCAGTCTGAGCATCCACCGGAGACGCCACTGATTTGGCTGCGGCAACTGCAGATGCAACTTTAGAGAGCACATCCAGCCATTCTGCAGCGGGAGCCTGAATCACACCTTGCAATGGCAAGGCCCAATCGATTCCCGCTTGATGAGTCAGGGCGTGAACTTTGGCACCGCGCTTCGCGGCCTGGCGGATTCGCTGTGCAAACAATGGATGGTCTTTGCGGAGGTTGCTACCAACCACCCAAACACGATCCACAGTGGACAAACTGGCGATGGAGCGTCCGAGCCAACGTGCGCCTTTGACTGACACGTGCTCAGCATGCCGCAACCGATAATCCACACTGCCTGATCCGATGCCTCTCATCAACGCACCGGCCAGGTACAACTCTTCGACGGTCGAGTGTGGACTGGCCAGCAGCCCGATGGCATTCGCACCGTGTTCAGTCTTGATGTCCGTGATGCCGTTGGCCACGTACTCAAGCGCAGTCTGCCAGTCGACGGTCTTCCATTCACCGCCTTGCTTCAGCATAGGCTGCGTGAGCCGCTCTGTGCTGTTCAGGGCTTCGTACGAGAACCTGTCGCGGTCAGCGATCCAGCACTCATTGACTGCCTCGTTTTCATAAGGCAGCACGCGCATGACACGGTGATTTTTGACCTGCACAACCAGATTGGCACCGGTGGAGTCGTGCGGGCTGATTGAACGCCTGCGTGACATTTCCCAAGTCCGGGCACTGTACCGGAATGGCTTGCTCGTCAGGGCGCCCACAGGACAGATATCGATCATGTTGCCCGACAACTCGGAGTCGATGGTCTTCCCAATAAAGGTTTCAATTTCAGCATGCTCGCCACGGTGCGACATGCCCAATTCCATCTCACCTGCGATTTCCTGACCGAAACGAACGCATCGGGTGCAATGGATGCACCGGCTCATTTCTTCCATGGAAATCAACGGACCCACGTCCTTGTTGGCCACCACCCGCTTTTCTTCGCCATAACGTGAGCTGGTGCCGCCGTACCCAACTGCGAGATCCTGCAACTGACACTCACCACCCTGATCGCAAATGGGACAGTCCAGAGGGTGATTGATCAGCAAGAACTCCATGACCGACTGTTGGGCCTTGATGGCTTTGTCGGTCCGTGTCCGTACAACCATCCCCTGCGTGACCGGTGTCGCGCAAGCAGGCATCGGCTTTGGTGCCTTCTCCACCTCAACCAGACACATCCTGCAGCTGGCGGCAATGGACAGCTTCTTGTGGTAGCAGAAGTGGGGCACATACACCCCAGCTTTTTCAGCCGCATGCATCACCACGCTGCCTGGTGCGACTTCTACTTTCTTACCGTCGAGTTCAATTTCAACCATGGTAATTCTCGAATTCAGGCCGCTTCGGTTGATGGGGAAGCCGCACGGATCATGCTCTCGAACTCCGGTCTGAAGTGCTTGATCATGGCTCGCACCGGCATCGCTGCTGCATCACCCAATGCACAAATGGTGCGCCCCATGATGTTCTCGGCCACGTTGTCCAGCAGGTTCATGTCAGCAGGTTGACCCTCACCCCGATGAATGCGATCAACCAGGCGCCACAACCAGCCCGTGCCTTCCCGGCAAGGCGTGCACTGACCACAGCTTTCGTGCATATAGAAGTACGACAGGCGCAGCAGCGACTCAACCATGCAACGGCTGTCGTCCATCACAATGACCGCACCAGAACCCAACATGGATCCGGCCTTGGCAATGGAGTCATAGTCAAGCGTACAGGCCATGATCACGGATGCCGGCAAAACCGGTGACGACGATCCACCAGGAATCACCGCTTTCAGCTGGCGGCCTTTCCGCACGCCGCCCGCCAACTCCAACAACTTGGCAAATGGCGTCCCCATCGGCACTTCATAGTTGCCGGGGCGTTCAACATCACCGCTGACGGAAAAAATCTTGGTGCCGCCGTTGTTGGGTTTGCCACACTCCAGGTAAGCCTGCCCTCCGTTTCGAATGATCCAGGGAACCGCAGCAAACGTTTCTGTGTTGTTAATGGTCGTCGGCTTGCCGTAAAGACCAAAACTGGCTGGAAACGGGGGCTTGTACCTTGGCTGCCCTTTTTTCCCTTCAAGCGACTCCAACAGAGCTGTTTCTTCACCACAGATGTACGCGCCAAAGCCGTGATGGGCATGCAACTGGAAGCTGAACGAACTGCCGTAAATGTTGTCGCCCAGATGTCCGGCGGCCCGGGCTTCTTCCAAAGCCGCTTCAAAACGCTGGTACGTCTCGAAGATCTCTCCGTGGATGTAGTTGTAGCCAACGCTGATACCCATGGCATAGGCGGCAATGGCCATGCCTTCGATCACGATATGCGGGTTGTAAAGCAGGATGTCCCGGTCCTTGCAGGTACCCGGCTCGCCCTCGTCCGAGTTGCAAACCAAGTACTTCTGACCGGGAAACTGACGTGGCATGAAACTCCACTTCAAGCCCGTGGGAAACCCGGCACCACCTCGTCCGCGCAGACCGGACTCCTTGACCATTGCAATGACCTGATCCTGCGACAGACCTTCGCCACCGTCTTTGCCGAGAATTTTGCGCAACGCCTGGTAGCCACCCCGAGCAACGTAGTCGGCAAGCGACCAGTTCTGACCGTTCAGGTCTGCGTAGATCTGGGGATTGATATGGCGACCGTGGAAACAGGTTTCGTCGCCTGTTGCCCGAAACTGCGCGATGACTTCTTGCGCGTTCATGCCTTGACCTCTGCGGCACGCAGGCCGTCAATCAGTTGATCCAGTTTCTGGTGAGTCATGAAGCTACACATGTGACGGTCATTGACCAGCATGACCGGTGAATCCGCACAAGCACCCAAGCACTCGCTCTGTTGCAAAGTGAATAAACCGTCAGTTGTGGTTTCACCCATGCTCACACCCAGTTTTCCCTCAAGATGCTTCAGAGCGTTTGAACCGTCACGCAGCAAACAAGGCAAGTTGGTGCACACATTCAACTTGTACTTGCCCACAGGCCGTTGGTTGTACATGTTGTAAAAGGTCGTGACCTCGTGCACTGCCATGACCGGCATGCCCAGATAATCAGCCAACAACTGCTCACTCTCGGGACTGATATAGCCCAATTCACTTTGCAGAATGGACAGGCAAGCCATGACTGCTGACTGACGCTGCTCAGCGGGATACTTGGCCGTCTCCCGATCAAAGCGAGCACGCATTTCTGCTGTGATCATCGGTCAATCTCTCCAAAAACAATGTCCATGGTTCCGATGATGGCCACTGCGTCGGCCAGCATGTGGCCGCGCGCCATTTCGTCCAAGGTTGACAGGTGTGTGAAACCAGGTGCCCGAATCTTCATCCGGTAGGGCTTGTTCGCGCCGTCGCTAACGAGGTAAATACCGAACTCACCCTTCGGGTGCTCCACCGCTGCATAGGCTTCGCCTTCAGGCACATGGAAACCTTCGGTGAACAGTTTGAAGTGGTGAATGAGCTCTTCCATGCTTGACTTCATCGAAGCACGCGAGGGCGGCGCTACTTTGTGGTTCGATGTGATCACCGGGCCGGGGTTGGCACGCAACCAATCTACGCACTGCTTGATGATGCGGTTGGATTGGTTCATTTCTTCCATGCGCACCAGGTAACGGTCGTAGCAGTCACCGGTTTTTCCGATCGGAATGTCGAAATCGAGCGCAGCATAGCTGTCGTAAGGCTGCTTCTTGCGAAGATCCCACGCCACACCCGAACCCCGAAGCATGGGACCAGTCATCCCCAGGTTCTTCGCACGCTCGGGATCAACCACACCGATGCCGACCGTACGCTGCTTCCAGATGCGGTTATCGGTCAACAGTGTGTGGTATTCGTCCAGATAAACCGGGAAGCGCTTGGTAAAGTCTTCAATGAAGTCCAGCAACGAACCCTGCCGGTTTTCATTCAACTGGGCGATGCCACGGGCGTTGCGGACCTTGTTTGCCTTGTATTGAGGCATCGTGTCGGGCAGATCGCGATAGACCCCACCTGGCCTGAAATACGCCGCATGCATCCGCGCGCCGGACACCGCTTCGTACATGTCAAACAGATCTTCACGTTCACGGAACGCGTAAATCAGAATCGTCGAACTGCCGCAGTCGTTGCCATGTGAACCCAACCACATCAGGTGATTAAGCATCCGGGTGATTTCGGAAAACATCACGCGGATGTACTGGGCACGGATAGGGACATCCACGCCAAGCAATTTTTCTATCGCCAAACAGTACGCGTGCTCGTTGCACATCATGGACACATAGTCCAGTCGATCCATATAGGGCAACGACTGAATGAATGTCTTGTGCTCCGCCAGCTTCTCGGTTGCCCGATGAAGCAAACCAATGTGCGGGTCGGCACGCTGGACCACTTCACCATCCAACTCCAAAACCAACCGCAACACACCGTGTGCTGCAGGGTGCTGTGGACCGAAGTTCAGTGTGTAATTCTTGATTTCTGCCATATGTCCGCTTCCGAGAAAACCTCAGTGAAGCCCCCCGTAGTTGTCTTCACGAACGATTCGTGGCGTGTTTTCACGGGGTTCGATGGATACCGGCTCATAAATGACACGCTGGCGTTCGGCGTCGTACCGCATTTCCACGTGCCCGGAGATGGGGAAATCTTTTCTGAACGGATGACCGACGAATCCGTAGTCGGTCAGGATGCGTCGCAGGTCATCGTGCCCATCGAACATCACGCCGAACAAATCAAAGGCTTCGCGCTCAAACCAGGCAGCAGACGCCCAGATGCTGCTAACCGAGGCAACACATGGGAAGCCATCATCCTCAGCGAACACGCGAACACGCAACCGCTGATTCAGGCTGACGGAAAGCAGATGCACGACTACCCCGAATCGGGCGGGAAAATCGGCCACACCCGCATAGTCCTGGTAGTCCACACCGCAAAGGTCAATCAACTGTTCGAACTGCAAACCCTGAGCCTTGCTCAGGGTGGCCATGACGTTGTAATAGGCACCGGCTGAAACTGTCAGTGTCCATTCGTCTTTGGCATACACCAATCCATGAGGAAGATCGCCCAACGCTGCGCTCAACGCATTTTGGAACGGGCTGTCAATCAAAGCGATATCCGACATGTCTCAAACCCGAGCAATGGTGTTGGTGCGGCGAATCTTTTGCTGCAACTGGATGATGCCGTACAGCAGTGCCTCGGCCGTGGGCGGGCAACCCGGCACGTACACATCCACCGGAACGATGCGGTCACAGCCCCTCACGACGGAATAGCTGTAGTGGTAATAACCACCACCATTGGCACAGGAACCCATCGACAAAACCCAGCGCGGCTCAGCCATCTGGTCGTAGACCTTGCGCAGCGCAGGCGCCATCTTGTTGCAAAGAGTGCCAGCCACGATCATCAGATCAGACTGACGCGGACTTGCACGAAAAACTTCTGCGCCAAAACGAGCCAGGTCGTACCTTGCTGTGGCTGCGTGCATCATTTCGACCGCACAACATGCCAACCCAAAGGTCATGGGCCACAGTGAACCGGTTTTCGCCCAGTTGACGACCGAGTCGTAACTGGTGGTGGCGAACCCCTCTTTGAAAACACCTTCGATCATGCTGCTCTGCTCCGGATGTCATTCCCAGTCAAGGGCACCTTTTTTCCATTCGTAGGCAAAACCGACAACCAGAATTGCGAGGAAAACAACGCCCGCAACAAAGCCAGTCAAGCCAATATCGGAAAACGCCACTGCCCATGGAATCAGGAAGGCGATTTCAAGGTCGAAAAGAATGAAAAGAATGGCCACGAGGTAATAGCGCACATCGAATTTCATGCGCGCGTCTTCGAACGCCTCAAAGCCACATTCGTAGGGAGAATTTTTTTCTGGATCCGGCCGGTTGGGACCCAGTATGTACCCCAGAGCCTGGGGGATGACACCGATGGAAAGCCCGACAAGAATGAACAAGAGCACCGGCAAATACTGTTCTAGTTCCATTCTTTGGCTCCATGGACGCCGAGAAAAAGCGTCGAAATGTTCGAATTTGGTGCCGACGGCGAGACTCGAACTCGCACAGCTTTCGCCACTACCCCCTCAAGATAGCGTGTCTACCAATTTCACCACGTCGGCTGGTTACTGTCCTGCAGGACGTTGTTGGCGCCTGCGAACAGCTTCTGATTGTAACTTGAGAATCTACGGGATTTCCCCATATTGGCGGGTTTAACCATCGATTCATACCCACCTGGGTACCAGATTATTTTCCGGGTATCTGTGCTGCGCCAGTAGCAGGCGTTGGGGCTTCATTGGAGGCTGGTGAGGGAGTTGCTGCCGGTTGAACCGCAACGCCTTCCAACACGCTACCTGTGCTGACAGCTCGCTTGCTGCCAATGGAAGCCAACATCAGGGTTGAGACGAGAAAAATGGTCGCCAGAACTGCTGTGGTTCTGGACAAAAAGTTGGCACTGCCACTGGCACCGAACAGGCTTGCCGAGCCCGCACCACCACTGCCAAATGCCGCACCTGCGTCAGCACCCTTGCCGTGCTGTACGAGGATCAAACCAATCATGGCAACGGCCGAGCCGATCTGAAGAACCAACAAAAGTGTAAAAACAATGTTCACGATAAGTCCTGAGTTAACAAATCTTCAACGCGCAACACTAGCTGCTGAAATAATAGCAATAAAATCAGCTGCTTTAAGCGCCGCACCACCAATCAAACCACCATCGATATCGGGCTGAGCCAACAGCTCTGCCGCATTGGCCGCATTCATGCTGCCCCCGTAAAGGATGCGTGGCCCTGAACCACGGGTGCATGCCGCAACCAGCTGTGCACGCAACACCGCATGCACCTCCTGCGCTTGTTCGGGCGTTGCCGTGCGACCCGTGCCAATGGCCCAGACGGGCTCATAAGCAACCACCACCTCGGAAACACAGTGCCCGACGGCATGAATCACCGCAGCCAACTGGCGCTTGACAACCAACATGGTGTCGCCTGACTCGCGTTCAGCCAGTGTCTCTCCCACACACACGACTGGCGTGACACCGAATGCCAGGGCGCGTTGTGCTTTGGCTGCGACCACCAGATCCGTTTCTCCGTGATACTGACGCCGCTCCGAATGCCCGACCAAAGCGTAACGGCATCCGAACTCTCGCAGCATGGCGCCACTGGTTTCACCCGTGTAGGCTCCTTTTTCGTGCGCAGACACATCCTGAGCACCCCATGCGATCGATGTGCCACCCAACAAGGATTGCACCTGCGACAAATAGACACCGGGCACACACACCGCCACGTCGCAGGGCGTGGAGACATTCACCAGCCCCGCCTTGATCTCGGCCAGAAGCGACTCGTTGGCAGACAAACTGCCATTCATCTTCCAGTTTCCAGCAATCAGCTTTTTCATTTGTCAGCCCCTATGTTTGTCCGTCTGGTCACCGCGTCATGCCGTCCAGTCAAGCACGATTTTGCCCACGTGCTGCCCCGACTCCATCAGGGCGTGCGCCTGTTCGGCCTGTGCTGCTGGCAACACAGCGTGCACAACGGGTTTGATTGCACCGCTTTCATACAGCGGCCAGATCTGCCTGGTCAACTCGCGAGCAATTCGCGTCTTGAAGCCCACTGAACGCGGCCGCAAAGTGGAGCCCGTCACGGTCAAGCGCTTGCGCAAGACCAAGCCGGCATCAAAACCTGCATTCACGCCACCTTGCACCGCGATGATGACACTTCTGCCGTCATCCGCCAGGCACGACACATTCCGAGCAACGTAGTCACCCGCCACCATGTCGAGGATGACATTGACCCCGGTGCCATTCGACAAACGTTTGACCTCTTCTACAAAATCTGTTGAACGGTAGTTGATGGCCTGGTCAGCACCCAATGCCAGACAGGCACGGGCTTTGTCATCCGACCCGACCGTGACCCAAACTGTGGCACCTTTAGCTTTGGCAAACTGGATGGCAGTCACGCCGATGCCGCTGGTGCCGCCATGAATCAGGATCGTTTCACCGGGTTGCAAAGCCGCACGGTCAAACACATTGCTCCAGACTGTGAAGGCAGTCTCGGGCAACCCAGCGGCTTCAACATCCGACAAACCAGCCGGCACCGGCAAACACTGACCGACCGGCGCAACGCAATATTCCGCGTACCCGCCACCGGCGACCAGCGCACAGACGCGATCACCCACCTTCAGACCCGATGCATCCAGCGCAACGAGATCACCGCCTTCAATCACGCCGGCAACCTCCAGTCCGGGAATGTCAGACGCACCAGGGGGTGGTGCGTAGCGCCCCAGACGTTGAAGGATGTCGGGCCGGTTGATGCCTGACGCAGCGACGCGTATCAGCACCTCGCCCTCGCCGGCTGCGGGCACGGGCCGACGCACGAGGCGCAGCACATCGGGACCGCCATAACCGGCGATTTCAACAGCATTCATGGATGCGGTGACCGACACGGCTTCAACCTCACTGCTGCTGTTGTGCTTGCTCGGCGCCCTCTGCGTGACGGTCAATCAGCGCTTTCATCGACAGCTTCACACGGCCCTTTTCGTCCGTTTCCAGAACCTTGACTTTGACGATCTGGCCTTCTTTGAGGAAGTCGGTCACTTTCTCGACACGCTGGTGCGCAATCTGGCTGATGTGCAGCAAACCATCTTTGCCGGGCAGCAGGTTGACCAGTGCACCGAAGTCCAACAGCTTGACGATGGGGCCTTCATAGACCTTGCCAATCTCGACTTCCGCCGTGATTTGCTCGATGCGGCGTTTGGCTTCATCAGCCTTCGCACCATCGGTCGCGGCAATGGTGATAGTGCCGTCTTCCTCGATGTTGATCTGGCAACCCGTTTCTTCCGTCAAAGCACGGATGACCGCGCCGCCCTTGCCAATCACATCACGGATTTTCTCGGGGTTGATCTTCATGGTGAACAGCTTGGGCGCAAAGTCGCTGACCTCGGACTTGGCTTCGCCCATGGCCTCCTGCATCTTGCCCAGGATGTGCATGCGCGCTTCTTTGGCCTGCGCCAACGCGACCTGCATGATTTCCTTGGTGATGCCCTGGATCTTGATGTCCATCTGCAGCGCAGTCACGCCATCGGTGGTACCGGCAACCTTGAAATCCATGTCACCCAAATGATCTTCGTCACCCAGGATATCGGTCAACACGGCGAACTTGTTGCCTTCCTTGATCAGGCCCATGGCAATGCCGGCCACATGCGCCTTCAAAGGCACACCGGCGTCCATCAGTGACAAACAACCACCGCAAACGGAGGCCATGGAAGAAGAACCGTTGGACTCGGTGATCTCGCTCACCACGCGCATGGTGTAAGGAAATTCTTCCTTGGTGGGCAGCACCGCCACCAGCGCACGCTTGGCCAGACGGCCATGGCCGATTTCGCGGCGCTTGGGCGAACCGACCCGCCCGGTTTCGCCCGTTGCGAATGGGGGCATGTTGTAGTGCAACATGAAACGGTCTTCAAATTCACCCGCCAGCGCATCGATTTTTTGTGCATCGCGCTCGGTGCCCAGCGTTGCAATGACCAGGGCCTGGGTTTCGCCACGTGTGAACAGGGCCGAGCCATGGGTGCGGGGCAGCACACTGTTGCGGATCTCAATGGCGCGCACGGTACGGGTGTCGCGACCGTCGATGCGGGGCTCGCCTGCCAGGATCTGACCGCGGACGATTTTGGCCTCGATGTCGAACAGCATGCCTTCGACCTTCACGCCGTCAAACTCGACGCCCTGCTCCTTCAGGCCCGCCATCACGGCAGCGTAGGCTTCGCGGCAGGCTTGGGTGCGCGCCTGCTTGCTGCGGATCTGGTAGGCGGCTTCCAGCTTGCCTTGTCCGAGGGCTGCAACCTTGGCGATCAGGTCTTCATCGCGGACAGGGGCCTGCCAGGTCCACTCGGGCTTGCCGGCTTCGCGAACCAGCTCGTGGATCGCATTGATGGCCAGCTTGCTCTGCTCGTGACCGAACACCACACCACCGAGCATGACCTCTTCGCTCAATTGCTGGGCTTCAGACTCCACCATCAGCACCGCAGCCTCGGTACCCGCCACCACCAGATCCATGCTGGATGACGTACGCTGGGTTTGGCCGGGGTTCAACACGTACTCCCCGTTCACATAACCCACGCGCGCCGCGCCAATCGGGCCGTTAAACGGAATGCCACTGACCGACAGTGCGGCGCTGGTGGCGATCATGGCAGCGATATCGGCATCGACTTCCGGATTGAGCGACAGGGTGTGGATGACCACCTGCACTTCATTGAAGAAGCCCTCAGGAAACAAAGGACGGATGGGGCGGTCGATCAGGCGACTGGTGAGTGTTTCGAACTCGCTGGGACGGCCTTCGCGCTTGAAGAAGCTGCCCGGGATTTTCCCGGCGGCGTACGACTTTTCGAGGTAGTCCACTGTCAGGGGGAAAAAGTCCTGACCGGCTTTCGCTTCTGTTTTGGCAACAACGGTTGCCAGCACCACGGTACCGTCCATGTCCAGCAGCACGGCACCGCTGGATTGGCGTGCAATTTCACCGGTTTCCATGCGGACCGTGTGCTGGCCCCAATGGAAGGTCTTGGTCACTTTGTTGAACATGCTCATGTTTGCTCCTGTTGGAATGTGTGGCCGGCGCTTGATACCAAGCCAGCCTGGACGAGGGTAAAGGCCACCCTCAACGGCCCGGAGCACACCTCAGAACACGATGCCATTCCAACCGGACTCGAACGCAATCCGCTTGGAATGACACAGCTTCGCTCTGCTTGATGTGACCCCTTTGAAAACTCACGCGCCTCATGGTTCGGCGCAATTGAAGTGAAAAACGCCTGAGCTAGTGATCTAACTCAGGCGTTTGCTCGTACTGTCGGGCCAGCTTACTTGCGCAGACCCAACTTGGCGATCAGTGCAACGTAGCGGTCTGCATCTTTGGACTTGAGGTAGTCCAACAGCTTGCGGCGACGGCTCACCATGCGCAACAGACCACGACGACCGTGGTGATCTTTGGCATGCGTTTTGAAGTGGGGTGTCAGTTCGTTGATGCGTGCGGTCAGCAACGCGACCTGAACTTCGGGGCTGCCTGTGTCGTTGGCGGCACGGGCGTTGGCTGCGACGACTTCAGCCTTTGCGGATTTGGCGATCATGAAATACCTTTTAAGACTTGCTTCCCAACGCAGTGACCGAAAATTCCGGTACCGCTTCGGGCGTGTTACCTGCTCGTGATTTACGAACAGCCTTGAATTATAACTCGCGAGATTATTTCGGCCAAACAGGCATGGACCCAAAGCGCGTTCCACAGCTTCCCCACGTCAATGGCGTGGGTTTCTGAAGACCGGCATCAGCGGCGGGTCATCTGGCAGGTGTGTGGCATTTCAGCCTGGCTGGCTGACACGCTGCGCACCACGCGGAAGCCGTAACCCGACCCTTCCACGTCAAAGCGCACACCAGGCTGACCTTGCTTGCCCATCACCGCCACCACCAGGGGTTGTTGCATCTGGTGGTCTGCAGCGCGCATGCGGGCCGTCTGCCCCGCAAACATGACCTGGGCTGTCTCAAGCGCAGTGACCAGTGCGCCCACATCCAACTCGGCCTTGCCTGCGGCGGGTTTCAGGAGCCGGGCACCGGCTTTTTCCATCGACTGGGCCAGCGCCTCGATCATCAGTTGCATGCGCATGTGAACATAGTCGTCAGCCGGGTTCGGGAAGCGCTGGCGGAACGACTGGTAGAACTGGGCTGACTCGGCCCCCTCGACGTTCGGAAACCAGTCAGCCACAGCGACGACCTTGCCGATACCGGCTTCCCCTATGGCTGCCGGTGCACCCAGTGCATTGCCGTAGAAGGTGTAGAACGTACCGTCAAAGCCCATCTCTTTGGCCGCCTTCACCAGCAAGGTCAGGTCATTGCCCCAATTGCCAGTGAGCACGGCCTGCGCACCACTGGCCTTGATCTTGGCGGCATAGGGCAAGAAGTCTTTCACACGCGCCATGGGGTGCAACTCTTCGCCCACGATGCGCACATCGGGGCGCTGGTCGGTCAGTTGTCGCTTGCCCTCGCGCAGCACGGCCTGGCCAAAGCTGTAGTCCTGTCCGATGAGGTAGATGCTTTTCAGCGCCTTGTCTTCCTTCAACACACTCATCAGCGCGGTCATGCGCATGTCGGCATGGGCGTCGAACCTGAAGTGCCAGGGGCTGCATTTTTCATTGGTCAGGATGGGGTCTACGGCCGAGTAGTTCAGGAACACGACCTGGCGGGCCGGGTCGCGCTCGTTGTGCTTGTTCAGCGCATCGATGAGCGCGGCCGCCGTGGCCGACGAGTTGCCCTGCATCACCACCTGGATGTTCTGGTCGATGGCCGCCCGCAAGGCCGACAAGGCTTCTTCTGTTTGCCCCTTGCTGTCAAAACGCTCGATCGCCAGCATGCGACGTCCACCGGGCAGGTTCACGCCGCCACGCGCATTGACCCGCTCCACAGCCCACACCAGGTTGCGGAAAACCGCTTCACCCGTGTTGGCAAACGGCCCGGACAAGCCCTCGATCATCGCCAGCCGGATGGGCGGCTGCACGCCGCTCGACTGCTGGGCATGCACCGCCCCGCCTGACAAACCGAGCACCAGCGCCAAACCACCGGCAGACAGCCGCCCCACCAAGCGCGCCCACACCCGGCGATGGCATACCGATGGATGCACAGGCTCGTTTTTACCCAACTGTTTGAACATGTTTTCTATCAACCTCAGAACACAAAAAACAAGGGTGTTCGCTTTGCGCCGAACACCCTACTCCAAAAATCGTAATTATGAATTAAAAACTCAAAAAATAAAATATAGCAAAGAAATCAATCAAATAAAACGTTGGAGCTACTTTTTTTGTTCAAATTAGGTCGAGCGGCCACCTTGGCTTGACCTCAAAGCTTGCCGTGCTGTGGGCCGGGGTCAGCAGACCCGCCTGCACGCGCATGGCCGCCGCCATGGCGATCATGGCACCGTTGTCGGTACACAGGTGCAGTTCAGGGTAATGCACCCTGATGCCACGCTGCCTGCAGGCAGCATCCAGCTGCGCCCGCAACACCTTGTTGGCCCCCACACCGCCCGCCACCACGATGCGCTTCAGGGCGGTGCGCGCGAGCGCCGTCATGGACTTGCGCACCAGCACGTCGACGATCGCTGCCTGGGCAGATGCCGCCAGGTCGGCACGCACGGCTTCAGGCAGGGTCAATGCCAGATCGGGAGCGAGCACACCAGACAGCTCCAGGCCCAGCAGGCGCTTGACCTGCGTCAGCACGGCAGTCTTGAGCCCTGCGAATGAAAAATCAAGGTCCCCGCTGTTCAGCAAGGGCCGGGGCAACGCAAACGCCTGCGGGTTGCCCTGCTCGGCCAACCTGGCCAGGTGCGGCCCGCCGGGGTACGGCAATCCCAGCAGCTTGGCCGACTTGTCAAACGCCTCGCCGGCAGCGTCATCAATCGTTTCGCCCAGCAGTTCATAGCTGCCGACTCCGTTGACCCGCATCAGTTGCGTGTGTCCACCCGAGACCAGCAGCGCCACAAAAGGGAATGCCGGCGGATCGGCACTCAGAAACGGCGACAGCAAATGCCCCTCCAGGTGGTGCACACCCCACGCAGGCTTGCCCAGCGCAGCCGCCAACGACACCGCCACGCCCGCACCGACCAGCAGGGCACCGGCCAATCCGGGCCCACGGGTGAACGCAATGGCATCCACATCGGTCACCCGACAGCCTGCCTGCGCGAACACCTCGTCCGACAGCGGCAGCACGCGGCGGATGTGATCGCGGCTGGCGAGCTCGGGCACCACACCGCCATAGGCCTGGTGCATGGCAATCTGGCTGTGCAAGGCATGGGCCCGCAACACCGGCACAGTGGCACCGGTGGTTTCCACCAGGGCCACGCCCGTTTCGTCACAGGAAGATTCGATTCCGAGTATCCGCATGGCGCGAGTGTACGGGTGGCCAACCCTGCGGGTGCCCAGGGACTGCCTGGTGAGTGTTTGTGTGGTTGCGCGCAAAGGTGCCTGCCTGTTCGCAGGTGGCCGGGCCTGCGCTGTTCACCTGTCGGCATACCGCCAGAGCACCCGTCAAAGCACCCACCACCCCCACAGCGGGCGCGAAACCACGGCTGGAACACTTGTTGCTTGCTACCTGCGCAACTTTGCCCAGACCTCATGATTGCCGGACTCCACTTTCTCGTTGCTGCAAAACACTGTGAAATCGCCGACCTGGCGCAACTGGTTCAATCCGCCTCGCTGGTGGACACCACCGCGCGCCTGGTGCACGGCCTGCAACGCGAACGGGGCTTGAGCAACCTGTACCTGTCCCCGCACGGCCATTCGGTGTTGGCACCGCTGCAAGCGCAGGTCAACCACTGCCTGACCATCGAAGACGAACTGCGCACCTGCTACGAGAGCCTGGGCACACCGACCGGCCGTCCGGGCCACGGTGCCCGCCTGTTCAACCGGGTGGCCTATGCGGTTCAGGGCCTGGACGCACTGGCCACCTTGCGTGACCGTGTGGCCAGCCGCCAATGGCTGGGGCAGCAAGCAACCGCGGCCTACGTGAAGCTGATTGCCGGTTTGCTGGCCGTTGTGTTCGAAGCCGCCGACAGCGCAAGTGACCCCGAGGTCTCGCGGCTGCTGGTCACGCTCTTCAACTACATGCAGGGCAAGGAGTTGACCGGTCAGGAGCGCGCCCTGGGGTCCGCACTGTTTGCCAGCGGCCAGGCCGATGCGGCTGCCCAACAACGCTGGCTGCTCATTCTGGAGGCACAAACGCGGTGTTTCCAGCACAGCCAGCAGTTCACCCCGCCCGGCACCCTCGAAGGGCCTTGCGAGCAAGATGCCTCGGCCAGCGTGCTGGCCGACATCGAGCGCCTGCGCCGCATCGGTTGCACCACCCCGCCCGGGAGCCCGTTGGACACGGCCCACAGCCCACGCTGGTTCGAACTGTGCACCCACCGCATGGACACCATGCGCGGCTGGGAGGAGCACCTGGTGCGCAACCTGATCGCCCTGTGCGAAGCCAAAATGCAAGCCGCGCGACGCGATGCCGCAGCCTTGTCGGCCTGGCAGAGCGCCAACCTTCGCGCGCCCGCCATGCGGGGAGCAAGCAGCGCCGAGCACTTCTTCGACAGCGCCACGCCACCCGCGAGTGCGTTCGCCGGCGATCCGTCGCAGCCCGTTGCCGAACACACCCTGGGCCCCCTGCTGGGCAAATCGGTGCTCGATCTGGTGCACGAACAGAACGTGCGCCTCCAGGACATGGAAAACGAACTGGAAAGCACACGCGCCAGCTTGCAGGAACGCAAGCTGATCGAGCGTGCCAAGGGGCTGCTGATGGCGCACCGCAACCTGAATGAAGAGGCTGCGCACAAGCTGATGCGGCAAACCGCCATGGATCAGGGCAAAAAAATGCACGACGTGGCCCAGGCCATTCTGGCCATGGCGCATGTGCTGCCCCTGGCTGGCGCCCCCCGCACCTGAGCCCACCGCGCACCCTTTTGCTGCGCCGCACCAGCATCACGGGCGCAAGACGCACACGAGGCACCAAACAGGTGCACCACAAGTGTGCACAAGGCCTGTCGGCTCACCCAGACGCATCATTCCTTGCGCCAGAAAGGCCGTTGAACAGGTTGGCACGCTACGTGCATAGGGTTAACCAGCATCCGGGCCAATGCAGGTCCGGCGCCTGAAACGGTTATTCGCACATCTGGACAACGGCGTCCATCACTCAGACCTCAAGGGTTTGAAGGGTGGATGCCGTTTTGTTTTTTCAAGCCTCTTTCACATCACAGGAGTCGCCCATGACCACGAACCGCCCCACCCCAGCCAGCACCCACTGCGCCGCTGACACCACCGCCGATTTGGCGGCCCCGGCCGTGACCACACCCCTGACCAGCCGCCGCAACCTGCTGAAGCAAGGCGCTGCCGTGGCCGGTGCCACCATCTTCTCCAGCCTGGGCCACAGCGGAGTGTGGGCAGCGGGTTCCGATGCACCCGAGAAGAAAGAAGTGAAGATCGGCTTCATTCCGCTGACCGACTGTGCCAGCGTGGTCATGGCAGCCGAACTGGGCCTGGACAAAAAGTACGGCGTCAAGATCGTGCCCAACAAGGAAGCCAGCTGGGCCGGTGTGCGCGACAAGCTGGTCAACGGCGAGCTGGACTTCGCCCATGTGCTGTACGGGCTGATCTACGGCGTGCACCTGGGCACCAGCGGCCCCAAGAAAGACATGGCCGTGATGATGACTCTCAACAACAACGGCCAGGGCCTGACCCTGTCGAAGAAGCTGGCTGACAAGGGCGCAAGCACGCTGGAGGGCCTGGTTGGCCTGATGAAAAAGGAACCCCGCGAATACACCTTTGCCCAGACCTTCCCCACCGGCACCCACGCCATGTGGCTGTACTACTGGCTGGCCAGCGCAGGCGTCAATCCGTTCAAGGATGTGAAGTCCATCGTCGTGCCCCCACCCCAGATGGTGGCCAACATGCGTGTGGGCAACATGGACGGCTTCAGCGTGGGTGAGCCCTGGAACCACCGCGCCATCATCGACGGCATTGGCGTGAGCGCTGCCACCAGCCAGGATGTGTGGAAGGACCACCCCGAAAAAGTACTGGGCACCACCGCCGACTTTGTGAAGCAAAACCCCAACACCGCCCGCGCCGTGACCGCCGCCATTCTGGAAGCCAGCAAGTGGATCGATGCCGGTCTGCAGAACAAACTGAAGATGGCCGACACCATTGCCGGCAAAGCCTATGTGAACACCAGCGTGGACGCGATCAACGAGCGCATCCTGGGCCGCTACCAGAATGGCATGGGCAAGACTTGGGACGACCCCAACCACATGAAGTTCTACAACGACGGTGCCGTGAACTTCCCGTACCTGAGCGACGGCATGTGGTTCCTCACGCAGCACAAGCGCTGGGGCCTGCTGAAGAGCCACCCAGACTACCTGGCTGTGGCCAAGCAGATCAACCAGATTGCGTTGTACAAGGAAGCGGCTACCGCCAGCAAAACACCGCTGCCCAAGAGCGACATGCGGACATCCAAGCTGATCGATGGTGTGGTGTGGGACGGCAAAGACCCCGCCAAGTACGCCGACAGCTTCAAGGTCAAAGCCTGACGCCGACCTGCTGACGAACACCTGAAGGAGATGCTATGGATGCCTCCCTGCCTACGGGCAAGGAACCGAGACCGTTGAAC
>ERZ761609.318-NODE-318-length-60512-cov-51.368692_pt1 | contig 60512 bp, 38 predicted proteins | sample MGYA00511163_ERZ761609 | MGnify/ENA primary metagenome ERZ761609 (study PRJEB28899, sample SAMN02445070) | bioreactor sludge metagenome | biome: EBPR sludge | place: Australia: Brisbane, Thorneside Wastewater Treatment Plant | collected 2011-12-16 ... | reverse complement strand
CTCTTTGACCAATAGTTACACCTCTTTGACCAATGGTTACACCTCTTTGACCAATAGTTACACCTCTTTGACCAATAGTTACACCTCTTTGACCTCAAAGAACAGTAACTAAGCCTCAAAGAACAGTAACTAAGCCTCAAAGAATAGTAACTAAACCTCAAAGAACAGTAACTAAACCTCAAAGAACAATAACTAAGCCTCAAAGAACAGTAACTAAACCTCAAAGAACAGTAACTAAACCTCAAAGAACAGTAACTAAACCTCAAAGAACAGTAACTAAGCCTCAAAGAACAGTAACTAAACCTCAAAGAACAGTAACTAAACGCGAGATAGGCGTTAAAGTTTTAAAACCTATAAGGTTTATCGCTATTGTTTGTAGTGGCACAAAACATCGGCAGGTTTTTATATGTATGTGCCGGTATTTAAAAACAACTATCGCACCAGCGTAACATTACCCTTCAAAAACTCTTGTTTTCCATCGGTAAAAGTGGCGTTTACGTAAAACACATACACGCCCAATTCTGCATCAACGCCATTGTTTGTACCGTCCCAGCCTTGTAAAATATCGGTAGTTTTGGTTTCAAACATGCGCTTACCCCAGCGGTCGTACACATACATTTCTATTTCGGCAATGTTTGCTCCCCACACGCGGAACACATCGTTTACCCCATCTGCGTTGGGTGAAAAGGCGTTGGGAATAAGCAGGGCGTTTTGCCTGATTACCGTAATGGTTGCCTGTGCCGTAGCTGTGCAGCCTGCCGCGTTGGTAGCGGTAACGGTGTAGGTAGTGGTTTGGGTAGGTTGCACGGTGGGGTTGCTGCCGGTTAGCCCTTGCCATGTAAGGGTTACAGCATCGCCGCCGGTAGAGGTAGCCGTTGCGGTAAGGGATACGCTTTGCCCTTCGGCAATGGTTTGGTTGGGGGTAATATCGGTAATGGTAACGGCAGAAACGGCTATGTTTACCGCCGCAGTGTCGGCACAAAGTCCTTCATTATATATCACCCAGTAAGTAGCATTGGCAGTGGGCGAAACGGTGGCGGTTATGGGGCTGCCACCCAAAGCGGGGTTTTGGCTGTACCAGTTAAAACTGCCCGATAAGTCGGCTTGTTGCAAGGCGCTTAGGTCAAAAGTTTCGCCGGCGCAAATGGTTTGGTCGGGCAGGGCATTAAGGGTGGGTGGGTTGGTAAAACTCACCGGTGTGCCGGCAGCTACCGACAGGCAAATATCGGTAAAGTCCACGCCGCCTGCGCCATCGGGATTACCCGCCACTGCCGAAACATAGTAGGTTACCCCTGCCTGCAACAATGGCGGAGCTATGGTAAACGTGCCGTTTTCGTTTTGAGCCAATACCGTACCTAATGCGGTGCTGCTGCCGGTGTGCAATACGTAGGTTAGTGCATCAAAATCGTCAAAAAACTCGTCGCCGTTGTTGGTTATGGTTATTTCGCCGCCACCGCAGAGGGTTATGGGCGTAAGGGGCATGGTGCCGGCAAAGGTAACGCAAGCGCAATCAAATGAGCCTTGTACCACCACCGGCTCGCAAACGCTGCCATCGGTAATGGTGATGTTGTAGGGGCTGCCCGATGCTATGGGTAGGGAGGTGAAAACGCCGGTGGTGGCATCAAACGTGCCCGATGTGCCGGTAAAGGCATAACCCGCCGCATTTCCGCCCGATAGGGTGAACGACACCGTGTAGGTAAGCCCAAAACACTCCGTATTTTGGTTGCTCACTGCCAACTGTTCGGCAAAACTCACTTGTACGGCATCATTGCCATCGCAGTTGCCCGATGCGCCGGTTACTGTCCACACAAAGGTATAACTGCCATAAGTAGGCACGGTGGCGGTGGCAGTAGCGCTGTTGGGGTTAGAGAAGGTAACGCCGGCATCGGGGCTACTCCAAGCGCCGTTGTTTAGCGGGGTAGCAGATAGGGCGTAGGTGAGTCCGCAGGTTTGCGCATCGGGTCCGGCATTTACCACCGGCGTATCGGTAAAGGTAATTGCCACGTCATCGGCATTGGTACAGCCGTTTATATCGGTTACGGTGTAGGTAAAGGTATAGCTGCCAAAGTTTGGCACGGTGGCGGTGGCAGTAGCGCTGTTGGGGTTAGAGAAGGTAACGCCTGCATTGGGGCTGCTCCATGTGCCGCCGGTGGCGGGGGTGGCGTTTAGGGCGTAAAATAGGTCGCAAGTGCTATCGTCTAAACCGGCATTTACCGTTATGGGCACACTTTCTACTACAACAACACTTGCCGAGGCGGTACAGCCTGCCACATCGGTTATGGTAACACTATACATACCACCGGCAAATACCAACATATCGGGCGTGTTCATGGCGCCGGGCATCCACAAATACTGTGCATAACCGGGCGTTGCCGATAGGGTAGTGGTTTCGCCCGGGCAAATTTGCAGATTGCCTCCAATGGTTAGCGGCGGCGGCGGACAGGTACAATCGGGGCTGATGCCGCTTACCACCGCCGGCGGACAAACCGGCGAGCCCGACTCAATAAAGAAGTTGTAAGGCGCGCCTACCGGCAGGGTTTCGGTATAAACATTGCCAAAAACGGGGTTGCCGTTTACAATGTAGGGAGGCAGCCCACCAATTAGGTTAATGGTTACGGTGTAGGAGCCGGGTGTGGGGTCGCAAACTGCCACTTCAAATGCTTGGAGGGGTTCTATAAAATGGTAAATTTTATCGGCAAAGGTAGCGCCGCAGCCTTGCAAGGGGCAGTTGGCGGGCAAATCGCAAACCCAGCGGAAACGGTATCTGCCAAAGGGTGTTACGGTAACGGTTACATCGGGGGTAAATTCATCGGGCACAAAACTAACCGATGCTGCCGATTGCGGTCCGTCTAAAAACTCCCATTCCCAGTGGCAAGTGCCGGCTATGGGCGCACAGTCTATACCCAATGCTGCCAAAATGTTGTTCCACTCTGTACCTCCCGCCGGGCAATCGCTCACCGAACACAAGCTGCCTACTACCGATGCGGGGGTAATGCCCACGCTGTTGCCGCAAACGTTTTCCTCTTCGGGCGGGCAAGCGCCTATTACTTCGGGGGCATCAACAAAACCCACTTGAACCGTATCGGGGGTTTGGCATAAGCCGTTGTTTTCTGTCCATATAAAATCATACACGCCGCAGTCATCTACCGTAACAAGGGTATTGGGGGTATTGGGGTTGGTAAATACTACGTTACCGGCGCCATTGTAGCTCCAACTGCCCGATATGCCGCTTGCCGCAAGCGGATACACATAACCACATACAACAGCATCTTGCCCGGCATTGGCTGTGGCGGGCTGGGCTACGGTAATGGTAATGGCTGCCTCGCCGGTGCAGGTGGCGCTGTTGCTCACTGTTACGCTGTATGTGCCCGATTGGGTAACGGTAATGCCGGAGGTAGTTTCGCCGCCCGGCGCCCAACTATAACTGCCAAAACCCGCGCCGGCATCTAAAACCGTGTTTTGGCAGGCAGGGGTTTCTAAAATAACCGGATTGAGCGATGTACTTTCTGTTACCGATACCGATGCCGAGCCGGTGCAGCCCGCTGCATTGGTTACAGTTACACCATAAGTACCGGCGGCATTAACGGTAGTACTTTGGGTAGTTGCGCCGCCTGTCCACAAGTAGCTTGTAAAACCGGCGGTGGCGTTTAGCGTGGTGTTATCGCCGGTGCAGAAGGTGGTAGAGCCGCCTATGTTTACGGTAGGGGCAGCGTTTACAGTTACACTTAGGCTTGCCGATGCGGTACAGCCGTTGCCATCGGTAACGGTAACGCTATGTGCGCCGGCTGCGTTGGTGGTGATGCTTTCGGTGGTTTCGCCGGTATCCCAAAGGTAGGCAGTATAACCCGATGATGCTGTGAGTGTGGTGGTTTCGTAACTACAGATGCCGAGATTGCCGCTAATGGTGGGCGGTGTAGTGGTAAATGGAGCAGCATTTACCGTAGCCGAACCGGTGCAGTTATTGCCATCGGTAACGGTTACGCTGTAATTGCCCGATGCAGTTACGGCAAGTGTTTGCGCTGTTGAGCCGTCTTGCCACGTATAAGCGGCATAACCGGCTCCGGCATCAAGGGTAATGCCGCTGCTGCCCGGACAAAAACCGACATTGCCCAATATAACCGGCGCAGGCGGTGTATTGACCGTAACGGCAGCATTGGCGTAACCCTCGCAACCCGATGCAAGGCTAACTGTAACCAAATAAACGCCCGATGCCGTAACGGTAAGCGTTTGCCCTGTGGAGCCGTCTTGCCACAAATAGGCGGCATAACCGGCTCCGGCATCAAGGGTAATGGTTTCGCCGGTGCAAATTGGGTTATTGCCGGTAATGGCGGGTTGGGGTTGTGCCACTACGGTTATGGCAGCGCTGCCCTGTACGGCGCCGGTACAGTGGGCATCGGTAAGGGCGGTAAGGGTATAGGTAATATCGGCAGCGGGGCTAACCTGTACGGTATGCTGCGAGGTATTGGCTATTTCGGTATAGGTATTGCCGGCGTTGTCGGTATAGGTAAGGTTGTAGGGCGGGGTGCCGGTAAGGGTAAAGGTGAGGTTGGTGGCATCGCCGGCGCAAATGGTGGCATTGCCGCTGAGGGTAGCGGTAGGAATGGGGAAAAATACCACCGGCGTACCCGGCGCTACGCTCAGGCAGGGGTCGGTAACATCTATAAAGCCGGCTCCGTTGTTGTTAGCAGCCACCAGCGAAATATAATAGGTAACGCCATACTGCATGGGCGGAGCAAAGGCAAAACTGCCCGATGCAGGATTGGAGGCAATAATAGTACCCAAAACGCCGCCGCTGTTGGTATGCAGCACATACACGGCTATATCATCGGGTTCAAGGGTTTGGTTACCGTTGTGCAGGGCGGTAAAGGTTTGTCCGGTATCGCAAAGCGTGTTGGGGGTGGTATTGGTCATGGTGCCGGCATCGGTGGTGCAGTTGCACAGTACAGGGTTGCCGTTAATTACCACCGGCGCGCAGTTGTTGGCATCGGTTAGGGTAAAATTGTACCCGCTGCCCGATGGTATGGTATTGCTGGTAAACGTATAAACGCCGCCCGATTGGGTAATGCTGCCCGATACTGAGCCGGTAACGTTATAAGTAGCCGCATTGCCGCCCGATAGGTTAAAGGAAACGGTAAACCCATCGTTGGTGGCATTGCACTGGGTAGAAAGGTTGTTATAGACGGGTGAATCTAACAAACTCACCGTTGCGCTGCCCGATAGGTTGGTTGCCACGCAGCCGTTGCCATCGGTTACGCCGGTAAGGGAGTAGGTGGTATTGGCGGTGGGTGTTACGCTAATGGCAGCGGGGCTGGCAGTGGCAGTATGGGTAAATGTGGCGGCGCCATTGGTATAAGTAATTGTCCAATTGGGTGTGCCGGTAAGGGTTACGGTTATGTTGGCGCTGCTGCCCGGGCAAATGGCGGCATTACCGCTTAGGGTAGCCGTAGGCAGGGGCAGTACGGGTATAGATACCGATGCGGCATCGGTACAGCCGGTTGTGTTATCGGTAAATACCGCCCAGTACTCATTGCCGGGTGCGGGTGTTACCTGTGCCGGCGCTAACTGCCCCAGCGTAGGGTTGCCCTCAAACCAAGTAAATAAGCCGTTGCCGGCGCCTTGCAGTGTACTGAGGGTTACTGGTTCGCCGGCACATACGGCGGTGGGGGCATTGAGGGTAAACACGGGCTGCGGCGATACAGGTATGAACACAAAGGCAGAATCTTGGCAGCCGGTAGCGGCATCGGTAAACAAGAGCCAAACGATGTTGCTGGTTGAAAACGAAATGGGGTCGGTTATTAAATTGCCCGATGAGGGTTCGGCATCGTACCATTCATAAATGCCCGGCTCTATGCCGTTGAGCGTAGTTAGGTTAAGGCTTTGCCCTATGCACAAGGGCGAGGGCTGAATATAACTAAGCGCCGGCGCCGGAGCAGGGGTTAAAACTACTTCGGCGGTGGCTTGGCAGCCGGTAAGGGCATCGGTAAATACTACCCAAACGGAGGTGGCAGCCGTTACGCTTATCGGGGAGGTAATGAGATTGCCTGCGTTTGGCGCATCGTACCAAAGGTAAGTACCGTTTTGTGAGCCGTTGAGTAGGTTTACGTCTATGGTTTCGCCGGCGCACACTACCGGCGGGGGCAGCGTACTCACCACCAGCTCCGGCGTGTAGGTAAAGGGCACTTGCTGCCCGGCTGTGCAACCGGTGGCGGCATCGGTAAACTGTACCCACAAGGTAACATCGGCAGTAAGGGTAATATCGGTAAGTGGGTTGCCTGCCGGGGCTTGGGCATCGTACCATTCAAAAGCGCCGTTGCCTGTGCCGTTTAAGGTACTGAGTACAATGCTCTCGCCCGGGCAGGGCAGCGGGGGCGGGTTAATGGTAAACACCGGTTGGGGGGCAAGGGTAATGGTTACCTCTGCCTCGTTCTGGCAGCCCGAACCGTTTTGGGTAAACAATACCCAGAACGAGGTATTGGCGGTAATGGTAACGGGTGCGGTAATAAGGTTGCCCGATGCGGGTTGGGCATCGTACCACTCAAAAGCGCCGTTGCCTGTACCGTTTAGGGTAGTGAGGTCTAAGGTTTCGCCGGTGCAGGGGGTAGGCGGCGGGTTGGTGGTAAAAGTGGGGGTGGTAATGTTGATGGTTAAGGGCTCTTCATCGGCGCAGCCGGTAGTGGCATCGGTAGCTTGCAGCCAGTAGGTGATGCCGCCGGTAGCAGTGGCGGTAATGGTGGGTGTTGCGCCTAAGTTAGTACCGGTAGCGGGTGTTCCGGCAAACCAAGTAAAGGTTACATTGGGTAGGGCAGGGGTGAGGCTGCTCAGGTCTATTGTTTCGCCCTCGCAAGCATCGGTTTGGAGGGGTGGCAACACAGGGCTTGGGTGGAGGGTAAGGGAATAAGTAACCGTAATGGGGCAAACCGATGTGGGCGCGCCGGCAGTATTGTAGGTGATGGTATAACTGCCCGATGAGCTTGCATCTACATTTATGATGCCCGATGCGCTCATGGTTAATCCGGCAGGGGCGGCGGTAAACGTGCCGCCCTGCACACCCGTTATGTTGGGCGCAAGGGTAAGCGCTTGCCCTTGGCAGAAATTAACGCCCGGATAACTGAGGGTAGCCACATCATCGGCGCCGGTGGCAGGTACGTTTACATTGAGGGTGGCGGTGCAGTTATTGGCATCGGTAACGGTAACGGTGTAGTTGCCGCTTTGCAAACCGGTTTGGTTGTTGCCGGCGGCGGTAAACCCATTGGGTCCGCTAACGGCAAAGGTATAGGCAGAGCTGTTGCCGCCGGTAGCGTCCACCAAAAATGAGCCGTTGTTGGCGGTAGAGCAGGTATTGGGGGTAACTTCTAACAACTGCAACTGCACCGGCGCGGGTCCGAAAATGGAAAAACTGACTACCGATGTGCAACCGGCAGCGCTTACCGTAACGGTGTAGTTGCCGGCTGCCAACCCTGCGGCAGAGGCGGTATTGCTTACATTGGGGCTCCACGCATAACTATACGGCGGGGCGCCGCCTACTACGCCTATGGTGGCTGTGCCATCGGCAGCGCCGCTGCAACCGGCGGTGGTATTGTTTTGCACAAATGCCGACAGACTGCCTGCGCCCGGGTTTACATTTACGCTTTGTGTTACTTGGCAACCGCTTACGTTATCGGTAACGGTAACGGTGTAGCTGCCTACGGCAAGGTTGCTCAGGTTGGGGGTAAAGGCATCGGGTATATTATCGTTGTTGGTATCCCATGCGTAACTGAAATTACCACTTCCGCCGCTTACGCTGCTGTTTACCGCTCCATTGGGCGTACATACGGCATTGGTAGCCGTGAGCGACACGGTAGGCGGAGGCAGTACGGTTACGGTTATGTTTTGGGTAACCACACAGTTGCCACTGGCGCTGAGGGCAGTAACTTGGTAAGTAGTGGTGGCGGTGGGATTTGCCGTTACGGTAGTACCGGTGGCGGGGGTAACACTGCTTGCAGGCGACCACTCAAAAGTTGCCGCCGTGCCTGTTACCGATAGTGTTACAGCGCCGCCCTGACAGGTATTTTGCGGGCTTGCCGTAACGGAAGTGATTACCGGCAAGGGGTCAACTATGAGTGTTATTTGTTTGGAGGGTGATGGACCGCAACAGTCGGTAACAATGTAGTGGGTAATGGTAAACGTGCCGGGTGTATTAAAGGTAAGCCCCGATACCGATTGGAAATTAGGACCGTCATAAGTATTGGGGGCTACGGCGCCGCCAAAATTCCAGTGGTAGGTTAAGCCGTAGGTAACGGTACTGGTAAATGAAGCGGCATCGCCTTGGCAAACAAAGTATTGGTCGGGTATGCCGGTGGGGTTGGCGGTGGTGAGTATGCCGGGCGGGGCAGAGCCATCTATGGCTATGTTGTGAAAGCCTACGTACTGATGCGGACCTAAAACGGGCGTTTTGCGTCCGGTGCCGGTATATTGGGTTACCGCGCCGGGAGGGTTGGTAGCGCCTGCGCCAAGGTTGGTAAACGGACCACCGGTGTAGGTTACATTGGTATAAGTACAGGAAACATTACTTACAGTAATAACCGGCTGTGCGGCAAGGTTAAACACTATGGGGCTGTTAAAGCCTGCTGCCATAGCTTGTGGCGCGCCGTTAACTTGCACTTGCGGCAGTGCGCCTTGCACGGCTATACGGGAGCTAACGCCCGGCGCGCCGGGCTGTCCGTTTCCGCCTGCGCCGCCTGCTCCACCGGCGCCGCCGTTTCCGCCGGTGCGGGTAGTACTACCTCCAATAATAGGCGTACAGGTACGTGAAGTTCCTGCCGAACCGGCGGTGCCAAGTGTACCCTGCTGCCCGTTGCCGGGTAGCCCACCGTTAGCCACAGGCGTTAGCGCTATGTTACAGTCAATAAAACTGCCACCACCATTATTAACCAAATATGCTCCAAAAGAGCCGCCACCGCCAAAACCGCCTGTGCCGCCTGCCCCGCCAAAACCGCCGCCGCCACCTGCACCCCCTGCGGCATTACCGGAAAAAGAGCCTGAGCAACAAGTACCCGTTGCAGCGCCGCCGCCGCCACCACCACCGCCGCCACCGGTTCCATTGCCCCCCGATGCGCTCTGCGTTGCCGGAACAAAGAAAGGGTAATTCATAGCGGGTGCCGGTGGCGCTGCCGCCGGCGCATTAGCGCCTGCCGGACCGGGCTGTCCGTTTGAGCCATTATTGCCGTTATTGCCAGATGAACCGCAACCCAAAGTGCAGCCTGTTCCATTCCCTCCTGCTCCTCCACTGCCGCCTGCACCGCCGCCACCGGCTACTGTTTGTCCGGTAGTGCCTGCTGCGCCCGCATTATTGCAGCCCGAACCTTGTGCGCCGCCGTTGCCGCCGTTGCCACCGGCAGAACCACCTCCCACCCCCGGCGGGCTTACCCCGTTGGTGCCGTTGCTGGCATTGCCGGGCAAGAGTTGGGTGCGCACAATCTGAAAATCGGAACAGCCATCGCAATGCAGCACGTAGGTAGAAGCGCCTGAGCCGGAGGTAGTGGGCGCATTGGCGGTGGTAATGGTAAGGTCTTGCAGCCTGAAATAGCTGATTTGTACGCCATACAGCGCTACTATGCGCCGCTCGTTTACCCCGCCCTCTGTATTGAGCGCGGTGCGGTGTATGGTAGTAGCGCCCGGCTGGCTGGTTTTTACCCAGTTATTGGCGGGGTCAAAACCACCCTCAATGGTCATGTTGCTGTATATGTTTATCGGGTTGTCAAAATTATACGTGCCAATTGCCATTTTAATGGTGGCATTGTTACAAGCGGCTTGGGTAATGGCATTTAGCAAATTGGTAGGGCTGCTTGGGCTCAGCCCTGTTCCGGAGCCGGTGGGCGTAACATATAAATTGGTACATACATCGGGTGGTGGAAGGCTAACGCCAATGTTTACCGATGCCTGTGCCGTACACCCAAAAGCATTGGTAACCGTTACGCTATAAGCGCCCGATGCGGTAGGGGTAATGGTAGGGTTGGCAACAGTGGCGCTGCTCAACCCCGCTGCCGGCGACCATTGGTAGCTGATTACATCGGGCGAGGTGAGGCTGTTTATGGTTATGCTTCCGCCGCCGCATACTACTATATTGCTGTTAGGATACAGGTTTACACTGGGCGAAGGATTAACGGTAACGGTAACTTGGTCGGTACTTTGGCAAAAATCGGAATACACCGCTGTAACCTGATAGGTGGTAGTGGCAGTAGGCGAGGCTATTACCGATGCCCCGTTGGTGGTATTGAGCCCTGTTGCGGGCGACCATGTGTAACTTACCACGCTTACGCCCGGAGGCAAAGGACCTATAATACTTGCATTAAGCGGCGCTGAACCACCGGCACAAATGCCCACATCGGCGCCGGCATTTACCGGCGGGTTAGGATTAGGCGTTACATTTATGGTGTAGGAGTAAATGCCCGTAGCCACTATGGGGCAGGCGTTGTCTTGCATGGTAACGGTAAAAAAGTGCGTGCCAATGTCGGCATCGGTGGGTGTCCAGCAAAAAGTAGATGTGGTAGGATTGCTCACCGGACCGGGGGTAAAAGTAGCTCCCGATATGCCGCCGTTCCAGGTAGTGGTAATTTGGTTGCTTGCGTTGCTATCGTTGCCAATTATATCAAAACAAAGGGGCTGATTGGCACAGATAGAGGTGGAGTAAACGCCGCCTGCCCCGTTCATGCCCGATGCAGTAGGGGCAGCATTGTTGCAATTGACCACCGTAACCTGCATATCGCGCACCACCTCACCTATTTTTACCCCGTTTCGGTACTCCTCTACCAGTACGCAAATAACGGCAACCTGCACTTGGTTGGGGGTAAAGTTAATGTCGCCGGTGGTGGGGTTAATGGTAATGCCCGATGCAGTACTGAGCGGATTGGGTCCGTTAAACCCGCCTGCATAAGTTACAGTGGTATTGGGCGCTTGCTCGCAGTTTACCAACGAAAACACCAATTGGTCGCCATCAGCGTCCACCACACCGTGGTTGTAAAATACGGGTTGGTTTACGCAGGTAAACGGCACCGGCGGGTTCAAAAACTGCGGCGAGGTATTACAAGTAGGCAAAGTATTATTGATATTGGCTTCTACATACAGGTTTTGGTTACCCGGTCCGTTGAGCGAGGTAATGGCGTTGTTTCGGCAGCACTCAGACCAACGCAAAATCCAATCGCTGCCGCAACCCGGAGGCAGGGTAAGTGTGCCTTGGTAAAACCACTGTTGCACCCCATACGGACCATTGCCGCCGCAAGCGCTCTGCTGCCCGGGGCAAAGCGGGGTAATATCTTGCGGATTGGCAGCCAAAGGCGGAATGGGCGGCACCAAAGTAAGGGTAATACTGCCCGATACGCCACACTGCGCCGAGCTGTACTGTATGGCATACGAACCGCCGGGGGTAATGCCCTTGCAATCTCTAAAAAATTTCAGTATTATAAGGTATTGGTTACTGCCAAGGCAGCCGTAGGTTAAATCGGCTCCCATGGCGTGGGTGGCATACAGGGCAGGCGTATGCAGCAAACCTGCTAAAAGGAGGAAACAACAAATAAAGGTTGCGCTACGGGTAAAGGTTGTGTGCATAGTTTAGTTTGTTAGTTTTAGGCGTATTTATTTCTTGTGCGTAAAAATAGAGAAAAACGGCTAAAAATAAGCAATGCACGCATTTTTTGTGGGGAGGGGGCAGGGAGTCGCGGTACTTGTACTGCTTTTTTCTACTTTTTACTACGTTACAAGTACCGTATCTCCCCATGTAAAAACTGGGAGCCGCGGTACTTGTACCGCCTTTTCTTCTACTTATTATTACGTTACAAGTGCCGTAGCTCCCCATATGAAAACAGGGTGCCGCGGAACATGTACCGCTTTTTTTTACTTATTACAACGTTACAAATACCGTATCTCCCCATGTGAAAACAGGGAGCCGCGGTACTTGTACCGCCGTTCTTTTGTTTAATACTACGATACAAGTACCGTATCTCCCCATATGAAAACAGGGAGCCGCGGTACTTGTACCGCCGTTCTTTTGTTTAATACTACGATACAAGTACCGTATCTCCCCATATGAAAACAGGGTGCCGCGGAACATGTACCGCTTTTTTTTACTTATTACAACGTTACAAATACCGTATCTCCCCATGTGAAAACAGGGAGCCGCGGTACTTGTACCGCCGTTCTTTTGTTTAATACTACGATACAAGTACCGTATCTCCCCATGTAAAAACTGGGAGCCGGGGCTGTCCAAAAAGCCCACATCTTGCACATATTTACACAGAACTACTATTTTTCTTGCTTTTAATCAGTCATAAACAAATCTGATTTTGTGCAATTTAACTGAGTTTCCGACTTTTTAGACAGCCCCCTTTTCTTCTACTTATTATTACGTTACAAATACCGTATCTCCCCATATGAAAACTGGGAGCCGCGGTACTTGTACCGCCTTTTCTTCTACTTATTAGTACGTTATAAGTACTGTATCTCCCCATGTGAAAATAGGGAGCCGCGGTACTTGTACCGCCTTTTCTTCTACTTATTAGTACGTTATAAGTACTGTATCTCCCCATGTGAAAATAGGGAGCCGCGATACTTGTACCGCTTTTTTCTACTTTTTACTACGATACAAGTACCGTATCTCCCCATATGAAAACTGGGAGCCGCGGTACTTGTACCGCCGTTCTTTTGTTTAATACTACGTTACAAGTGCCGTATCTCCCCATGTGAAAACAGGGAGCCGCGGTACTTGTACCGCCTTTCTTTTACTTTTTATTACGGTACAAGTACCGTAGCTCCCGGGGGTGTACCGCCCTGTCTTCTATTTTCTTAGGATGGTTTCAGGTAAGTGCCACTCCAGTCAGTCCATTGTTGTGCTAATTTAGCTTTAACCGGATTATCAAGAATATAATTGAGGGTATAACGTAAGTGACGATCATTTCGGATATAGCGGTCGAAACTTTCCTTAAACCAGATTTCGCCCGATGTATTGCGTTCTCTGTTGAGTAATAAGCCTGATTTTCCTTTTATGCGGCGCATAATGTCTTTTATGTATTGGTATTCTTCTAAATTGAAATCTTGTTCTCCGGGTGGCAGTTGGGCAGAAGTATCTATGAGTAAATGTACGTGGTTGGGCATAATGCAAAAGGCTAACAAATTGTAGTACTTACCATCGTACTCGTGCATTACGTCTTTTAAAATTTGCGTACATGCCGGTTCGTTTAAAAACCTGTCGCCAAATGTAGCATGTTCTAACAAGTGTTCTATTTTTTGGAAGTAACGATTTTGTATTTGATATTTCTGTTGCTTTTGTAAATCGGGTGTAGCTGCTTCTTCGGCTTCTCTTAGTCCCTTGTCTCGCTCTTGCTTAAGCCGTAAAGCAACTGCCACGGGTAGGGAATTGCGTAAGCAAAAGGTAACGAAAAAGGTGGCTCCAATATGGTCAAAATGGGGAAGATTGCGCCGGTACTCCATGATTGGTTTTTACTTTATTGGGGTGGTTATGATGCTGTTTTCTATTTTTTACTACGGTACAAGTACCGTAGCTCCCTGTTGCTTGTGCTGCTGTTCTTTTGTTTAATACTATGGTACAAGTACCGTAGCTCCCTGTGTTTGTGCTGCTGTTCTTTTGTTTGTTACTATACGGTACAAGTACCATAGCTACCGGGGGTTTGATGGCATATAATCAAGTTTTTACGTGCCAAAGGTAATAAAATTGTTCATCAATATACAGGGCTAAACAATATACATAGGGGGTATTGCTCATTTAAAATGCAAATGGCTGTGCGGCGGGTGAGTTTGATATAGGTGTATTTCAAAAACATTACCTATCTTACCGCTTCAAAATAAAACCCCATGCTCCTCCCCAACGACCTCCGCGAGCGCGCCGACCGCTTTGCCCACCGCTTTCATGGCGAAACCAACGAAGCCGCCGAAGCAAAAACCTTTATGGACGAACTGTTTAAGGTGTTTGGCTTAGACCGATACGCCCTTGCACGGTTTGAATACCCTACCCGCCGCCATACATCGGGCAGAAAGGGAAGGGCTGATTTGTTTTGGCGGGGCAAATTGCTCATCGAGGCTAAATCGGGGCATTTAGATAAAGATGCCGATTGGGATAATACCCTCCAACAGGCGTTGGATTATGTGCGCGGGCTGCATAAACCCATGAGCCGACCGGAGTACCTGCTGTTGGTTAATTTTAAACGCCTTAAACTTTACCAACTACACAATACCCCCACCGATATACGCCTGAAACCCGTGCCCGTGTGCGATATTCCGCTGCTGGCTTTTGCCGATAACCTCGCCCATTTTTCGTTTTTCCTTACCGCACAAAAAGACCTCGAAGACCAAGAGATACGAGTAAACCAACAAGCTGCACAGCTCATAGCTACTGTGTATGATAGCCTAAACCTGCATCAATACGGCGCCCAAAATGCCGCCGTGCTTCTTTCGCAAGTGTTGTTTTGCCTCTTTGCCGAAGATACCGATATTTTTAAACCCCTACAGTTTACCCAATTTATACAGCCCTACCAACAGGAGCCCCAACTGCTGGGGCAAGCGCTTACCCAACTCTTTACCCACCTAAACACCCCGCCAAACCAACCCAATTATACCCCGCCGCCACAGGTGCAACCCTTTCCGTACATAAACGGAAGCCTGTTTAGCGCCGCCCTGCCGCAAGCCCCGCCCACCGGCGCAGGCGTTTACGATGCCCTGTATAATGCCTGTTTGTATGACTGGTCTGCCATTTCGCCCGAAATTTTTGGCTCCCTGTTTCAAGCCGTAATGAACCCACAAGAGCGCCGAACACTGGGCGCACACTACACCTCCGAAACCAATATACTCCGCCTGCTAAAACCCCTATGCTTAGATGCCCTCAAAAATGAGTTTACCGCCGCCCAATACGATAAGCGAAAATTAGAACGCTTCAGGCAAAAATTAAACAAACTCCGCTTTTTAGACCCCGCCTGCGGCTGCGGCAATTTTTTGGTGGTTACCTACCGCGAACTCCGCCTTTTAGATATGCAGGTAATAGCCGCCCTGCAAGGAAACCAACTTGTTACCGATACCGCCCTGCTCAGCAATGTGCCACTTACCAATTTTTACGGCTACGAAATAGACCCCACCTCTGCACAAATTGCCACCATTGCCATGTGGCTTACCGAACACCAACTCAATACCCTTTTCCTCAATACCTTTGGCGTGGCTAAACCCTCTATTCCGCTGCACGATGCCGCACAAATCATCAATGCCAATGCCCTGCATATACCCTGGCAGCCCGATGTGGATTTTATCATAGGTAACCCGCCGTTTGTGGGGTCAAAAATGATGACCGAAGGGCAGCGCAACGAGGTGAAACAGTTGTTTAGCAATAAACCGGGCAGTGGCATTTTAGATTATGTAACCGCATGGTATAAAAAAGCTGCCGATTATATTCAGCACAATAATCCCAACCTAAAATGTGCATTTGTTTCTACCAGCAGCATAACACAAGGCGAACAAGTAGGCGTTTTGTGGAGTACATTATTTAATGAATATGGCATAACCATACATTTTGCCCACCAAACTTTTAAATGGACTAACGAAGCCAAAGGTTTAGCCGCCGTACACTGTGTAATAATAGGTTTTGGCAAAACCGAACCAACCCAAAAACTCCTGTTTGAATATCCCGATATTAAGGGCGAACCAACGGTAACGGTGGTTAAAAATATCAACCCGTATTTGGTTGAGGGAAGAAACATTTTTATTGTAACCCGACAAAAACCAATAGGTGATGTGCCTGCAATGTCTTTTGGCAATATGCCGCTTGATGGCGGACACTTGTTAATAGCCGATGAAGAAATTGAAGCTATCTTAGCAAGCGAACCCCCAATAATTCGTTTTATCAAACCATTGATAAGTGCTCACGAATTTTTAAACGGCAAAAAGCGATGGTGTTTTTGGTTGGTAGATGCCGAACCAAACGAGCTAAAACAATCGCCCGAAATAATGCGCCGCATCAAAGCGGTTAAAGCATTTAGAGAATCAAGCATTGCCCCCTCTACCCAAAAATTTGGCACCACTCCGCATACTTTTCGGGATAAAAACAATCCCGATACATTTATTCTGATACCTCGTGTATCATCGGAAAATAGAGAATATATTCCCATCGGTTTTTTTGATAAAAATAGTATTCCCAGCGATACCTGTATGACTGTTCCAAATGGTACGCTCTACCTTTTCGGTCAGCTTACTTCCAAAATGCACATGGCTTGGGTAAAATACGTTTGCGGAAGGTTAAAATCCGATTATCGATACAGTAAAGATATTGTTTACAACAACTACCCGTTTCCGCAGGGCGTACCCGATGCAAAAAAACAAGCGGTAGTGGCAGCGGCAGAAGCCGTACTGCACATACGGGCAGCAGAGCAAGCCAAAGGCAACACCCTTGCCCACCTATACGACCCCCTTACCATGCCCCTTGCCCTACAAAAAGCCCACCAAACCTTAGACAAAGCCGTTGACAAATGCTACCGCGATGCCCCCTTTACCACCGATGCCCGCCGCATAGAGTTTCTGTTCGACCTGTATGAGCAATACACCGCCGGTTTGTTTGCCACCCCAAAAAAGAAAAAACAGAAATAGTAATGGTAAAATTACGCAAGGTTGAAATTAAAATGAACGCCCAATAGGGGTAAAATCTGCGTAAAGGTTAGATGCACTCGTTAAACCGGGTAACAGATTACGGTGCGCTGCACCTGATAAAAAACAAGGTTTGGGGTTGTTCTACCAAGATTTACAGGGCGCTGCCCCTTGTATGTTACGTACCAACCCCCTAAAATTGGCTTTTGGGGTTATGCAAAGGTGCAGCGCACCGTAATATAGGTAGCAGGCATGTAAAAGCCGGATTAACAAGGTGCGGCGCACCGTAATATAACACCCTACCTGTTTGAAAGCCTTTTGCTATAAGATTTTGAGCGTACTGATAATTTCAACTTCACGTTAAAATGCAAAAAGACCGGCATTAGGTTGCAACCCTGCTGTCATTTGTCGTGCCGCCGGATTTTTACCGGCATCATTGGGCAGTTTCGTTTTCAACCCTGTCAGCGTTCCAAACGCTTACAGGGTTTTAGACGCGTCAACCATGACGGAAGCCGCGTAACCGGCACAAACAAATCCAATTTATAGCAATGACAACCACAGGCAAGAGAAAATTATTTTGGCGAGGGTTTCCAATACCTTATCAACAATACCCTTTCGCCCTACAAAGATATGATTTACTTGCCGGCAGGCTCTACCCCTCAAACATGGGTTTATCGCGCCATCTACCGCCTTGGCGATACCCAAGTAGGTCAGTTTTCGTTGCCTTTACCTATTTTGGTTAGCTCTTTGCCCTAATTCTTTAAAACTAACCGCATTTTAAAATTGCTATCGGCATAACAATGCGTAAGACCTACAAAAGTCTTACCCCTTGTTTTTGCTTGACCATAATGGTAACAGGTAGGCTGTAGCCCTATTTTTTTGTATTGTGTGTTTTGGTTAAACCTAACAGCATAAAGCTACAGGCTGAAATTTTACTGCTTATTGTGGAAGGTAAAACCAATAAAGACATTGCAAAATAATTATACCTTGCAGAAACCACCATAGAAACACACCGAAAAAACATAAAAGCAAAACTGCAAGCCCAAACAACGGCAGATTTGGTAAGATTGGTGTTTGAGGTATAGGTGGGGGTAAAGTAAACAGAGCAACAAAGTACAAAAAAAAGTAGCAGTTTTTAACTTAAAGGCAAAAACCAACACTGAGAAAAAAAAGAGAAAATTTTCAGAAAAAAAGTGCTGATTTATTTCTATTTTTTTTCTGGATTAAACTTGTAAAGACTAAATTATTGTTTGGATATTTGCGCTGTAAGTAGGCAAGATATTTTGCCGTTAGTATTAACCAAAACTATTTGTTAAATGGGACTTTTAAACTGGCTTTTCGGACCTGTAAAACATGAGGTTAGCACGGTGAATCATAATGTGAACTTTAATGCTACTCAGTCATTAAACCACTTAGACTTAATAGCTGCTAACCAACAAGCTTTATTGAGTAGAACATTAACAGAACAACAAAAACTTTTTATTCAGGGTTTCAGAACAGTTATTTCTGATGCATCTGAATCGGCAGAGAACATCATTAATAACATAGACAAATTAGTTTCTAAACAACGCACAGAGTTTTTTGCAGACATAGACAAGATAATAGATAAGTCTTTTGACAATACAAAAGAAACGTTGGATCACACCACCTCAAGATTTGGATTGATGGCAGGCAGGTTACCGGGTACAGAAAAAGACCCCTTTGCACTAAAATTCATTTCAGAATTGGTTGATGCACATGGATATTTTTCTATTAAATACAAAGGATACTTCCCAACAGACAAAATTTACACATACTATCTTACTGTAAATGACGATAAGGTAAAGGAAACCCGCATAGTCCTGAATCCCATTACACAAACTATAGATGAAATAGAATTTGTATTGCCATTAGAAATGGACTTTGACACGATAGAATACCTTACTTCTAATCAAATGATACGTCTTCCCATTAAATTTTCCTTTGAAAAGGAGAACTGGTTCAATTTTGTTGAGGGGCTACTGAGCAAGCATTATCTGAATTTGGTAAACACCAACAAATAAATAGGAGCTATCAACTCCGATGGTTGAGTTTATACTAAGTATTTTTGGTGTATATACCGAAGCAAATTCTACTATATGTTAAATTATTAACACATTTAATTATACTGAATGTTAAAGCACTCTTCTCAACCAAAACGCTACTAACCGCCCACCCATGATATACCCCGCCCTTAATTTACTGATTTCGCAGTTAAACACCTACCTTGCCCAAGAGGTAGAGGAGCCCAATGCCGCAGTATTGGGTAATGTTGCCATGCAAGATGCCGGCGTAACCGGAAAATTAGTGCTTACCTTAGTTAATATAGAAGAAGAAAAAGCCCTCAAAAACAGCGGACCATACCATACCTACAGCAAAAGCAACCCGCAAGAGGTGATGTACCACAATCCCCCCGTTCACCTAAACCTGTTTGTGCTCATCACCGCCACCCATACCGATTATGGTACGGCTTTGCAGTGGATTTCGCATACCGCCACTTTTTTTCAGGGTAAAAACGTGTTTACCCCACAAAATGCTACCGAATACCGAAGCCTCAACGGCAGCACGCAAACCTTAGACGATAATTTTAAACTGATTTTAGACATCTACTCGCCCTCTTTACAAGAAATTATGAATATATGGACCAGCCTCGGCGGTAAACACCTGCCCTCTATTATGTATAAGGTACGCCTTATTACCGTATTCCGCGAAAACGTATTCCAAAGAACGCCGCCTATTCTTAGCACTCGAAACGACGACAAAGTAGCTTTTGTGCCCCCCGATAAAAACAAAAAATAACATGAACAGCAGCTCCACCGAAAAAGTGCATAAAGTTTTGTTTGAACTGCAATTTTTAAACGATTACTATAAAACAGGTATTTGCCCCAACAAAGACCTGCAAGTAGTGCCTATGCCATCTACACAAAAACTCTTTGATGCACTTAAATTATCCCTAAAATGCTACAACAACTATCAATGGCAGGTAACAACAGGGGCTAATGTAGCGGGAATAGATGAATGTTTCAGCAAACTGAAGAACCATTCGCTTCAATTTATCCTCATAGCAACCTATAACAAAGGACTACTTAACGAAACAACAGGTCTGGAAGCCTGCCAACTGATATTGTCCGATGTCAATGCAATTTACCCATACACCATAGTAAGCAAACATAATATTCAAGATGATAGGAGCTGTGCCATTGGCAGCCCCGAAGACCAATATATGATGCAGGAAAACCGGTTTGCCTTACAGGTAGCGCCTATGGTAACCCTAAACGAAAACCTGCTGCAAAAAGCTAAAGCCGGTATCCCGGTGAGTTTCAGACTGTATTTTCCTCGCCTCATGGCACGGCGGGTATATGTATGGAAAAACAAAGAATACGCCACCGTAAAAAAATACCTTTTTCAGGAACACGAAACGCAACCCATTGAAGAAGAAGCGCACATACTTAGTAAACTGTACAGCGACAATTGGACTCATGCCTCTGTTAAATTGCCCAATACCTATACTCCAACACCTATACTACCCACTCCTAAACCCGAAAACCTCCGAAAAGACCCCATTTTTCCATCAGAATTTTGTTTCAAAATTAACTTAACATAAAAAATCTTCATTATGGCTACAGCTTACAAAACCCCCGGCGTTTACATTGAAGAAATTGCAAAACTGCCGCCCTCTGTGGCACAGGTAGAAACCGCTATTCCTGTGTTTATCGGAAAAACCGAAAAAGGCGACCAAAATAAGTTGGTTCGTATTCAGTCTATGGCTGAGTTTATTGAAAAATTTGGCAGCGCACCAGAGGAAACTATCAACGTTACTTTAGATGAATACGGCAAAGTAACTAAAGTGGAGCTTGCCTCCGGAAGCAACCCCAGTATCAAACTTTATTACACGGTATTTATGTTCTATTCCAATGGCGGCGGCGTTTGTTACATATTTAATGGCAACTGGGAAGATGCAGAAAAAGAATTGCTAAAAAATGCCGAGCCTACCCTAATAGTAATGCCCTGTGGTGAATACAATAACTACAAAAGCGCATTGCAACATTGCGAAAGTATGCAAAACCGCTTTGTAATTATGGATACAATGGTTGAATCAAACGCTGATGAATCGGCTAAAAAACTGCGCGATGGTATATCCGGAAATATAGACCAACTTAAATACGGAGCGGCTTATTTCCCCTATTTAAATACTACCATTGTGCCGCCTAATTATAAGGTAGTAGTAGTTTCTCCTGACTTTGCAAAATTAGCTGACGAAGCAAAAACAAAAGCCGATGATGCACAGAAAGCCGCCGATGATGCACACGCCGATGCCGAAACCGACGCTACAAAAAAAGCTAATTTACAAACGATAGCAGAAGAAGCCAAGACAAAAGCAGAAGAAGCCAAGAAAAAAGCAGAAGAATTGAAAATAAACCTTACTGTTGAAGACGGAAGACCTAAAACTGGCTCTTCCACCAACACTTTAACCCAGCAAGTGTTAACCGCCATCAACAAAGAATTTGGTTTGGTGTTGCCGCCCAGCGGTGCTATTGCCGGTTTATATGCAAGGGTTGACCGCACCCGCGGCGTGTGGAAAGCCCCGGCTAATGAAACCCTCTTTAACGTAAAAGACGTAACTTACCACGTAACCAATGCCGATAACGCCGGGTTAAATGTTGACTCGGTTGCAGGCAAGTCTATTAATGTTATTCGTACTTTTCCGGGTCGGGGGTTGTTGGTTTGGGGGGCGCGCACCCTTGCCGGAAACGACAATGAGTGGCGCTATGTATCGGTTAGGCGTTTTTATATTATGGCAGAGCAAAGCATTAAAAACGCTACCGAGCGCTTTGTGTTTGAACCCAATGATGCCAATACATGGGTGAAAGTAAAAGCCATGATAGAAAACTACCTCACCATTCTGTGGCGACAAGGCGCGCTTGCCGGCGCTAAACCCGAAGACGCTTTTTACGTAAAAGTGGGCTTGCACCAAACCATGACCGCCATAGATATTTTAGAAGGCAGAATGATAGTAGAGGTAGGCATGGCTGTAGTAAGACCTGCTGAATTTATTATACTGCAATTCTCGCACAAAATGCAGGAGTCGTAACCTCACCGTTTACCCTCTATCTAAAACCGTTTTACTCAATCTTTTCAATTTCATCTTAAACCAATTTAAAAACGCAATATCATGGCAGAATATCCATTACCTAAGTTTCACTTCATGGTTGAATGGGGTGGCACCAGCATCGGCTTTGCAGAAGTAACAGGGTTGAACCTCGAAAACGATGTAATAGAGTACCGCGATGGCAGTAACCCCGAATATACAAAGGTGAAAATGCCCGGTCTTAAAAAATTTGGCAATGTTACCCTTAAACGCGGTACTTTTAAAGGCGATAATGACTATTACAACTGGTTTAACACCGTTACCCTCAGCAAAATAGAACGCCGCGATGTAACCATTAAACTCCTCAACGAAGAGCATCAGCCCGTTGTGGTTTGGAAAATTAAAAACGCATGGCCCAACAAAATCCAAGCGCCCGACCTCAAATCTGACGCAAGTGAAGTAGCTATAGAAACGCTCGAATTAGTGCACGAAGGTTTAACCATAGAACACGTTTAAACCCCATACATAGGCAATGAACTACTATCCGCCCGCCGGATTTCATTTTTTGGTAGAGTTTAACATTAGCGGTCAGTCCGAAGATGTCCGGTTTCAGGAGGTTTCCGGGCTGACCGTCCAAATGCAAACCGAAGAGCTGGTTGAAGGAGGACAACTGCGTTTTGCCCACAAACTGCCCCTGCGCACACAGTACGACAACTTGGTACTGAAACGGGGTTTAGTGTTAAATTCAAACCTCATTAAGTGGTGCCAAAACGCTATTGAAAACTTTACTTTTCAGCCAACTAACCTCATGGTGAAACTCCTCAACGAAGCACACCAGCCCATCGGGGTGTGGAACGTAGTTCATGCCTATCCGGTTAAATGGTCTATATCTGCCTTCAACGCCGAAAAAAGCGAACTGGCTATTGAAACCTTAGAACTTTGTTACCACTACTTCAATTACCGACCCGTTTAAATAGTACCAAGTATTGACTATCGGGTATTACCTACCATTTACCACCTCCCAGCTACCAAAACATGCCCATCGAAATCAGAGAATTGGTCATCAAAGCTACTATTGCCGATAAAAACGACCGTCCGCCGGCTACTACCGATAGCAGTCAGGCAGCAGACGAGCAGAAAATTATTCAAGCCTGTGTAGAGCAGGTGTTAGAAATTTTAAACCGACAAAAACAAAGGTAACCCATGTTTGGAAACATACTATCTGCCATAGGCGAAAGACTGACGCCGCCCGGTAATACCGGCAAACTGACCATACACGCTTTTGCCGATGTTACGTTTTTGGGTAGTGGCGTGGGTTTGTTTACCACACCTATTAATCCGGTTTCATTTTCCGAAACACTAAAAATAAACTACAACAAGGAGCAAGCTGCCGGAAGCCAATGGACAAACTTGCGCTATACCGCTACTCCGCCTGAAAGTTTAGAGTTAGAGTTTACGCTCGACGGAACCGGAGCCGTTCCTAACAGTGGAACCGTGGCAGAACAGATATTGCGTCTTAAAAATACGGTGTATTTTATGGTGGGCAATATACACCGCCCCAATTATTTAGTGGTAACATGGGGTACTTATGTTTTTAGAGGGGTAATGGAAGAAATGAAAATTACCTATACCCTGTTTAAACCCGATGGCACGCCACTGCGAGCCAAAATTAATACCAAATTTTTGAACGCAATTTCCCACGCCGAACGAATTAACTTAGAAGGTAAAAACTCCTCCGACTTAACCCATGAGCGCATGGTAATGGAGGGTGACTCCCTGCCCCTGATGACGCACAAAATTTACAACGATGCCGCACTATATACCAAAGTTGCCCGATTTAACAACTTGGTCAATTTCCGCAACCTTAAGCCCGGTACTCGATTAAAATTTCCGCCCAAAGCTGTATTGGATACATTATAAAACTACCCTCTTAATCTCCCATGAACCAACAACGAGTAGCAGAATATAGACTGTTTTCAGATGGTATGCCCGTGCCGGGCAATATAGAGGTGCTGGCAGTAAGCGTTTTTAAAAACGCCAATAAGGTAACGCTTGCCAAAATTACCATAGCCGAAGGTGATGCAGACCGGGCAAACTTTGAAAACAGCGGCAGCAACTTGTTTAGGGTGGGCAATACTATAGAAATTCAATTGGGTTTTGACAACGACCTAAATACCGTATTTGAAGGAATAGTGGTAAACCACGCCATTAGTGTGCGCCCCAACCTTAGCCGAATGGAAATTACCTGTATGGACGAAAGCGTAAAAATGACCATTTCCCGAAAAAGCCGATACTTTGAACCACAAACTTCCGATACCGATGCCATCAATCTTATTTTGGCAGACAATGGCTTAACATCGGGTAAAGTGGAAAATACCCCGCATAAGCATCCGCAGTTGGTGCAATACAATGCTACTGATTGGGACTTCATCTGCACCCGCGCCGACAGCAACGGACTATTGGTAAGTACCGATTTTAACCAACTCAGCCTGCTTAAACCAAAGTTGAGCGCCCCCAAAGCCAAACTTGTTTTTGGCACCAATATCTACGAATTAGATTTGCAAACAGACGGGCGGTTTCATTACCAAACCATTAACGCCAAAGCATGGCAACCCGCCGAGCAAAAAATGAAAGACCTGCAAGCACAAACCGATTTCTCTAACGATCAGGGCGACTTTTCTACCCAAGAACTTGCCGATGCCCTCCATGCCAAAGAAATAGACTTGCAGTTTCCTGCTGCCCTCCTGGAAACCGAACTGACCGCCTGGGCTAATGCCCTGCAAACCAAAAGCGAACTGGCTAAAATAAGAGGTCGCATCAGCATAGAAGGTACGCATAAAATACAGGTGGGCGATACCATAGAAATAGCCGGCGCAGGAGAGCAGTTTAACGGCACTGCTTATGTTACCGGCATTGCCCATACCCTTGCGTCTGGCAACTGGAAATGCGACGTGCAAGTGGGGCTGCCACCCGAATGGTTTACCCAACAACACCCCGACCTGCTTGCCATGCCCGCCGAAGGACTGCTGCCCGCAGCAAGCGGCTTGCACATAGGTATTGTAACAAAATTGGAAGGAGACCCCGATAACGAGTTTCGCATAAAAGTGCGTATGCCTACCATTTCCGAAAATGAAGAAGGCGTGTGGGTGCGCATTGCCACCCTTGATGCGGGTAAGGAGCGCGGCACCGTATTTCGTCCCGAAATTAACGACGAAGTAGTCATCGGGTTTTTAAATGGCGACCCCCGCTTTCCTGTTTTATTGGGTATGTTGCACAGCAGTAAACACCCGGCACCCATTGAGCCCAAAGACCTTAACCACGAAAAAGGTTATACCTCGCGCTCAAAAATGCAACTACACTTTAACGACGAAAAAAATATTATAACCATCAAAACCCCAAAAGGCAATACCATTATCCTAAACGACGAAAAAGACAGCCTTACCATTACCGACAGCAACAAAAATGAAATCTTGATGCACAAAGAGGGTATAAACATTACCTGCATCAAAGACATCAATATAAAAGCCGAAGGAAACATTACCGTAAATGGTAATGATATTACCTTAGATGCCAAAGCTAAATTTACCGCCAAAGCACAAAGCGGCGCTGAACTCAGCACCAGCGCTATTGCCGTTATTAAAGGTTCAACCGTTCAAATAAACTAATCTGCCATGAATGAACTAATCCATAAACCCGCCAATACCGCTGCCTCTGCACAAACAACAGGCAAGCCGTTTATACCTCCTAAAAGAAACGCCGCAGGTAATGCGGATACTTTTGTGGCAGAAAAAAAGGAAAATACTCATAGTCAATCGGTAAAAATGGGAAACCTAATTTTAACCGAACAGAATATAGCCCCTATTTTAGCTAAGATTTCAACCCTTGAACCAGACCAAAAAGAACTAACTGCCTTACAGGAAGAAAGTCGGGAAATTATAACTGCTGTTTTACAATATACCAAAGGAACCATTGCACTGCATATCGGGTCATATAATTTATATGACAATGTTGTGCTTAGCTATGGAAACATCAGAACAAGGATATGGGAAATTAAACTGCTTGACAAAAATTTAAGTGACTTTGAGATATTTAAGAAGTGGGTTAATCAAAAGGGTATGGGAGAAGGCAAGCGCAAAGGTGTTTCTAAAAATTATATGGCGCCCGATTACCATAATCCTCTGGGTACTCAAACTCATGATCCACTTCACTGGAACCAAAACAATATAGATAAATTTCCCCGGCACTTGGGTAGATTTGAAAATCATAGTAGCATAATAAAGAAACTCGATAGACTAATGGCAAAAACACTTCAAATTGCAAAAAAACTTACAACTAAGTTGCTTGTCATAAACATTACAGTAAGCATAATAGAGCTTGTTAAGAGTGAAGATAAATGGCAAACCCTTAAAAAGTTGTTAGTAGAATGGGTTACAGGAATAGTTGTTACCACGTTTTCGGTTGCATTTATTTCTCAAATGTTGGCTTTATTAGGGTTGAGTGGAATGGCTATTGCGTTTTTTGTCTATTTGGGCGCTTTCATTTTAGGTTTAATAGCTGCTTACCATATTGTAAATAACGTTTTTGGCAATCCAGATGAAGAAAACAAAGAGTTAATAAAAATGGAAAATCAAAACCCAAAATAAATAAACAATTTTTGGCATTTCAGATGAAGAAAACAAAATTTACATAACCCATAATTCTTTAACCCACTAAACCACACCTTCCTATGCCCGCAGCAGCCAGAGCAGGAGACACCAGTACACACGGAGGCACTATTACCGGACCCGGCATTGCCACCGTACTCATAGGTGGTATGCCCGCCGCCGTAGTAGGCGATATGCACGTATGTTCGCTGCCGCCCACCGTACACCAACCCACCGTGAGCAGTTTTCCTGCCGGCAGTGGCACTGTTTTTATAGGCGGTAAACCGGCGCTTAGAGTAGGCGATATGTGTATTTGCGGGGCAGGCGCTGCCGTAGGCTGCCCAACCGTTATCATTGGATAAACTGTTTTTTAACCCCCTTTAATTGTTGTAAAAATGAATGACTGTAATAAACCAACTCGCACATTCCTAAAAGACCAACCCAATGCTTTTCTTGGGCGGGGTTGGGCTTTTCCGCCGGTGTTTAAAAAGGTGGATAAAAATGGTAAAAACACAGGCGAAACCCAAATGGTGGACGCAGAAACAGATATACGCCAGTCGCTGCATATTTTATTCCATACCTCCTTGGGTGAGCGCGTTATGCAGCCCGGTTATGGTTGCAATTTGCACGATTTGGTTTTCAGCTCCATGGATACCACTACCGCTACCTTGTTTAAATCGGCGCTCGAAACCGCCATACGGTTGCACGAACCGCGCATCATCATTGACAACCTGCAAGTACACTATTATCCCGAAAACCCCGATACCCTCCTGATTGAGTTAGATTACACCGTAAGAGCTACCAATGCACGCTCCAATATGGTGTTTCCTTTTTACCTCAATGGCGAACTTACCGCCCCCGTTCTTTAATAAGCGCCGGAAGTTTCTAAAACACCCAATTCACCCAATTAAAAAAAGCAAATGATGAGTAACCCCGGCAATAACCCTATAGACCCCCAAAATCTGGCTGTCCAACTGGCATACCTGTTTATCTGTTTACCGGATAATACAGACCTAAGTAAACTTGCCGACTTGCTTAAACCAATAGTAGCGCAAGAGGTAAAACGCCATTCTTTTGAGGAGTTCTCTACTACGGTAATAGCATTCTGCTTAAAACCCGACGATTTCACCGCTGTCGGAAAGGAGGAACGTAACCGCATTATTGCCGGTTTATTTGGCAAATCGATAGTAACCAATAATAATGCCGATGATAGTATTTGGGAAACAATTTTGAATAACCCTACTGTTAAAACTGGCAGCCTCCCAACTCATCGTATCGCTGCTTTGGCTGCTAAGACGCTTCGGGAAATAGTGCAAAAAATAGAAAAAGATGAAACTACTGCCAAAACCGAATCTGTGCCACAAACACCGCCCCCTCCCGAAAAGCCCAATAGCAGGTTTCCTTCTTTGAGCAGCATCTTAATGCGGTTGGGCGTTTTTACCCTATTTGTTTGTTGGGCGCTGAGTATGGCTGTGGCTACCCACTACACCATTGAAGGTTTTGATGTCATTTTTCCAAAGCTAAATTCTGCAAATGCCCCGTTTTCACAATTAAGCGTTGGATTTTTATCCTTTGTGCTGGTTGTCATCAGTATTTTACCCAATCTTGTATCGTATGCCAAAACAAGTAATTACCAAAAAGAACTCAATAAACCGGTTCTCTCTTCCCAAAACATTACCAAAGCGCTGGTAATTACCCCCCAAACCAATATGCAACCCCTCGCCTTATCGCCTCACATTCAACAAGAGTCGGCACAAATGCAGCGGTTTAACCAACAAGTTTTTAACCTCATTGCCCCACAGCAGCAAACCGGCGCTTTTGTAACTCGGCTTACCTCTGTCATTACCATACTCTTGCTTTGTGGTATGACCTACCTTGGGTTTGCAGGGCAAGTATTTGAAAAGGGAAGTACAACTACCGAAAGTGTTCATTTATCCCCTTTTGGCAATTTAGCTGTTTACCAACCATGGCTGCTGGTACTGCCTGCCGTAATGGTGGTATTATTGCCCTTTTTTCTGAGCTACCTGCTGCTGCGCTTGCAACTGTACTTTGCCCACCTGAAAGTAAAACCAAATAATAACCAACCTTCTGCCGCCGATTGCTAATAACCCAACTCCCCAACCGCCTCTTATTCACCTATACTGTAAACTTTTATGAATACATACGGTACTACCCAAATACAGCGATACCTGCCTGCACTTATGCCACAGTATGTGCTGCCCGATGAGCGCAGTACCCGCGATATAATACGGTTTGTACAGCATTTAGCCCATTTTATGCCTTATTACAATGAGCAAAATGAACCCGATGGAAATTGGGGCGAGTTTTTCCAAGCATTGTTCCCGGCAGACAACTACGGACATACATGGGAACAACTCTTTGCACCCGATAACAACCCTTATACCCTTACCGCCAACCACCCCCCACATCAGGCTTTGTTTATTGCCTTTCTGAAACTGTTTGACCACGCCCGACTACAACTCAACCAACTGCCCCGCAGAAACTTAGATTTTTACTACCAACAAATACTGGGCTTTAAACCTCGCCCGCCTAAGCCCGATACCGCTATTGTTTGCTGCTCCTTAGCCCCTAATACGCCCAATTTTGTCATATCGCCCCAAACCTTGTTTGCCGCCCCCCAACCCGGCGCACCCGAATTGTTATACCAACCCCTTGATAAAACGATACTCAACCATGCCCACATACAAGCCCTGAAAACCCTGTTTCTTGATAAAAGTACTTCCCCACATGCCAATACCCTTGCCCAAACCGCCGATGACCTTGTCAAACGCCAAGACCTGCAAAAAGGCACCGCATGGGATTTGTTTGGCAACAACCAACACCCAAAAGCCAATTTGGGCTTTGCCTTGGCTTCTCCTGTATTGCAACTAAGCGGCGGTACTCGCACCATTACCCTAACCCTCCAATTGGCTAATAAAGTAGATTACTTTAATCCATTTCTGCAATTAGTATTTGATGAGGTTTCTGATAAATTGAAAACCCTTGAGAATGTAGTTAAGAACGATAAGACCGAAAATGAATACAAGGAGGAAGTGGCAAAAGCATTCGCCACTTTTAAAACTACACTACAAAATCTGATAGAAATTCTCAAAAAATCAACTGAAAAATTATCAGCGTTGCAAACTATTTTAAAAGAAAAATACAATACAGTTATAAATGAGGCGGCAGAAAAACTAAACAATTTGAATGATGAATTGAAAAACGCCGATAATACTATTCAATACGATGCAAATAATAACAATGCCGATGAACAATACAACGGTTTAAAATCCAATATCAACGAATTGAAAGATAAATTAATAAATTTCACAAAAAACAAAGTGGTTCTTCCGGTTCCTGTACTGAAAAACCCTCTTGCCATATCTCTCACCACCGAAAAGGAGTGGGTAAATATAGCAGATAAAAACATTGAAGCAACGTTGCTGGCAATACCGGTTATTGATGGGGCGGAGAAAGAAATGGGCATTAATACAAAGGTGATTATTCAATTCACCCTACCCCAAGATTTTCCGCCTTTTGCAAACTATACCGAAGATGCCCACCAATGCCAATACAGCACAGCGTACCCCGTACTGCAATGCCTTGTAAACCAAGAAGGGAGTAAACACTACCCTGTTTTGCGCCACATGCAAATACTGGGCATACAACTACATGCCGAGGTAAAAGAATTTGACGACCTTATACTCCAAAACGATTTAGGTGTTTTAGACGCCACCAAACCCATAGCCATTTTTGGCGCAGAGCCGGTGCTGGGCGCTAATTTCTACATTGGCAGCCACGAGGTATTCAGCAAAAAATTAGAAAGCCTGAAAGTAAATATAGAATGGCGCGGTCTGCCCGATAGTTTTAAAAATCACTACAAGGGCTACAAAGATTTGAACAACAAGGTTTGGGAAAAGCAGATAGCTGAATTTAAGGTAAAAACTACCCTGCTTAATAAAGCAGAATGGGATGGGGGTGCAGAGTCTAATTTGTTTGGCGAACTGAAAGACGAAGAACAACCGAAAAACGAAGAACAACCGAAAAACGAAAAGCGGTCAACCAAGTCCTCTATTGATATACGAACAACAATTAGCTTGGCTAATGCCTATCCTCACCTACCGCAGTTTGACCGCTACACCCAACAACTCAACCGGGGGTTTCTTCGCCTCACCCTTTCCAATCCGCCCTATGCTTTTGGGCATAGTTTATATACCCATGTTTATACGGCTACGGTAATTGAGTTAGGAAAATTAGCTAATGTAAAAATTGAGGGCAGTGCGGTAGATCAGAAAGCAATTATTGATGACTTATTTGGGAAAATAAAAGATGAAATTAAAAAAGATATTGAATCTGCTTTAACACCAACCAATACAAACATCGTTGTAGAATATTTGAATGAGATTTACAATTGGTTCTCTCAAAAAGACACTGTGTTAATACTTACTAAAGATAACAAAGAAAGTCTTGATAAATTAAAAGAAATTTGCGATTTACTTAACCAGATAAACCCAAATACTGAAAATTTTGATTGGAACGACTTTGCGAAAAAAATTAATGATTTAAATGACCAAGAAGTCAAAAACCTTATGCCTAAAGGCGAAAAAGCAACTGATGCGGCTTGGTTAGAGGCTATTAAAGAGATGAAACTCTATTTATGTAATAAAATGTGTGGAATTCTCAAAAATTTAAAAACACAGGAAAAAAAAGAAATTAATAAAAATAATCTAATTAATGAGATAAAAAGTATGATAGACAATATAAAAATTGATGGTATAAATGTTGAAAAAACTGCCTCCATCCCCCAAAAACCTTACACCCCCACAGCCGATAAAATCAGCATTGATTACACGGCGGTAGATACCGTATTTTTTACCCCCAGCAAGGTGCAACCCCCTAAAACCGCTTCATACACCACCTGCCTGCACCTGCACCCCTTTGGATTTGAAACATACAGCGCCGGCAATGATGAAGAGGAAATAAAAAACAACATAACCAAACTCTCCAATAACTGTAAAGAGGAGCAATCTGAAAAAAAGGAGCAGCCCTTACTCATGCCCTGTTACAAAGAGGAAGAGGGTAGTATGTATATAGCCATTACCAAGGCGCAAACACAACAAAACATAACCCTGTACTTCCATTTTGAGCCTTACACGGCTAAAAATTTAGATACAGAGTTACCCAAACCCGAATGGCGCTATCTTTCCAACAACCAATGGAAACCCCTTGGGCTGCACCTTTTGGCAGATGGCACAAAAGGCTTCTCCCAATCGGGCATTGTTACCCTGCAATTGCCCCAAGATGCCACCGCCAATAATACCATCTTGTTGCCATCGGGCAATTTTTGGCTATCGGTAAGTGTAAAAAAGGATGCCGCCACATTCAACCTACTACGGTATATTCAAACCAATGCCGTAACAGTGCAGTTGCAAATGCCTGTCCATACCGCTACGCCGCCGCCGCACCTGGCAGACGGATTACCCCCCCAAAGCATTAAGTTTTTAGCCGTTAGGCAGGCAGGCATAACAGAAGTGCTACAACCCTTTTCCTCCGTTAACGGCGCTGCACCCGAAACCGATGACCATTTTTATGTTCGGGTGAGCGAGCGCCTGCGCCATAAAAACCGTTGTATGCAGGTATGGGATGCAGAGCATTGGATTTTGGAAAACTTTGCCCAAATATGGGCGGTTAAATGTACAGACAACGGCTATCAGCGCCAAATTGTATGCGTGCCCTACCCGCATACCAACCAGCCTTACCGGCCCCTGTGCCCCTATGCCCTGCGCCGGCAAATTGAAAGCGCTGTAGAAGCCGTATCCTCCCCACTAATGGAAATAAAGGTGGTTAATCCGGTGTATGCCTTTGTTGGCGTAACCTGTAAGGTAGCTTTTACCCCCGGTGCCGACCGCAACTACTCTGAGCGCCAACTTAAACAGTTTATTGCCGGCTACCTGTCGCCTTTTAATGAAAAAAGAGAGCCGAGGGTAAATGCCTTCCGAACAGTAAAAGACCTGCAAACCACCGAGCGCGAACTCCTTTTAAACGAACTGGTGCAGTTAGATTACGTGCAAGAGGTAAAAGACTTGGTAATAGCTGTATATAAAGACACAGACTTGAAACAGGAACTTACCGATAACGACCTATCTGCATCGCCCCAAATCCTCGTTATCTCCCGTTTCCACCAAAACAACGACAATATCATACTAAAATCCCACCAAACAAAAAAAATAGTGCAAGACGGTATAGAATACCTTGCCACTATAGAACGCAACCTGTTGGTGCAGTAAACGCATACATTCATTAACAAAAAAAACAAATTTATTATTTAAAACAATCTTAATCATGGCTAAGCAAAAACTCTCCCATTTAAAAAATGCTTTTAGCGCAGGTAAGCGCCCCACGCAGCAAGATTTTGAAGACCTCCTTGATAGCGCCTATAACGGGCATGAAACCATTTGGGTATCGGGGTATGGTTTTTTTGAAGAGAAAACGACATATAAAAAGGTAGAAAAAAATGAAGTAGAAGAAACTTTTAACACAACCTTTATTCGAAAAGGTGGCGCTATGCATATTGCTGCACCTGAAAATATTGAAACATTGCGAAAAGAATCTATTGAGAGTATAAGTCAAAAAGACTTATTCGGCAATCCCGGGCAGCCAAAAGATTTTATTTATGGCTATCGGCTTCACGTAGCTATACCCACACCCTACAATGAATACAGCAACTACTTGAAAAAAATTTATTTAAGCGTTGATTTATTCAATGATGATAAGGATATTTCTGCATTTTTAGCTCAAAAATCTGAAGACATCATTGCTAATATAAACATTGTTGTACATTACCCTACTTCCAAGAACGTATCTGCGCCTTTAAGTCATCAAATTTCTACTGTGGAAGTAATTGAAAAGAAATTTACGCTTGATATACAAACTAAGAAAAATTTTGTGGTAACTTGTATTGAGCCGGAGCAAAATTTGGACAATATTTTGGACGAGTTAAAAACCGAATTTGAAAAGCTACAATACGCAAAAATTGAGATTAAAGATGGTGGCAGATTAGTTACCAGCATTTTAGAACATGGCGGAATTAGATTGATACCATTGATTATAAATCTGCCGCTTGATGCAACTCGTGGTGGAGGGGGGATATCAGTAACCATTGATGTTTTGTATGAGATAGATACTCATAATAAGTCTAATCCCGATCGCACGATAGAAGGCATAAAAGCAAAAATGGTTGACAAATTCTATGGAATAGGCGCTGTATTCACTTCCGAGCCGCCCACACCACCGGCGCTTTAAACTTAAACCACTGTTGTTCTTATAAACTTGTCGATTTACCAAATCCATAAGTTTTGAGGTAACCCCCTAAGAGATACCCACAACTCTCAGTACGTTAAAAAAAACGCCACCATGCCCCCTATTACCAATTTTGAAACCCTACGGCAAGAAGGATTAGAACTTATCCGGCAGTTATCCGGCAATCAGTGGACCGACCACAACCTCCACGACCCGGGTATTACCATATTGGAAGCACTTTGTTATGCCCTTACCGATTTAGAGTACAGGGCAGCCCTGCCTATTCCAAATTTGTTTGGAGGTGAAACCTACCACAAGCGTTTTAAAACTGCCACCAAAATTCTGCCCCTTCAGAAACCCGTAACGCTAAACGACTACCGCCGCTGCCTCATCGGGATAAAAGGGGTGCAAAACGCCTGGGCATTGGCAAACAAAGATACAAAATCCATCAGCCTGCATCTTGCCTTAGAGCCCGATGTAAAACTGCACGAAGATATGAATACCTTAGATGTGCAAGTGGAGCTTCCTGCCCCGCCCGGCGATACAGATACCTGCACTTTTCGCACCCGCTTTACCATAACCAACCTTACCGATTGGGAAACGCTGGCAAACTTAGCTGCTAACAACTTAGACTTAGCCACGTACAATTTGCGCATATACGACGAAACCCACCTGTACCATTCAGAAACCCAACTGCCCCAGCCCAAGGCAGGCATAACACACCACCGCTACCGCATACAGTTTGAAAAAAATGAAATTCCCACACCCCACAACCGCATAGAAATGGTGGCAGACTGCATGGAGGAGCAGCAACCCTATGCAAATGACCCATACGATATTAACCAAGCCGGCGGCATAAAGGATTCTTTTATGATTTACGATTACGCTGCCGGTCATACCCGCCTGTACAGTAATTACCCCGGTAACCTTGGCTTTTGGTTTACCATTGCCAATGAAAACCACCAAATTCCTTATCAGGAAAACAGCCGTTTTTATTGCGCCCTGTACCATTTTCTTAATAACCCCGATGAGCTTACCGAACTATGCGAAAAAATAAGCAACAAAAAAAAGGCGCAAACAGAAATTATTGATGAAGCCGTAAAGATGTCTGAAAACTGGGAACAGGTAAATAATAATCAGCCCCCTTTTTCCGCACTCTTTACCTGGCTAATGCAAACCCAAGAAATAGCCCTGCACGCCAACATTACCCTTAAACCCGGCAGCAACTCTGAGGAGGTGCGCCTGCAAATTATGTACCACCTCAATCAATATATGTGTCCTGTACCCACCATGCAGGCGTACCAATATATGTTAGACGGAGGCAGTACACCCGATGCGCTGTTAGAGTCGAACTACGATGCCGAAAAAGGCTACCTGCCCGATGACCAACTCCACAATGCCGAAACCTACCTGCCCCACCTGTACCCCACCCGGGTGCAAGACCTGCTGCTATCCAAAATACCGGCAATTGCTGCCATAGAAAACCTGCGCTTAGTGCAGTACATCAACGGTTTGTTCGAAGCACAAACCGCCCTCCTTACCGGCGAAACAGCCGATAAAGCAAACAAACACCGTCTGCCGTACCTTACCCTGCTGCGCCATGCCCATTATAAACTGCGCTTGCCCCGAGCCTCAGCCCTGCTATCGGCGCTGCACTTTCAGGAAACCGACAAACGAGCATGTAACCCGCCTTTCCGACTTTGGAACATAGATATTTTGCAATATGCACAAGCACTACGCGAAAAAGCTAAGGTAAACCCCTGCGATAATCAATTCCCCATACCCCGATTTGATTACCCCAATAACGACCAACTTACCGAGTACTACTCCATCCAAAATCACTTTCCGCTGGTATATGGTGTGGGTACGGTGGGTTTACTGCCCACAGAACCCCCTGCCCGACACGCACAGGTTAAACAACTGAAAGCATACTTAGTGTTTTTTGAGCAGTTGATGCTCAACTACCTCAACCGGCTTGGACTGGTACAAGAATACCTGAAACAAGAACCGCAAAACAATATGCCTTTGATAGAAGAGCATTTTAACGTAATTGAAGACTCTATACCACATGGCAAAACACTGATGGAAGACCCCGAAACGGAGAAGTACGAAAGCCATTTACTTTTTCAAACCAACTCGTACCACTATTTAACCGAAGCGCTATCGGTAAGTGAAAACGAAATTTTTGGCAGTATCAACAGTACAAACAGACAATTCTACGAAGACTTGTTAGACGGCATAAAAGACCAACTCACCAGCTACCTGTTTGCGGCAGATGAAGCCGGTAAAAATTATTTGGACAAGTTTATAAGAACCACTAAAGACAGGCATCTTAAATGTGTACACCAGCCCCAAGATGCTCAAAAAGTGGTAACTAACTGCATCAAACAACTGCAAGATATTTTACCTCAGCTCATTTTTAGCCATCCCGATAAAGTGAAAACCCAAAAAGACCGTTTCCAAGAGCATATTAAAGCCATAACCGGCGAAGCCATTAACGAACCCGCCTAATCTGATTGCTATGAGCCATGAAATCAAAAACCCATTGCTGAAAAAATTCTTGTCTGTTTTTGAGGAAGCACGTAGTAAAGAAAATAAAACAACACTACCCTTACCTGAAAATGCCGAAACAGCATCTGAACTCAACGATACTACTCCTATAAGCGGAGAACAATTAAACGGGCAAACCATAGAGGCAATAGACCAACAAATAGAAACGGTAGATAACAAAGAGCAAATATCACCTGAAACCGTAACGTACAAACCGGAACCCGAAACTGCCGAAATACCCCTCGAAAGCGAAATAGGTGAAACATCCTCACCCGAACAAACAACAGAAACATCTGCCGATATAGAGCAAGGCAGTATTGCCCAAGAAGAAACGGAAATGACAACACCCGAACCGGGAAACACCGAACCGACAACCGAAACTATCCCCGAAAATGTAACCCAACAAACCACCCCACCCGAACAAACAACAGAAACATCTGCCGAAACCGAGCAAGGCAGTATTGCCCAAGAAGAAACGGAAATGACCATGCCCGAACCGGAAAACACCGAACCAACAACCGAAACTATCCCCGAAAATGTAACCCAACAAACCACCCCACCCGAACAAACAACAGAAACATCTGCCGAAACCGAGCAAGGCAGTATTGCCCAAGAAGAAACGGAAATGACCATGCCCGAACCGGAAAACACCGAACCAACAACCGAAACTATCCCCGAAAATGTAACCCAACAAACCACCCCACCCGAACAAACAACAGAAACATCTGCCGAAACCGAGCAAGGCAGTATTGCCCAAGAAGAAACGGAAATGACCATGCCCGAACCGGAAAACACCGAACCAACAACCGAAACTATCCCCGAAAATGTAACCCAACAAACCTCCCAACCCGAACAAACAACAGAAACATCTGCCGATACCGAACAAGGCAGTATTGCCCAAGAAGAAACGGAAACAACAAAACAAGACGAAGACAATGACAATAACGATGAATCGGATAAAACTACCGGCTAATGTCTGACACTTGCACGCTAAACCTTATAGGTTTGGTAAACCTATAAGGTTTATTATGTATTCTACCACCAAACCAAACATCATACCAACAACAACCAAAACACCCATTAAAAAATGATACCCCAAAGGCATCACATAACCAAGCAAGTATTTGACCTGCAAATGCCCGATGAAAAAAACGCTTTCCTACTCCAAAACAGGTGGGTGAGTGTTTTTAAAGACCGCATTGTGCCGCAGATGCAGGACATATTTGACCGTTATGTGCCGCAGGATACAGTTATCAGCATAGATGCCTTAACCTTAGACATCGGGATTTTAGAAACCGAAAACTGGGAACAACTTTTTCTATCTCGCTTTACCGCGCAATTGGAAAAATACCTGCAAGAAAACCTACAGGCACTTGCTGCCCAGCCCCAACTTGTAGCTGACTCCGGCAATCTGCAAACCCTCAAACCTCACGAGGTGGTACTGCGGCAGTTAGCTTACTACCTGCAATATGGCGTTTTTAACCTCCACCAAACCACCCTGCCATTTACCCAACTCTTTGACGAAACCGAATTACTCCTGAATCAACAACCGGAAGAAGTAGTAAAACTGCTGCAAACCCTGCGCAATAACGATACAGCCATGCTGAGGTTGGTTAAGCAGTTTCCGGTGCAGGTTATCCACAAAATTGTAAGCCATTCTTTGTCGCCGGGGGTTTTCAGCCAATTGGAACAAATGCGCCACCCTGTGCGGGAAATTCTTAATAACCCGCTCATTAACCGCTTGTTGCAATTGCCCCCCGGCATTTTACCCGCTGCCAATTTTGCTCAAATTTGGCTACTTTCAACACTGCAACTTGCGCTGTTACCACAGGCATCGGGCATTTCTTTTTCCGCAATGGCATTACAAGAGGTTATACTATCCGTAATTAATCACCTTTTACCAAATCTGCCAACAGCGGCGCTTGAAATGCACAAAGCAATAGCGCGTTTTATAGCCATGCAGCCCCTTCCGCTAAACACTTCCAAAATTGCCGATGCAATCATTGAACAAGTCCTGCCTCAGTTTCAAAATAACGCTATTTCTCCTAAAGCAGATTTAACAAATAATCTAAATCCTACTGCCAATGATACGCCGGTAATCAAGTTGCCCGATGCAGATAACGAACAGGTTACCCAAAATATAAATCCTCAGCTAAAAGAAAAATCCCAACAGCCCCACACAAAACCCCCGGTTGCCAAAGTAACAACCCTAAAACCTGCCCCATCAGCTATACCTAACTACCTTTACATACAAAATGCGGGATTAGTTTTGGTTTGGGTTTATTTGTCCAGGCTGTTTAAAAGTTTGGAACTCACTCTCGACAATCGGTTTAAAAACCCGTCATGTAGCGAGCAAGCCGTTTACCTGCTTCAATACATAGCCAGCGGACAAACAACAGCCGTTGAGCCCGATTTGGCATTAAACAAAATACTCTGCGGTGTAATACCGCAAATGCCCATAGAACCCGAAATTATACTGCCCGATACGCACCTCCAAGCCGCCAGCGAAATGCTGGAAGCAGCCATTAAAAACTGGTCAAAATTGGGTAAAACCGGTATCGGCACTTTTCAAACTACTTTTTTACAGCGCGAAGGAAAACTCCATCGGGCAACCAACGGCTGGGAACTCACCGTAGAACAACGCGGTGTGGACATACTCCTCGATTTTCTCCCTTACAGCATCAATATTGTTAAACTCCCCTGGATGCCCGACATGGTTTGGGTAAACTGGCGTTAAAAATACTTTGCTCATGAAAAAGATTTTTTTACTGCTGCTTGTTTCTATTGGTTTGTTTTCGTTGCTAACATTATCCTGTGATTTATTTGCACAAACGGATACCATAAATAACAGTACTACAACTCAATCACCACCTGCCGGGAGTGAAAATTCTGTTGACACCTCTCAAAACCCAGATGGAGATAACAACCAAAATGCCTCCGGCTTAAAACTATGGGAAATAATACTGATTGCAATTTCAGCGCTAATAGTACTGTTTATTGCTCTCATTAGTTTTACACCCAATAGAGATAAAAACACAGTGGATTTAGATGTCAATCCGAATGAAATGACAAGTAGTGATTTTCCATTTTTCAATCTTGTTGGTTTAAATAATGAGCAATACAAAACTTATGAATGGCTGTACAAAACTGTTTTTATACAGCGGATTACCGATGCTAATGTGATTCAGTTTTACAATGTTTTACATTTTGTTATCAACTCATTGCAACAATTGGATAATGAAGAGTTGGTGGGCAATTTGCGTGAAAAGGCAGAGGTATTAAAAAATTATCCTGATAATCCCCTTTTAGCTGAATATATGCGTTGCAAATGCAAGGAACATACCCCACAAACTTTAAAAGAGTACTTCTCTCAAAAACGCGACCCACTCAGCGATTTTTATATTTGCCTTGCTAAAAAAGCCACCCCGCAAAACGAATTGTGGTATTTATACGAGCTCATTGAAGATTCCCTGAAAAGAATAGGATTGGATACCTACTTTAACCAAATTGAAACCAACCGTTTGCCGCCTCCCCCACAAGTTTAACGCAGGTTTTTATAACTAAAACAACTGCCATGCGAATTACAGATAAAAAGGTAACCAACAACGTTTTACCACCCGCTACTGCCGCGTTTGTGCGTCCGAAAGCGGGCGGAAAAACTGCGCCCTTTTTTATGCCCATACCGCAAATTGATGCCAAGCTACCAAGTATCACCCCTCCAAAAAACAAGGCTGAAAACAAAATTGCCCCAATAGTAAAACCATCGGAGCAAAACCAAGCAGCGCCCCTTGCTCAAAACAAAACTGATCAATTTGATAATAAACTAACCCTTCAAACTAAAAAATCGGCAACTTATACAGGGCTACAAAAAACCTTGCAGCAAAATGTGCAAAAGGTAAAACGACACCGTTCGGCAAACAACAAATCTGAGGAGGCGCAACATGCCGCCGAAGCGCCCCGAAACGAACGGTTAAGCCGCGCCCAAAACATACAATTAGCATCGGTAAGCCAAACCCCGGTTCCCGATTTTGATACAACTGCCTTTAAAACCCTCCTACAACAAAAAATTAATGCCATAACACCTCAAACAGAGGCAGAAGCCCAACAATACAATGCACAGGTACAAGGGCAGGAGTTGCAACAAAGTACCCAGCAAATTTTTGAATCAGAAACGGCACAAACCACCACTCCGCTGGCTACTGCCACTACCCAAACACCACCTACCCAAAGCATAACCGAAGAAACCACAGCACCCATTACCACCGAAGAAACGCCTGTTTTATCGCCTGTATCGGGCGCTGATGCTGTGCCGCCTCGCAGAGAAGATAATCGGGTCAATTTTAAGGATACCGTTGAGCAAGCTGAACTGCAAATGCAGGAAGCCAACCTTACTAATGAGCAGCTAACGCTCGACCCTGCTTTTACCCCTGCCCTTACCGCCCGCCAAAACCTGCAACAACACAGCCTCACCGCCCCCGGGTTATACCGGCAAAATGAGCAGCAAATTCATGAGCAGGCAGCAGCCGATAACCAAAATCTGTTAGACGGACATGCAGACCAAATGCTGCAACACAGAAGCGCCGGCTTACAACAGGTAACCAACCGGCAGCATACCGCCCGAACCCGCCACACCAACCAACGCGCCGAAATAGCCGCCCATATCAACCAAATTTACACCCGCACTCAAACGCAGGTAACCGCCAAAATACAGGCTACCGAAACGCAGGCAAAAACCACTTTTGAGCAGGGCACAGCACAAGCCTTGCAAGATTTTACCGCCGAAGTGCAGCAAATAAACGGGAACTGGGTAACCCAACTCCTCTCGTGGATAGGATTCATGACAGATTTTAAAAAGGCTGCCCAAAAATTCCACACCTCTATACATGCCCTTATCAACCGTGTGGCAAACATGGTTACCACCGGATTAAACGAAGCGAAACAAATGGTGGCAACCGGCAAAGAAGCCGTAGTAACCTACATTAACCAACTCCCCCGCCATTTGCAAAAAATAGGCAGAGAGGAAGCACAAGCTATGCAAGAGCGCTTTAACCAAATGGAGCAGCAAATTCAACAAAAATACATAGAACTTGCCGATAGCCTTGCCCAAAGTTACCACCAAACCCGACAGCAGTTTAACCAAGCCCTCCACGCAGCAAAAGCCGAAAACCGCTCGCTGTGGCAAAGAACCAAAGATGCCGTATCGGGTGTAATTCAAACTATTGCCGACTTAAAAAATCTGCTGACCAATACCCTGCAAGCCGGAAAAGAGGCTATAAGCGCTATTATCCGAAATCCGGTAACTTTCTTCAAAAACCTATGGGCAGGCATCAAAATAGGCTTCCAAAACTTTATCGCCAATATAAGTACACACCTACAACGCGGCATGTTGGTTTGGTTATTTGCAGAAGCAGCCAAAGCAGGCATACAGCTACCTCAGGAGTTTTCGGCAAAATCAATCATTGTATTCATTACAGAATTGCTTGGGCTTACTTATGCCAATATACGCCGCATCTTAGTGAAACTAATGGGCGAGCGGGTTATAAGCGCAGTTGAATCAACTGCCCAAATTTTTATCCTATTTATTCGGGAAGGTGTAAGCGGCGTTTGGCAGTACATCAAAACGCAACTTACTAACCTTAAAGAAACGATCATGGAAAAAATACAATCCATGATAAAAGAAACCATAGTTGAGGCAGCCTATAAATGGCTGTTGAGTTTGTTTACTCCTGCCGGTGCATTTATAAAAGCATGTATGACTATTTACGATTTATTTACATTTTTTGTCAGCAAAATACAGTACGTTGCACAACTCATACGTACCATTGCCGGTTTAATCATTCCCATATCGCAAAACAATGTAACAGCAGTAGCGGCAGGTATAGAAAATGCACTTTCACAAACTTTGCCCCTTACGCTTGGTTTCATGGCAAATTTACTGGGTATTGGCAAAATTACCGGTAAGGTTAAAAATGCTGTTTATTCTGTTCAGGCAAGCATTGAAAGGGTAATTATACGTTTGCTGAAAAAAGCTGCTCAAATGTTCAGAGGCGCTGCCCAAACCATATCCAAAACCGTTGTCCAATGGTGGAAACATAGAAAACGGGTAATGTTAGAAAACGGCGAAATACATACGCTTTTCTTTGAGAACGATTCCGAAAACGGACAACTAATGATAGCCAGCAAAACTAAACCTCTGCGCAGGTATTTGAATAATAACATGAAAGAAGCCCATAAAGGCAAACCCAATGTTTTAAATAAGATACAAGATGCCATTGATTCTGCAATAATTATAGACAAAATAAGAAAAACAAGAGACCCCGAAAAGCACGAATTGATCAGAACGGAGATGAACCGTTTGGCAAAAATTTTGAAAGAAATTCCCGCACCTCCTCCTTCCGAACTACCCCCGTCTGTTGTAGAGTACGGTCAGGTAAGAGGAGCAGACGGCGATGCTACCAGCATGACCGCCTGGATTTTATCTAAAAAAAATATCGTTGGCAGCCCACCACGCGCAAGTACGAAGTTGTGGAAAAAAGTGAAGAAAAAAAAATTTAAGAAAAGCGGAGCAACTCGTTTTGTAAGGGGACACCTGCTAAACGAGTGGTTTGGCGGACCGGGCGATCCGTATAACCTTACGCCCATAACCCGCACAGCAAATAAAAAACATGTGAGTGACGTAGAGAACCCCATTTGGGATGGGCTAAATGAGGGCAAAGTTTATTACTATAAAGTGAAAGTTGTGTACAAAGAGGGCAGCAATGAAGAAGTGGCGGAAAAATTGATTTGCGTTTGGCAGGAACTTGAATACAAGTCTAAAAAGTGGGAAAGGAAAAAAGGTACGCGAAAAAAAGTAGTTATTGATAATGCTTAAGCAGGACTAGTATGGAAATGCTCACCCAACATATCAGGCGTAGTCTTGAAGCCCATATACAGGGTTACCTGCACCACGGGGCAGATACGGCTGCTTTATGCCTGCCACAACCCTTTATTCAATGGTTGGAGGAAAACCGGTTACATACCGAAGAGCAAATACTTTTACTACTTGCGTTGATACCCCATATATACCCCGATTTTTTTACCCCTATCATACAAGAACTGCTGCCCGAAGGTGGCGAACTGCCATTTTTGGGCGGCGTGCGCGGCAAAAACCACCGCGGCATACTCCCCACCGGCGAAACCGCCCTTTTGGTGCTTGCCGGTACCGATACTGCAAAACGCCTGCAAATACAACAAACACTGTTTTGCCCTACTCATTTTTTTGCCCGGCACCGCATTTTATATTTAGAAGAAGTGCCCGATGGAGAACCGGTAATGAGTGGCAGGCTTATACTAAACCCCAATTATGTAACGCTGTTCCTAACCGGTCAGGAGCCTAAACCGCAACTTAGCCCGCATTTTCCGGCGCAGCTGCTCACTACCCGCCAAACATGGCAAGACTTGGTGTTGCCGGAGGAAACCTTACAGCAATTAGAAGAAATCAAAATGTGGTTAGAACACAGCCCCATTTTGCTGCAAGAGTGGGGCTTTGAAGGTAAGGTTAAACCTGGCTACCGCGCCTTGTTTCACGGACCATCGGGCACCGGAAAAACGCTTACCGCCACCCTGCTGGGCGATGCGGTAAAACGCGATGTGTATAGGATTGATTTGTCTTTGGTTATTTCAAAGTATATAGGGGAAACCGAAAAAAACTTAGCCAACCTGTTTCAATTAGCCGAAAACAAAAACTGGATACTCTTTTTTGACGAAGCAGATGCCCTCTTCAGCAAACGCACCGAAATACGCGATGCGCATGATAAATACGCCAACCAAGATGCGGCATATTTATTGCAAAGAATGGAAACCTTTGATGGCATTATTATTTTAGCCACTAATTTTCAAAACAACTTAGATGCGGCTTTCATACGCCGCTTTAATACCATTGTACATTTTCCGCTGCCGCGTCCGGCAGAGCGGCTACTGCTGTGGCAGAAATGGATACACCGCCTGCCTGCACATATATCCTTAGAAAAAAACATAGACCTACAGCATATAGCCAACCACTACGAGCTTACCGGCGCTAACATTGCCAATATCTTTCAGTTTGTTTGCTTAAAAACCATTCAGGCAAAACTACCCACTATCTCCCAGCGCCACTTACAAACCGCCATTAAATCTGAATTTAAAAAAGAAAAAAAACTTGTATAATATGAAGCCGCAAAACTACAACAACAACTATCCGCAACGAAGATTAAATGCCGTTGAGCTGTTCTTCCTTTATTGTTCCGGCGCTGATTTGCGCGTACTTCTCAAACCAAACGACAATATTTGGGCAGAACATCCTAAGTATGTAAGTATAGGGGCAATAATCCTCTTTACGGCTGTTTTCGCCTTCATCTCCATGAGTTATGCCATTTACAGCGTTTTTAACAATACCTTTGTTGCCATACTTATGGGTGTATTATGGGGAAGTTTTATTTTTGCATTAGACCGCTTGCTTGTTTCCTCTATCAGAAAAACCAAGTACAATAAAAAAGGCAACGAGTTTTTGAATGAAATCATCAGGAGCGGCATAGATCTGCTAAAATCTACACCTCGTTTGGTTTTAGCTGTTTTTATAGGTGTAGTGATTGCTATTCCGCTTGAATTGAAATTGTTTGAAAAGGAGATATGGTCTCAGATGCAGAAAGAGCATAAGGAAAACGCTCTGAAAGAGATGGACGCTTATCAAAATCTTCAAGTTTCATTTGCAACCCTTAAAGATAGTATTAGAATGAATATTTTAAAAGAACAAGATAAGATAATTAAACAGATAGATGGCTTACAAAAGGCAAACGAAGATTTCAATGGAAGATTTGTCAAAATTACAAATGCCGAATCCGAAGAATCAAAACAAATTAAATTAACAAAAAATAAAAACATACAATTAAGAATAGATGCAAATAATAAAATCATAGATATGCTCAACTCAGATCTTAAAAAATTGATTGCTGACTCCTCTGTACTGGTTAGAGGGAACAATACATTAACTTACTATGAAAACAATATCCTCAAAGCACCTAAAATTGAACTAAGGGATGGTTTGCTTGCCCGCCTGCAAGCACTGCAAAATCTCGTCAATGACCCACAAAAAAAAGCTGCCCGCAATATGTACTGGGGTGTAATTTTGTTGATAATAGCCATTGAAATTATGCCGGTATTAGTAAAAATTTTAGCCGGCAGAGGTATTTATGATGATAAGGTAGAGGTGTTTTACTCCCAACAAGCTTTAGAAAACAGACGCAATGAAGTTACAGAAGCCTTTATTCTCAAGGTTTATGATGAATTTGATAGGGGTATGAACCTCCTCATAAGCAACCTACAGCAAATAAGCAGAGCAAACCCAGCTCAGCGTACATTTATAGAAAATTTTATTGCTGCCATAAAAATCACTATTGACACCATAAAAAACAATATAGACAAACTGCTGAAGTAGCAGAATTCGTTTTGCGGTGGCAAGGCGCGCGAAACGAGTTTTTGTACCCTCACTACTAAAATAACGCACATTTTACCAAACTTTACCCCCACAGTAAGCCGTACAACTTCGCCTCACAAATATACTTCATGTCTCCCAAAGGAAGGATAATCCAATCCCCTCCGGCTTCAAAAAGTATGTTTGGAGTAACAGCCACAATTTGTTCCATAACCCACCAAATCTCATTTTACCTCATTTTCTCGCCCCCCTACAAAAAACCCCCGATAGCCCATAAAGCCATTGGGGGTTTTGGTGTTTTTATGCAGCGGTGTTACTGAGCCGGATTAGGCACATAGCGCAAATACGGCTTTTTGATGGTAGGTTGTGCGCCGTATTTTTCCGGTATTTGTTCGGTAGGAACGTTTAGGGTAACAATTACGTCATCACCTTTTTGCCATTCGGCGGGGGTGGCTACGCTGTACTGAGCGGTAAGTTGCAGCGAATCTAAAACCCGCAGTATTTCGTTAAAGTTTCTGCCGGTAGAAGCGGGATAGGTAAGGGTGAGTTTAATTTTTTTATCGGGACCAATAATAAAAACCGACCTTACGGTGGCTTTTTCGCTGGCGTTTGGGTGAATCATGTCGTAGAGTTGTGCTACGGTGTGGTTTTCATCGGCAATGATAGGGAAGTTCATTTGCACGTTGTTCACCTCTTCAATATCGGGAATCCAGCGGTTGTGCGAGTTAAGGTCATCAACCGAAATGGCAATAACCTTAGTGTTGCGTTTTTCAAACTCGCCTTTTAGGAGGGCGGTTCTGCCTAACTCGGTAGTGCAAACAGGGGTAAAATCGGCGGGGTGCGAAAAAAATACGCACCACGAGTTGCCAATCCACTCATGAAAATTGATTTCACCTTGGGTGGTTTGGGCGGTAAAATTGGGGGCAATGTCGCCTAATCGTAATGACATAATGCAGTATTTAAGGTTTTGAAAATGGCAAAATGGGCAGGGCTGCTGTACTGTGCTGAAGCCATAGAACAGCATGTAAAACACCTATCAGGATAGTTAGGTTCGCAGGCGCAAAGGGGCAAAAAGTGAAGAGTGAAAAAGGTAGAGACGCACGGCCGTGCGTCTGTACTGTTATGAATTACAAATTACCCACTACTGAATACCCATTAGCACACCGATAACACGGATTTGGCTGATTTGCACGGAATTTTGGAATTAAGGGCGCAATTGGGTAAAAGTGGGGTTTAAAAATGTGGTGCAGTATATTTCGGTGCGCCGCACCTTGTTAATTGGGCATTAACATGGTGGCTACCTATATTTTGGTGCGCTGCACCTTTGCATAATAAGTAAAATATATGCGTGCCTTGTTATGAATAGGGGCAGCGCCCTGTAATCTTGGTAGAACAGCGGCAAACCGTGTTGTTATCAGGTGCAGCGCACCGCAATCTGCCGCCCATTTTAACCGAGTGCATCTAACCTTTACGCAGATTTTACCCCTATCAAGCGTTCATTTTAATTTCAACCTTACGTTGGTTTACTATATGCCATCTAATCACTAACCATTAAACACTAATCACTAACCACTAATCTTTGCTTTCCACGTATTCAGGTTAATGCAGGGGGCGGGGTAGTTTCTGCCAATTCTGATGCCCACGTATTTTTGTTCAGCCTCATTGAGCAGGTAAGGCTCATGAATGCGGGGCGAAGGCAGTTTTGCCAATTCGGGGCACCAGCGTTTTACATATTTACCTTGTGGGTCGTAGCGCAGGGCTTGGCTAAGCACGTTAAAGTATCGGTTTTCGCGGGGGTCGTTGCCTATGCCTGCCATGTAGTTCCAGTTGCCGTAATTGCTGCAAACATCGTAATCTATGAGCAATGATTCAAAGTAAGCCGCGCCCAGTTGCCAGTTTATGCCCATATCTTTAACCAAAAACGAAGCCACATTTTGCCTGCCTCTGTTGCTCATAAAGCCGGTGGCGTTTAGCTCGCGCATGTTGGCATCTATAAAAGGAATACCGGTTTGTCCGGCTGCCCATTTGTTAAACAGTTCCAGGTTGTTAGCGCCGGTAGCTTTATCTTGTTTTATGCCGGCAGGTTTAAAGAGGTGGCTGCCGTATTTCATGGCTACAAACCTAAAATAATCGCGCCACAGCAGTTCAAAAATAAGCCAGTAGGTGGACTTGTTTTTTACCCGCTCTGCCTCATAGCGTTGTACCTCTTCATAAATGGTTCGGGGCGAAATGCAGCCATGCGCCAACCATGCCGATAGTTTGGACGAATAATCACCGCCTATTAGTCCGTTTCGGGTTTCTTCGTAGGTTTTGAGCAGGTCGGTTTCCCAAAGGTAGTATTTTAGTCGTTGAAGGGCATAGGTTTCACCGCCTTTAAAGGGCAGAACCCCGCGGGCATCGGGTTTTGGCAGTATGAGGTTAAAATCGGATAATGCGGGAATAGAGCCCGGCACTATATTGGGTGGTAGGATAATTTGGTTTGGCTGTGGCAGGGCTTCCCTAACGGCAAGGTGTTTTTCGGCATAGGTACGAAACTGCGTAAAAACATCGGGCAGTTGTTTAATGCTTTGCGTGGTAGTTATATCGTCGTAATGGTAAAGCGTAGCGCCCCAAAAAAACTCAATCGGCACATCAATGGCAGCCAAATGTTGGTCTAAGGCATCTTCTATGCGGCTTTCCTCGTAGGTAGCTTCTTGTTGGCAGTAAACGGCATCGGCTTGGTAAAACTTGGCAAGGGCAAACACAATTTCTTCGGGCTTACCCATGCGCACCAGCAGGTTTCCGCCAAGGTCTTGCAGGGCAAAGCGCAAATCGGCAACTGCCTGTATCAGAAACTGTGCCCTAAAAGCGCCGGTTTTAGGAAAACCCCATGGGGTGGGTGCAAAATGGCGCGGGTCAAAGCAGTAAACCGGTATTACCTGTTCGGCATCTTGCACGGCGCGGTATAAGGCTTCGTTATCTCTTATGCGAAGGTCGTTTCTGAACCAAACCAAAATTGTTTTCATGCCTCTAAGAACGAACTGTGCCGCCAAAGGTTTGCAACGGGGTAAGATTCTGGTAACTGCGGAGAAGTTTAGTTAAGGCAAAAAGTAACTACTTAGGTACTGCCCATCATGCAGGTTCATGGTGTATTTGCCGGTTAATTGGTAAGATTTTCGGTAGCAATTAGCGCACGGATAACACGGATGGGGCTGATTTGCACAGATTTTTGAAAAATACAGGATTAAGTAACGTAAAGTTGGAGTTAAAATGAACGCCCGATAGTGGGGTAAAATCTGCATAAGGTTTAGGTGTGTTTTGTTAAAATGGGCAACAGATTGCGGTGCGCTGCACCTGATAAAAACAAGGTACGCATCTGTTCTACCAAGATTACAGGGCGCTGCCCCTTGTGTGTTACTCACCAACAGCTATAAAATGGCGCGTTTGGTTTTTGAAAAGTGCAACGCCCCAAAATATATCGCCCCACCTGTTTGAAATCCTTTTGAGGTAAGCCTTTGCGCAAGCTCACAACTCCAACCTCACGCTGATTAGTGATTAGTTGCTACTAAACACTCATAATTCATAATTATTCACTATTCACTTTTTTACTGCTTGGCTCCCGATAACAAACGCATGATGCTGCTTACGTGGTCACCTATTTTTTCGGCGCTGCGGAGTATATCCAGGTAAATGATGCCTTCCTCCAATTCATATCGGTTGCTTTTAATGCGCTGATAGTGTAAAGCTATTTGCTCATTGTAGCTATTATTTATTTCGGTTTCTATTGTTTCAATTTCCTGAATATCGGGAACTCTGTTTTCAAATGACATTTGCTTATTCATAGCCACAATTATTTTGTGGGTAAGGGTCATCATTTTTTGCAGTTCGTGCATCACCTCGCGTGGCGGCGATTTGGTAAGTTTTGAAAATTTACCCGTTCTTAGAGCTATTTTGTGTAAATGGTCGGCTGTACTTTCCAGGTCGTTCACCACACTGAGCATGGTACGCACTTGTTTAGAGGAATTTTCGGTAATTTGGGCGGTAATGATGCGCGATAAAAAACTGCTTACTTCTTTTTCCAGCACATCGGTTAGTTCTTCCCGACGCTCAATTTTTGCAATCAGATTTTCCCGATTTTTAACATCGCCAAACATCAGTAATGCCACATTGCCGCTCATTTTTTCTACCAACTGCCCTAATTTTTGTACCTCCGTTTGTGCTTCGGTAATAGAAAGCTCTGAAAATTCTACTAAACCGGAACTGATATGCCTTAAACTAAAAGATTCGTCTTGTTTATCTTGTGCCGGAAACAGTTTCTCCATCAGTTGGCCGGAGTAGGGAATTAGCCAAATATGTAAAAAGGCATTAACCACATTAAACATGGTATGAAACATGGCTATACCGTTACTTTCTATGCTGTGGCGCTGTTGCAGCATCAGTTCGTTTGCACCGGCAATACTATATGGCGTAAGTATGGAAGTGTGGTTTTGAAAAATAAGAGATTGCAGCCAATCAATAAACTGTAAAAAGAAAGGAAAAATCAGCAATGCCCAGATTACGCCGGTTACATTAAAAAAAGTATGGTATCGGGCAGCTCGTTTAGCATGTATATTGCCCAACAAAGCGGCAATATTGGCAGTAGTAGTGGTTCCTATATTGATGCCCAAAACAGTTGCGGCTGCCTGAGGAAATTCTATCCACCCGTTTGACATGATGACCATTATGGCAGCCGTTGATGCGCTTGATGACTGAATAACCGCACACGTAATAATGCCCAACAACACAAAAAACAGGTACGACAAAAGATTATCTCCCGAAAAATACTGAATAATGGCTAAAGTAGCGCCGCTTTGAGTTAAATCGGGCACTGCTTGGCGCAAAAAATTAAGCCCAATAAACAGCAGTCCAAACCCTATTACAAACTCGGCTGTATTTCGGGCATTACCTTTTATAAATAGTAGCGGTAAAGCCAACCCAATGGCTATGAGAGCAAACGAGTGTATAGCCACCTCAAAACCAAATAACCAAACAATCCAGGCGGTTATGGTAGTGCCTATATTTGCCCCAATAGTAACTGCCATAGATTGGGTAAAACTTACCAAGCCTGCGTTTACAAAACTAACCAGCATAACCGTAGTAGCCGATGAAGATTGTATAAGCGAGGTTACCAATAAGCCGGTAAATAAACCGGCGCTTCGGTTAGCTGTCATTACGCCCAATACTTGCCGCAGTTTGCTGCCGGTTGCCTTTTGTAAGGACTCGCTTAGTATTTTCATGCCATAAATGAATATACCAAGCGACCCAAATATCTGTAGTATGGCAATAATGGTGTTCATAAAGTGTGGCAAGGGGGAGTAGAATAAGTGGTTATGGGCTGTATCTAATAAAAAGATGCCAAAGGTATAAAAGTAAACCGGTTTTTACAAAGTGATAGGCGCTATATTAAAGTAAACTTAACCTAAAAACAACAAATCCGAAAAACGGTTGCCCGCTCTTCGGATGTTGATATAGAGTAGTTGGAGTTTTGTTATATTTATCTGCCTAAATAAGCGCTGATGCCTATTTGCAAACCTGTTTGGTTAAACTCGCCCAAATCGCCAAAATGACGCTTGTAATAAACCAATGGCTCAAGGCTGATGCTGTTGTTTAAAAATAAAGCATAGCCTACTCCTAATCCTGCTGACGAGCCATTGATACGCTCATCAAGGAATGTGGGTTGCGACCGAAATTCGTATTGCAACTGTCCAAAAAGACCATTGTTGAGGTAGTATCGGGCAAACGGACCAAAACCGAATACCGGATCAACATCTTTTACTTTGGTAAATGAAATGGCAGCGCCCAAGGCTAAATTGTCTATTAAAAAATAGCCAAACTGTGGCGACAAGTAAAGGATGGAGGAGTTGTTTCCGTCTTCAAATTGCATGTCAAAACCGGCGCTGCCGCCTATAATCATTGAGCCCTTTGGTATAAGGGCATTGGTAGTGGTTTTGGTTGCCGCCTTTTGTGTGGGGCGGTTTACGGCATCTACTTTTTGGCGTTGTTGTGCATAACTGTTGTTGCTTACTGCTATGCAAGCCAGCGTAACCAATAAAAACAAAAACTTTTTCATGATGCTTGGTTTTTTAATTTCAGGTAATTGGGTTGATAACTTTGGTGTTTGGCTTTTTTGACTGTTACACCGGAGTTGGTCACTCTTAAAACCTATTTTTTTGTGCAAAACTGATTTATTACCGCCGGTGGTAAGTATTGGTAATTCATAATTCATGGGCAATGAGGAAGGGTGTGGCTGCTTACGCTGTTATGGCTTTAGCTACACTGTTTTTTTATACAGATAGGTCTGAAATCCGATAAATGTGTTTCGGATTGTTTGAATATCGCCAAGTTCTTTTTTGGCATCTCCAATGGCGTGATATTTCAGCACAAGCAAGTCGCTGATTTTTGTGTCGTCTAACTCGTCAACGCCTTGTTTTACATACTGGTTCAAAACAAAGTTTAAAAACTCTTGCTGTTTTGGGGTGTAGTTGCTCAAGTGAATTTTTGCTCGGTCTGTAGCCCTATCGGGCGGCAAAGCCACGAGATACGAATCCCCGAAGGGGGTAAAACATCCTAAGATTGCGAGGGGCGATACCGCCTCGCTATTACATGTCGCCCTTTCAGGGCTGTCAGCGGAAAGCCGCGAGATACGAAGCCCCGAAGGGGTAAAATATCCTAAGATTGCGAGGGGCGATACCGCCTCGCTATTACATGTCGCCCTTTCAGGGCTGTCAGCGGAAAGCCGCGAGATACGAAGCCCCGAAGGGGTAAAATATCCTAAGATTGCGAGGGGCGATACCGCCTCGCTATTACATGTCGCCCTTTCAGGGCTGTCAGCGGAAAGCCGCGAGATAGGAATCCCCGAAGGGGGTAAAATATCCTAAGATAGGGTGTAGCGCTATCGAACGGCAAAGCCGTGAAACACGAAGCCCCGAAGGGGTAAAATATCCTAAGATAGGGTGTAGCCCTATCGGGCGGCAAAACCGCGAGATAGGAATCCCCGAAGGGGTAAAATATCCTAAGATTGCGAGGGGCGATACCGCCTCGCTATTACATGTCGCCCTTTCAGGGCTGTCAGCGGAAAGCCGCGAAACACGAAGCGCCGAAGGGTCATAATAGTTAGCAAGGGGTTTATATTTAATCCCAAACATACCTCTCATCATATTCAACATGATACTTTTTTAAAAATGCGCGATATTCATCCTGAAACGTTTTCTTGCTGTGGTGCACGTGCTGATTGGCGATGTAGGCTATAACTGTATCTACTTCAGATGGATTAACTGAAAAAGCGCCATAACCATCCTGCCAGAAAAAGTTTTTATATCCGCTGCCTTTTGTTTTTATCCATTTAGATGAATGTGATTTCAGCTCTTCCATCAATTTCATCAGGGCTATTTTTTTTGATAGCATACAGAGTATGTGGATATGGTCGGTGTAGCCACCCACTTTTATTACTGTACATTCGAGGTTATTGCAAATACCACCAAGATAGGCATGTAGTTCTGCTTCTATGGGTGGGTATATCAGTGGTTCACGGTGCTTTGTGCTGAATACGATGTGTATGTAATTTTTTACGAGTGACTGTCCCATATTATTTTTATTGCGCCCATTCAGGGCTTGTGATGATTTTCTTATTCTTACCCGCTGGGCTATACCCAACGTTAGTGTATATCGCCCCTTTGGGGCTGCACAACAAAGCCCTGAAAGGGCGTAATCCTCCGGCGAGGTGGTAACGCCCCTCGCTATGATGCCGATGCCACAAAACCAAGCCCTGAAAGGTTTTCATATTCTTATCCGCTGGGCTATCCCCAACGTTAGTGTATATCGCCCCTTTGGGGCTGCACAACAAAGCCCTGAAAGGGCGTAATCCTCCGGCGAGGTGGTAACGCCCCTCGCTATGATGCCGATGCCACGAAACCAAGCCCTGAAAGGTTTTCATATTCTTACCCGCTGGGCTATACCCAACGTTAGTGTATATCGCCCCTTTGGGGCTGCACAACAAAGCCCTGAAAGGGCGTAATCCTCCGGCGAGGTGGTAACGCCCCTCGCTATGATGCCGATGCCACAAAACCAAGCCCTGAAAGGTTTTCATATTCTTATCCAGTTCACTGTCTGCTCCTGCGTCTTTGTAAAGTATGTCGTCTATGTTTTTAAAAGTCTGTTCAAACATGTTGTTTATTTAATTATTCCATTCAGCCCCAAAGTTACTCCCTATAACCCAATTCACCAAATTTTTTTTTACTACTTATAGCGGGCAAACCAACCAATCTTCTCTACTCCCCCAACCACCCATTTACCTCATTTAGGCTAAGCCAAACAAACAAAACGCTCAAAAAACCGGCAAACCGCGTATATTTGTGTAAGCATTGCCTTTTGTGTTACCTTACAACGCCTTTTTACCAAACCATGAAACACATTTACGTAATATCTGATTTGCATATTGGCGGCGAGCCGGGCTCATCTGCCACTGAGCGCGGTTTTCAGCTAAACACGCATACCGCTCAGCTTGCTGCTTTTATACAACTGCTTGCACAGCAAACACAAACCCATATTGAATTGGTTATCAACGGCGATTTGGTAGATTTTTTAGCCGAAACGCCCTGGCGCGCCTTTGAAAAGGAGATAGAAGTTGCCATAAAAAAACTGCAAACCATCATCGGGCGAGAGAAACCGTTTTTTAACGCCATTTCACAATTTTTGCAAAGCAAGCAGCACACCGTTACCCTATTGTTGGGCAACCATGATATTGAGCTTGCCCTGCCGCCGCTTAGGCGTTTGTTAGAGGAGGCTATGGGCGCTACTGCCGCCAATTTTAGGTTTTTGTATGACGGCGAGGCTTACACCATAGGCAATGAGCTGATTATAGAACATGGCAACCGATACGATGCTTGGAACAGCATTAACGAGGAAAACCTGCGCCTGCTGCGCGAGCAGTTTTCGCGAAACGAGCCTTGGCGTACTACTTTTACCCCGCCCAAAGGCAGCGTTTTGGTGGAGCGGGTTATGAACCCCCTAAAACAAACCTATCGGTTTATAGACCTGCTCAAGCCCGAAACCGAAGCCGCTATTCCTATTTTAATTGCGCTTGACCCGCAAGTGCGCACTGCCATAGGAGAGGTGCTGCGCATTTATGCCAACGACTTTAACTGGTTCAAAACGCCAACAACCCGCAATATGGGTAAAGCAGCCATTGAACCCGATGATGCCGATGAATTAGTGGAGCAACAACTGAAAGCCGTTTTTGGGGATTCCGAAGCCGATTTGCAGGAGTTTAACCAAGCCATGGGTTTTAACCCACCCGATACCGACAGGGGTGAGGTAAAAACCCGCTCTTTTTTTACCAAAACTTTGAGCTTGCTGCAATTGCTGCTGCCGGGCAACCAATCGGAACTTACACAACGACTGCCGGCGCTAATCAAATCGCTCAAATTGTTGCAGCAGCCCCATACTTTTTCGCTCCACACCGAAACACTGACCGAGTACTACCAAGCCGCCGCCAAACTTGCCGGTAATGGGTTTAAATACATCATTTTTGGGCACACACATTTGGCTAAACAGATTACCCTGCCCAATGGTAGCGTGTATTTTAACACCGGCACTTGGGCAGATTTGATGACGTTTCCGCCCCAAATTTTGCAACCCGATAACAACAACCATGACCCAAACCTGCCGGCAACGTTTTTGTGGCATCTTGCCCAAAACCACCTTACACCCTATATTAGGTTTAAACCCACTTTTGTGCATATTGAGCTTTCGCCAAACGGCACAGTGCATAACATAGCTCTGCGGCAATTTGACCCTGTCGGTAATTCTTTCATTTTGCCCCAAGATGGCATTTAAACCCCCTGTTGAACTATGAAAAAGAGCTTGTTTTTTTGGTGTTGTTGTATGGCATACAGCGCCATATTTGCCCAGTTGCCCAATACCGATTTGTTTTTAATTGACCTCCGTTTAAATAAAAAGGGCAATTGCAGCGTGCAAGGGCAACCCCAAAACCTTACCAACCGAAACGGCTACGATAACCAACCCGCTTTTTTGCCCGATGGTAAAAACATTTTATTTACCGCCGCCCAAAACGAGGCAAAAACCGATATTTACCGGCTCCACTTGCCCGATAAATCTACCCAAAACCTTACCCAAACACCCCTTACCGGCGAGTACTCGGCACAGCCTGCCGCCACCAAGGGGGCATTTACCGTAGTAAGGGTAGAAGAAAACGACAAAACGCAGCGACTTTGGCTGTTTACCCACAACCAACCGCCGCAATTACATCAGCCCCATATAGAGCCGGTGGGTTATTATGCCACCACCCAAAAAAACAAACAATTAGCCATGTTTGTACTGGGCAGTCCGCCCACCTTACAAGTAGCCGCTGCTGCCGATACTGCCGGGGTTATAGCGGCGGTAAACATAGGCAGGTGCATTTTACCTGCGCCGGGTAAACCCAACTCGGTACTTTTTTTGCATAAAATAAGCAACCAAAATTGGCTGATTAAACGTCTGCATACCGAAACCCTCGATACTAAAACCATAGCAAAAGCCCTGCCCGATGCCGAAGACTTTGCCGCCCTGCCCAATGAGGGTTTGCTTATGGCAAGCGGCAGCAAGCTCTACTGTTTTAACCCACAAACCAATCAATGGAAGGTTATTGCCGATTTTTCGGCTATCGGGATAAAAAATATCACCCGATTGGCGTTAAGTCCCGATGCCCAAAAATTGGTCTTTGTGGCTGAAATAAACCCATAAATCGGGTATAACCCAACCGGTCAGCTGTAGCCTCTATACACCTTTTTACCTGCCTGCCCAATGCGCTGTTTGGTTCTGTTCCTAATAACAATACAACTTGTGGCTGCCCTATTGCCGGCAACCAACATAAGCGCACAAAACCACAGGCTAATCCTTACCTTTGAGCAACAGCCAGATTCAGTAACATTGGTGCAGCTTACCGGCGCTATTACCCCCCTCGCAAATGCCGATGACGGTAAGCAAAACCTCCAAAACCGACTTGCTAAACTCCAAACCTATGGCTACCTATCGGCTTCTTTTGATTCTTTAACGGTGGACTCGCTCTTTACCCGCGCCCAATTTTACTTGGGCAACCGCTACGTTTGGCAAAACCTTTATGTAAACAGTATCCCCAAAGCATGGCTTACGGGGGTGGGGTATAAGGCTAAGTTATACCAAAATAAACCTTTTAGCCCCAAAACCTTAGAGCTGCTGCAAAAACAACTGCTCCGATATGCCGAAAACAACGGCTACCCTTTTGCCGCGCTGCAACTGACCAATTTTGAAGTGGAACCTACCGGCGGCGTCAGCGCTGAGTTGCTGCTCAATAAGGGTAAATTTTTTACCTACGACAGCCTTGTGCTAAACGGAAACGTAAAAATAAACCGAAGTTACCTGCAAAATTATTTGGGTATAAAGCAAAAACAACCCTACAACGAAAGCGCCGTAGTTCAAACCGCCAATAGGCTGCGCGAGTTGCCTTTTTTGCAAGAAACAGCTCCGCCACAGGTATTGTTTTTAGACAACAAAGCGCAGGTAAACCTCTATTTAGCCCGAAAAAAAGCCAGTCGGTTCAATTTGGTGTTGGGCGTTTTACCACGTCCGCCCACCACCGGAACGCCGGGCAATACTCGCCAACGGTTTCAGGTAATTGGCGATGGGCAACTTAACTTAGCCAACGTACTGGGAGCAGGCGAACGCTTAGATATTGACTTTAAAAGCTACGTTAATGCCCGCAGGGAGTTTAAAGCCGCCTTTACCTATCCGTACCTGCCCTTAGTGCCCTTGGGCGCCGATGCCCGGTTTGAGCTGTTTATTGCCGATACGCTTTTTCGCGATGTGCGCACTTACCTTGGTTTGCAATACATAAGCAAAGGCAACAACTACCTAAAAGTGTTTATAGACAACAAAACATCGGTACTTTTATCGGTAGATAGCGTGCGTTTGGCACAACAAAAACGCCTGCCCGATTTGCTCGATGTGGCTTTTACCCTATATGGCGTAGAGCTAAACCGCGAGCAATTAGATTACCGGTTCAATCCCCGAAAAGGATACACCCTCTACCTGCAAGCCGGCGCAGGGTTAAAACGCATAAAACCCAACCTTGCCATTTTAGCCGTTGGCGAAGCTTTGGAACTCAATTTTCAAAACAAATACGACAGCCTCAACCAAAACCGATTTCAGTACCGCATAATGGCAAGAGCAGAAAAGTACTGGCAATTGGGCGCACTGAGCGTGCTAAAAACCGCCCTTTCTGCCGGCTACCTTGGCAACCCCAATTTGCTGCAAAACGAACTGTACCGCATAGGCGGCAACCGCCTGCTGCGCGGTTTTGATGAGGAGTCTATCTGGGCATCGGGTTATGCGGTGGCTACGCTCGAATATCGGTTTCTACTGGGTCAAAATGCCAATTTCTTTGCATTTATTGACGGAGCGTACCTACAAAACAATACCCTTTCCGCTCGCTCTGCCGATTATCCTTTTGGCTTTGGTTTGGGCGCTAACCTCCAAACCAAAGCGGGTATTTTTGGGCTCATGTATGCGCTGGGCAGGCAACAGGGCAACCCCGTAAATTTGCGGCAGGGTAAAATTCACTTTGGGTATGTGGCGCTGTTTTAGGGGCTTTGTATGTACTTTTGCGGGCTTTTTTGGGCGCTTAAACCTGCCGTTTTTGTTTGTGCTTATACAATGCCGGGTGTGCATTGCCCTGCTAAATAACTTGTATTACCGTGTTTTTTACCTTTATTTACCGGCTTTTTACCTTTTTTTATGTGTGTGCTATACATGCGGCAGCTTTGTTTGTGCCCAAGGCAGCGCTATGGGTTAAGGGCAGGCGGCAAATTTGGCAAACCATAGCCCAAAGTATGGCGGCTCTGCCTCCTACCGGCAAACGGGTTTGGGTGCATTGCGCCTCGCTGGGCGAGTTTGAGCAGGGCAGACCTATTATTGAAACGCTCAAGCAACAGGTAAACGGCGTACAGATAATTCTTACGTTTTACTCTCCATCGGGTTTTGAAGTGCGAAAAAATTACCCCTTTGCCGATGCCGTTTTTTACCTCCCGCCCGATTCGCCCCGAAATGCCCAAAGGTGGTTGGCAGCGGTAAAACCTACCTTAGCAGTGTTTGTTAAGTACGAGTTTTGGTTGTTTTACCTTAGCGCCCTGCATGGGGCAAATATACCGGTGGCGTTGGTTTCGGCTATTTTCCGACCCAATCAAGCCTTTTTCAGGTGGTATGGCATCGGGTTTAGACGGGTTTTGCGGTATTATCGGGGTATTTTTGTGCAAGACAGACGTTCTGTTGCCTTGCTTTGCAGTATTGGGGTAAACCAAACCATACTTGCCCCCGATACAAGGTTTGACCGCGTACTTGCTACTGCCTCGCAAGCCATAAACATACCCATAGCAGCTAATTTTGCCGCCGGCAGGCGGGTGGTGGTTTGTGGCAGTACGTGGACAAAAGATGAGCAGTTGCTGCAACAGGTAATGCTGCAAGCTCCGCCCGATGTATGTTTTATGATTGCCCCGCATGAGGTAACACCCATGCGCCTTACTCAGTTAAAATCTTTGTTGGCAGGTATGCCGGTGGTTTGGTACAGTACCGCTCACCACCAAACGCCGGCAAAAATTGCCGATGCCAAGGTAATGGTTATAGATAACGTAGGCATGTTGGCGCAATTGTATGGCTATGGCACGTTTGCCTATGTAGGCGGTGGATTTGGGGCAGGTATTCACAATGTATTAGAAGCCGCCGTTTTTGGGTTGCCGGTATTTTTTGGTCCGGCGCACCATAAATTCATAGAGGCGGTGCAGCTTGTGCAACTGGGCGGCGCTTTTGTGGTACACAATGCAGAGCAATTGAGCCAAACTTTGTTTACCCTACTCGCCAATGAAGAAGCGCTCCGCAAAGCATCGGGCATTTGCAAGCAGTATGTTCATGAAAACAAAGGCGGAACCGCTATCATTATGCAAAACCTGATGGGTTGGTTGAGCGGGTAAATATTGACCTGAGCAAAAAAAAAACAGCAACCCAATGAATGGGCTGCTGTCTTTTTTTAAAACAGAAGGCTAAAATCTTTACCAACGGCGGTTACAACGCCACCCCAAAACTAAAACCTACCCTTGGGGCAATTGTTTTTTTGTAGGGGTTTACAATGGGCAGGTGCAACTCATCAGACGATTGGTCATTAACAGGTAAATACACCCCGCCGCCGGCAAACATATCAACGCTAATGCGGCGCTTGGTAAGAAACTGAATACCTACCAATAAACCACCCCCCGCAGAGCTGGCAAATTCTTTTACTTCGGTAATAGTGCCGGCACCATCATCGGGGTTAAAAGTCCATTTTTCGTTAATGGCTTTCATTTGGCGGTAAAGGGCATAAGGGGCAAGGTAAAAGCCATCGGGCGCTTCTTTGTCATCTACATTAAGGTAACGCCTAATTTGGAGTTCGCCCCTAAAACCGTCCATGTCTTTCAGTCCGCCTTCAAACCCATCGTACCCGATAGGGTCGGCAGATAAAAAGTAGCCAAAATTCAATCGGGCGCTTAGTGCAGGCGAAAAACGCTGTTCAAATGATAAATCTAATCCGCCGGCAATAAGTGAAAAAGGCTGAACCGAAATAATGCTTTTGTACTTAGGCTTTTCGGGGTCTGATAAAACAGGTTTATCTCCTTTACCACCCGATGCCCATGCGCCTATATTGCAAAAAAGCAACAAAAATAAAACTGCTAACCACTGGGTTACATTCATAAAAAAAGGTTTAGGATATGGTTAATTAAAATGAGTTCACTAAAAAAAGCCTGAAACGGGCATTAAGAGATACTGTATAGGGGCT
>ERZ761609.317-NODE-317-length-60539-cov-11.232590_pt1 | contig 60539 bp, 48 predicted proteins | sample MGYA00511163_ERZ761609 | MGnify/ENA primary metagenome ERZ761609 (study PRJEB28899, sample SAMN02445070) | bioreactor sludge metagenome | biome: EBPR sludge | place: Australia: Brisbane, Thorneside Wastewater Treatment Plant | collected 2011-12-16 ... | reverse complement strand
GGCCCGAAAGGCCGCAACGTCGTCATCGACAAGAAGTTTGGCTCGCCGACCATCACCAAGGACGGCGTAACGGTCGCAAAAGAGATCGAATTGAAAGATTCGCTCGAGAACATGGGTGCTCAGATGGTCCGCGAAGTGGCCAGCAAGACCTCGGACGTCGCCGGTGACGGTACGACGACCGCAACCGTCCTTGCCCAGGCGATCTTCAAAGAAGGCGTCCGCACGGTTGCCGCCGGTGCAAATCCGATGGCTCTCAAGCGCGGCATCGATAAGGCTGTGACCGAGGTCGTCGCTGAGATCGGCCGTCTCTCGAAGCCGGTTTCGGGCGAGATGATCGCCCAGGTCGGAACGGTTTCGGCAAATGGCGACAAGACGATCGGAACGATCATCGCCGAGGCGATGGACAAGGTCGGCAAAGACGGTGTCATCACGGTCGAAGAATCGAAGACGATGGACACGAGCCTCGAGGTCGTCGAAGGTATGCAGTTTGACCGCGGCTACCTTTCGCCTTACTTCGTTACCGATCCTGACCGGATGGAAGCCTCGCTTGACGAGCCCTTCATCCTCATCAACGAGAAGAAGATCTCGAACATGCGCGACCTTCTGCCGATCCTCGAACAGGTTGCTAAAATGGGCCGTCCGCTGCTCATCATCGCCGAAGACGTCGAAGGCGAAGCTCTTGCGACGCTCGTTGTCAACAAGCTCCGCGGCACATTGAACGTCGCAGCGGTCAAGGCACCGGGCTTTGGCGACCGCCGCAAGGCAATGCTCGAAGACATCGCCATCCTGACGGGCGGCAAGGTCATCAGCGAAGACCTCGGCATCAAGCTTGAAGGCGTGACGATCGAAGACCTCGGCAAAGCCAAGAAGATCACGATCGACAAGGAAAACACCACCATCGTCGAAGGCGGCGGTTCGGGCGAGGCCATCGACGGCCGCGTCAAGACCATTCGCACGCAGATCGAAGAGACCAGCAGCGACTATGACCGCGAGAAGCTCCAGGAGCGTCTTGCTAAATTGGTCGGCGGCGTTGCCGTCATCAAGGTCGGTGCGGCGACCGAGACCGAGATGAAGGAAAAGAAGGCTCGTGTTGAAGACGCAATGCACGCAACCCGTGCTGCGGTCGAAGAAGGCATCGTTGCCGGCGGCGGCGTTACCCTCGTTCGTGCATCGAAGGTGCTCAACAACTTTGACGCCGGCGAGGACACGGACGAGCAGATCGGTGTCAACATCATCAAGCGTGCTGTTGAAGAACCGCTCCGTCAGATCGTTGCCAACGCTGGCAAAGAAGGCGCGGTCGTCGTCGAGAAGATCCGCTCGGAAGACAGCGAAGCCTACGGCTTTAACGCTGCGACCGAGAAGTTCGAAGACCTCGTCGCAGCCGGTGTCATCGACCCCGCAAAGGTCACCCGTTACGCTCTGCAGAACGCAGCTTCGATCGCGGGCCTGATGCTCACCACCGAAGCCATGATCGCCGACGCCCCTGAAGAAAAGGGCGGCGACCATGGTATGGGCGGCATGGGCGGCGGCATGGGCGGCATGGGCATGGGAATGTAGGCCCGGTTTTCAATTCCTACGACTCGTGAAGCGTGGTAACAACAAAGGCCTCGTCCCCGACGAGGCTTTTCTCTTTCTATTCGAAACGTGCTAAATTTGTTCCTAATTAATGCTCGATATTCTTGACGAATTGTTGTCAGAGGTCACGTCAAACAAGCACCTGATCTCTCTCGCGGTGGAGCTAGGGGCCATGAAGGTTCCTGTCGTTTCAGAAGCGGAAAAACAGCTTACTGTCGGTCCACTGCCAAAGATTTCGAAGAGTACATGGCAACGCTTTCGCTCAGTGATTGAAAACGGGGCAGATCCACTCGGCATCTTTTTCTCTCTCTTAAACTCACCCGAAGAACGGCGCTCAAACGGTGCGGTCTATACTCCAATACCGATTGTCGATGCGATGATTCGTTGGTCTGTCGTTCAATCGAAGCCAGAGCGAATAATCGACGCAGGTGTTGGTTCGGGTCGTTTTCTTACAGCCGCCGGGAAAGCTTTTCGTAACGCTTCGCTTGTCGGCTTTGAGTGTGATCCCCTGGCCGCGCTTCTTGCTCGGGCAAACATTGCGGTACTTGGTTTATCCAAAAGATCTATTGTTCATCTGAACGATTACAGAAACGCGGTTCTAAACGACATAAAGGGTCAAACCCTATACATCGGGAATCCGCCATGGGTTCGGCACCACTTGATTGAACCGAAATGGAAGACATGGCTGACCACCACAGCGCATGAGCTTGGCCACGCCGCAAGCGCTTTGGCCGGCCTCCACGTTTATTTCTTTCTGGCGACTGCAAAGTTAATGCGACGGGGTGACGTTGGCATCCTCATAACGGCATCGGAGTGGCTTGACGTCAATTATGGCTCCTTAGTTCGAGGGCTGTTCTTGGAACAATTAGGAGGAACCGACATCCTCGTAATCGAACCTGAGGCGAATCCTTTTGAAAGAACTGCAGCGACAGCGGTAATCACCGGCTTTCGCTCAGGAAAACGCCCGAGTTCTATCGGAGTTCGGCGAATCGACAATCTTAAAAAACTCGGATCGCTCACGCCTGATCGCAAAGTGAGCAGGGAGCGATTTGAGGATGCGTCCCGCTGGACTCCGCTAACCCGTTCCGTACGAACACATCGTTCCGACTTCGTCGAACTAGGTGAAATCTGCCGTGTTCATCGCGGGCAGGTAACCGGAGCAAACGCGATCTGGATTGAAAATGAGGCGTCCGAGAAGCTTCCGAGTTCAGTCCTTTTTCCAGCCGTTACACGAGCGCGAGAACTTTTCCGGGCTGGTAAGGCTCTGACCAATCCGGCAGCACTGCGGCGCGTCATAGATATTCCTCCGGATCTGAAGTTATTCGAAGAGGATGATCGTAAGCGAATCAAAGACTATCTGCGATTCGCAAAACTTAAGGGCGCTGACGAGGGATACGTTGCAACTCACCGACGCGCCTGGTGGAGCGTTGGTCTAAAGGATCCTGCGCCAATCTTGGCCACGTATATGGCACGACGACCCCCTGCATTTGTACGGAATCTAATTAACGCTCGCCACATCAACATCGCACACGGCCTTTATCCGATTCAGGATTTTGGCGAAAGTATCTTAGATCGCTTGGCGCAGTTTCTTTCTCACGGTGTATCAAGAACGCAGGGACGGACCTATGCGGGGGGACTAACAAAGTTTGAACCGCGCGAGATGGAACGCTTGCCCGTGCCCAGTTTGGACCTTCTTCGGCAAAACGTTGCATTGGAGGAATTACTGGATTGAAAGATTTTGTCACACCTCAACTTTGGGCACCAGACCAACTTGACAAGGACATATCAGCAGCCATTGACGTTTTCCGCAGAGAGCGATTTGAGGAATCGGCGGAAGCCTATCCGAATGAGTTCGATAAGGTTATCGGAAATATCGAAAACTTACTTGAACAAACCGTAGATCTATCGACTCTTTCGGAATCAGCTCGCGACGTAGTAAGTGACGCTTCCCTATTAGAGGCTTTGCGGTATCTGGCTGGGCCGCCGATCTCTGCAGACGACTTCAAGGTGCTCGTTGAAATCAAATCTAAGAGCCAACTCAAAGATCCTGCCGTGATGCAACGCATAGTCGAGACAATCAGGGCGACGCTCGATAAAAGACGATTCCCTTGGGTGGGCGAAAATCGCGCTCCGACAGAGTTAGAGAAACAGGCAGCAATAATGGCGTCTGCCGCTCTTATGGCCTCACAACACATCGCCACTTGGCGACGGAATGAGGCAAAACGACTTCAAGAGAAGGCCGTCAAGGATGCGCTTGCAGCGCATGGAATGAAACAAATAACCACTCCGCACGGAATAAGGACCCACGCAGACGGCCCAAAGCCGGGCGAGTTCTGTGGAGAGACCACGCTTGGAAGCCGCAAAGCGGACATTGTTCTAACCCTGTGGGATAATCGCATTATGCCGATTGAGTGTAAGGTGTCAAATTCATTTCTGAACTCCGTTAAGCGTTTGAACAATGATGCGGCCGTAAAGGCGAAGACATGGGCGAAGGAATTTGGCGACAGAAATATTGTGCCGACCGCGGTGATCGCTGGAGTCTTCAAACGAGCAAACATTGAGGCAGCCCAGAACGATGGACTCACGATTATCTGGGCTCACCGGCTCGGAAATCTTACAGATTTTGTTGAAAAGACACGCTCATGATCGATTAACCTGACGAATTCAGTCAGGCCTACGATTTTCGATTCTCTAGGCGCCGCAATGCAGTGCGGCGAGGGTTCTGGCGTCGTAGATCCGCCGGTGTTGCGGCAAAGCCCACAACTCGGGCCTCGCCGTCGGCATGGGAATGAGAATGTAATGTCAGAAGCCCGCACGCAAGTAAGGGCTCAACGTCACCTCGAAACGATGCGACAAAACCAAAAAGCCTCGGCGGGTTGCCGAGGCTTTTTTAATTGAGGAGCGGTCAAGGGATCGTACTCAAACGAAGTCCTGTGTCTGATTCGTCATAGCTTCCTGGATCCCCGCAGTACCTCCATTTCCACAGGCCGGATAGCAAAATGCACCGCGTTGCACCAAGCCCCATAGACATACAGAGAGAGTTCTTGTATCTCTGAAACGGCCAGTTTTTTTGCAATAGGCGCCTGTGTTCGAAAGGGCGTCCGTGCGCCCCCTTACTCAATGACGGATGCCTAGAACGACCTGGAAACGATCTGACCGTCCCGGTTCACTCCCCAAACCAGGCCCGAATCCGCTACCGAGATATTGTTCAATCCTCCCGGTATCTTTTCCCAGGAACTGCCCGTCCATCTAAAGATCTCGTCACCCGGATTCACGCCCCAAACGCTGCCGTCACTTCCGACGGAAACTTGTTTTAGGACCCCAGGGACCTTGATCCACGTCGTTCCGTTCCACCGATAGATCTCACCGCCGGCATTGACGCCCCAAACATTTTCGGCATTGCCAACAGATATTTGTTTGAGCTTTCCGGGGACTTGAACTATGCCGCCGACTTCTTCCCCAACAAATTCCCCAATACGCAAGATTCTGGCCCCATAAAACATTGCGTCCCATCGATAGATATTGTCGGATGTATCCACGCCCCAAAGCTTACCGTCGCTTCCGATCGATACTTGCTTCATCGGAGCTCTGGCAGCAATGCTTCTCCAACCGTTACCGGCAAAAGCGTAGACCTCACCTGCGGCATTAGCTCCGACAACGAAATAATCACTTCCTACCGAGATCTGCCGAAGTTTGCCCGGGAATCCCACCCATGTAGATGCAGCGCTATATCCCTGCAGCCTTCCTGTCCATTGATATATGTTGTCCTTATTATCAACTCCCCACGCCGCGCCGTCGCTGCCTACGGAGACTTGTGACAGGTTTCCGGCGATCAGATCCCATCGTGTTCCGGAAGGCGGTGCGGCCGTGCCCGAGTTCAACAGGGTTACCCTCGGGAACGGAGTTCCGCCAACGGGCGGACACATCGGCTGAGAATACGCATTAATGGTTGCCATAAAGCCGGGATCGCCGGCCAAACCTGCCGCAACGCCTCCCGCGGTCATCACAAGTTTGCCGATCCTCCAGCCGTCCGCCTCAAGGATCGATCCCAGATGATGCAGTGCATAGTACCGCTTAATGTACCTTTGCGTGTTGTAGTCGTACTGGCTGCGAATTCTGCTTTCGATCGCTGGGGATGTGTTCGCTGCAAAATTGTCCTCGTACTCCGCGGTCCAATGCTCGATCTCGTCGCGCAGCCCTTGTCCGATATTTGCGGCACTCATTCCCAGATCCGCCAACTGGGTGTAATTACTGACGTCTTTCAGAGCTTCAAAGAGCTTCGCCCATTTCGGCGTATCCTGGAACATTGTCGCTGCCATTTGGCCCGTCTTTATCGTGGCAGCTCCGCCCGTTGCGCCTTTTGCAACATTCGCTGCTTGCTTTGCCGCATCGGCCGCTGCCTTGACCTTATTGGCAATGCCCATCGAAAATAGGCCGACAACCAGGTTGAAGGGGGCCAGAACCATATCTGAAATGGCGGTTGCGCACGCACCCTCGTTTGAAGAGCAGCCTATTCCTCCGCATTCCCAATTCTGAGCGCCGGTGCACTGCTGCCAGCAGACCGGGCCGACTGCGGTATATCCAGGTGAGCAATTTTGATAGCAAAGCCCTGCCTGCTCTTGAAGGCCAGGTGCACATATCATTGAGGTACCCGCTGTACGACCGTAACTGGGTTTTGTGCAGTCTGTCCCGGTGTCATCCCATCCCGCCGGGCATGCCGGAGCGCAAACCCATACCGCGCTGCCCTCTTTGAATCCCGGCTTGCACTTCGGATATGCGGCCGCGCCGACTATTTCACAGTTGCCGGTCCCGTACTTCGCTTCGCATGTGCGTTTCATCGCCTCAAAAGCTCCGGGTTGGGGGAGGGGCGGATATCCAGACTCCCATCCGAACGAGTCCCGCGTGTATTCACCGGTCTTCTGACAAAATCCTCCGATATCATTGAATCCCTGTGGGCAAGTACCCCAGCAAATCGGACCAACGCCGGTAAAGCCTGCCCGGCAATTCGGATAACACAATGCCCCGGCTGGGTCTTTTTCAGTTCCGGCCGGGCAATTGGTAAGCGGAGTTCCAACCCCGCGTCCGATCGTATTCTTGTAGCAGTAGTCAAGCCTACTGTTCGAGGTTTCCTTTGATATCCACGCCATGATCTTCTTGATATCACCCGGCCTGAATGGGTCCCTGAGATCATTGTCAGCAATAACTTGAAAAGTGTCGGTATTTTTAACTTGATCCGCGAAAGTCCGCTGAGACCCGACGATTTTGGTCACATTTCGGTTGGTGAGATTTATCTCGTATTGGTACGCGTTACTGGCACATGACAGTAAGAGCACATCCGCCCCCCTGCTCAATTCGGTGCAAGTGGTCTCGAGCTTGTCGTTTGGTCTTCCGCCCTGTCGAAATTCCCAGGTTCTGTCGCCGACTTGGCGGAATAGCCCTCTTTCCCCAGACTGCGGACCGAAGGAAACCTCGGTGACTCTAGTACTGTTCGGGTCCACGGGGGCCGTGAGCGGGATGGTTGCCATCTGTTGGGCCCCACCGACTCCGATCCAGACGTTTCTGATCTCGTTTGGCCATCTGGGCTCCACATCAAACCCGATCGCCCGCGAAACCTTACTGCCCGAGAAGAAGTAATTTCTGCCGTTAGAGTATTTGAATGCCGCACTTAGCGGGCCCGATGCCAAAAGACCTGCCGGGACAGCAGATTCGCTGACGAACCTATAGTTCGTCATGACAGCCTGACGGTTACCCTTGTACAAGATGACGGAACCGTTATCATCGAGGGCCGCGTCGATCCCGCTGTGAAAATACGCCGGCAAACCCTGCCAACCGCCGGGAAGCGTAACATTGTCGTATCCGGCGATCGCGGTCTTAGTAGCCGGATTTATAGCCGAGTACGCGTTGCCTTTGAAGAAGAAAATATCATTCGACGCTGGATCCTGTACCGCCGCGTCAATACCTGAGTGAAAAGACGCCGGAAGGCCTCTCCATTCGCCAGGCAGAACCTTCGGGTAACCAGCATCCACATTTGTTCCGGTGAGACGATAATATTGATTCCCCTTAAAAAAGTAGGAAACATTCTCACCGCGGTGAAAGAACGCGGCATCTACTTCTGCGACCTGCACAGCTGGAATACTCTCAGCCCTGACCTTCGGGCTTAATGTCACGAGAGGGCCAAGTAATAACGACAGGCTCATGAGAAATGCGACCATGGTTCGAAATGCGCCGTGATGAGTTCGTTCAGACTTTGACCGTTTCTTCATTGTTTTTCTCCTCTAAGTTAGCTTGCACTAGGTGGCAGTTCCCGTTCCTTGACCTTGACGTCGGGATATCGATGAATTCCGTTCAACCCCGAGATTGGCCGTTACCGATTGCCAACGGCACTTTTCGCAGCGATAGGATCTTTCGAATTTTTGCGTTCGATCGTTACGAATCTGGTGAGGGATTCCGCGTCGATCGCCCCCGGAAATATCTGATCTCCGATTATGTAAGCCGGCGTCCCGTTGATATCGAGAGATCCCGCAAGCCGCTGGTTGCGGGTGATCTGTTCGTTGATTTGTGGATCGGACATGTCCTTTTGTAGTTTGGAATAGTCGATCCCAAGGGTGTTGGAGATACTCTTGATCGTGTCCTCGTCTGTCCTTACAGACGTCATCAGAGCATTGTGAAATTCGACGTATTTTCCCTGCCGCGAGGCGGCGAGGGCAGCCCTTGCAGCCAGCCAAGACTGCGGACCCAGGATAGGAAATTCCTTAAAAACTATTCGAACCAACGGATCTCTTTGGGTAAGAGCCTGAAGTTGAGGAAGTGTCGTTTTGCAGTATCCGCAGTTGTAATCAAAAAAGACTACGATCGACACGTCCCCGGTCGCGTTTCCGCCGATAGGCGAATCGGCGTCGAAAAGTATCTCTTTTCGGAGTTCCTTCATTAGATTTGCCGACCGCTCAGCCCGCTCCCTTGCTTCTTGTGCCTGCAGGGCTTGCATTGCTTCTCTAATGATCGAGGGATTTTTGAGCAGATATTCGCGAATGATACCTTCGATCCTTTCTTTTTCTGACCCTTGTGGTCCGCTCGCTATCGCGGGCGTTACGTCTCGGACAGAGGCTTCGGTCAGTCGAGGCGATTGACCGATAGTAATGCCGTTCAAGCCCATAAGACTTAAGAGCAGCAGTAAAAAGGCGAAAACACTGGTTGAAAAATTTCTCTCGGTTACCATCGTTATTCCATCCTTGTTTGATACTAAAGTAAATCTGAATCCGTCAGAGTTGACGGTAATGCATCTGCGGCGGGGGCAAAGATTCGCGGTCAATTTCAAATAGAGCTGTCCGAGGGAATAGGACAGCCTACTCGATGTCAAAAGACGCGACGTAAGATCTAGCTAGAAATTTCTGGCACGTTAGCATTTATGCTCACATAAAGCAAACGCCCCGCAGCAAAAACGAAAAACCATCGGCACTCGCCGGGGCTTTCTTTGCGCCCACTCGGGCGATTGACAAATGCCTGAATGAGCGTATCGTAGGAAAACTCATCTAGATCAAGGTTGTGAACCTCCCGCTGTTTTGCGGCCCGCATTCGCATTCGATCTCGACGCGGAGATCAGGCCGATCGCCGAACATTCACTTCAGACAGATAAGTACTTTTTCAAGCAGGTGACCCTAATTCGCACGGGGTCTCGTTTAGTCAGATAAGACCAGAATTTGGCTTGGTGGCTGCTTGATATGAGCGTGGCAGCGATCCGAACGAAGCCTTAATTGCATTTGCTCGCCTTCAGGATCTAAGAGGAGAACAATTATGAAAAGGATTTTACTAAGCGTGATCTTTGCGTGCATTTTTGCGATCGGTGCGCAGGCGCAGACCACACCGCCGGCGACAACGCCCGGCAACGTATCGCGCATAGTTTACTTTGACGTCCTGCCCGGAAAGGGCAACGATAACACCAACCATATCCGGAAGAACCAGATGCCGATACTCGAGGAACAAAAGAAGCAGGGTTTGATCCTTAGCTATGGCTTCTTTACCAAGCCGTCGACGGACGGCCCGGGCGATTGGGATCTTGGGCTTGTCATCACATACAAGAATTATGCCGACGCGATCGACGCCAATCCCGAAAGAGCAGCAAAATTTGACGCGATCGGGCTAAAACATTACGGTTCGGCCGAGGCGCGAACAACCGCAAACGATGCGGCTAACGGATTTCGCACCGTCGTCCGCAGCTATTTGGTCAGAGGCGTTACATTCAACCCGATGCCATAGCACCGCTCTCCGCATGAATGTCGATAAAAGGCCTCGGCACCCGCCGGGGCTTTTTTTTTGAAACTTCGGTCTGAAAAGCGTCGTTATCCGCGGTGGACACCTAAAAGAAGGAGGGATCGAAATGGCGACATCACCAGGCCGCGGCCGTGCGGTTGGCGCACTGCTTCTACTGCAAATGGCGACCGGGCTGATCCTGCCCTTTGTCTTTATACTTCCTATCAATATAGGCTCGCCGGAATTTCTCGTTCCGGCCCTCGCGGAATCAGCTCGCGTTCGTGCGGCGGTCCTTGTCGCGTTCGTTGGTGGGGCACTCTGTATTGCTATCGCCGCAACAATATTCCCCGTGCTCCGGCGACGCAGCGAGACTCTTGCGGTTGCACTTGTCGCGTCGTGTACTGTCAGTGCAGCCCTTGACGCAGTTCACAATGGAACGGTCATGTCGTTGCTGGCAGTTGCGAAACAGGCTCCGGATTTCCCTCCCGGCGACGCCTCGCTAATTGCAATGGCGGCCACTGCTTATTCCGCACGAGTTGCGGCACATTACGCCCAACTGGTCGGGTTTGCGGGTTGGCTTTTTGTGTTTTACACAGCGATGTTCCGGTTCAGGCTTGTCCCAAGGCCGATCGCGGTCTTAGGCCTCGCTGCCATCGTTTTCCAATTCTCGGGCGTAACGCTCTCACACTATCTCGGCTACACGATCCAAGGAATTTTCGCGATGCCGCTAGCCCCTGTCCATCTGTTGACCGCAACATGGCTATTGGTCAAAGGTTTCGATCGTCCCGCAATGGGCGAAAACCAGAATGAGGAGGTCCAATGCGATTCATACGTTATATCCTGAAACCCAACAACGAAAAATACGAAGGAGTTCGCCCCATCAATATCTATCTCCTTAGACTGTTGTATCTACTTATGCCGCTGGGCGCCGGGACAGAAGCATGGCAAACGCTCGCCGCCCATGAGGGCCCGTGGGATCATACAAAGGCTGTCGCATGGTGCGTTTGGGCTGCTTATCCGACGTTGTCGGTCTTTGGTTTGATACGTCCGCTTAAATGGCTTCCGATCATTGTCTTCATGATCTTTTACAAATCACTGTGGCTATTGGTCGTTGCCTATCCACTCTGGAAATCGGGCTCATTGCCCGGCAACGCCGCCGAGCAGATGGCTGGTGTATTCGCCGCCGCGCCATTCATCGCGTTGATCGTTCCCTGGCCATATTTTGTAAGGAACTTTGTGTTCTGGCGCAGTTCTATAGTTTCGACATAATATTTGACAGCACTCTTCGCCCCTCTGCGGAGGCGTTCGAATCAAACGCGGATGTTGACGCTAAGGTTGAGAAAGAACGAGGCGTCGGCACCCGCCGGGACTTTTTTTTTGTTCCTATAAATGATCGTTCACTCCGAAGAAAAACGGACGATCGAAATCCACGACGGCGGCTTGTGTAAATTGCTGACAGCTATTAACGTAATTGGGAAAATTTTACTAAGAACATATGAACCTCGCTGTCAAGATCAGTCTCTTATCGTCAGGGCTTTTTCTTTTGGCCGGTATGTTCGTAGGAATAGTCAAACATCAGCAGATGCTGAAGAGCGCAGATCACATGGCGCCGGCATATATCGACATTGCCCATCGTGCAGCGTTTCTGTATAGCTTTGCGATGCTTGTGATCGCAAAGCTGCTGGAATACAGCCCGTACTCAGAAACGGTCCAGCTTGTAGCCATGGGTCTTGTCCTCGTTTTCCTGAGCGTTACGATCGTCGGGTATTTCATCACCGGAATGATGAACAAGACCGACAATCTGTTTCGGCACCGCGACTTTCGGACCACCTGGTACGTGTATATGCTGACGGTCGGCGAGATCGGAGGATTGGCGATCATTTTATGGGGCTTCGTTTCGACACAGTTCCTTGGGCGAGCGTAGATCAGCTTCAATATCATGGACCCGGACAGATACTTTATTGCCACAGCCCAGATATCCCTCGCAATTGCGGGGTTCGCCGGGATCGTTGCCGCTTATCGCAATGAATCCGTCCATGATTGGGGTGAGGTCGAGCGGTTTTGGCTCCGACTGCAGCTGCTGAACTCGGTCCTGCCTTTCACATTCAGTTTGGCTGGCATCTTCTACCTTGCGACGGGCCCGTATTCGATCAACGGCTGGCCGATCTTAAGCGGATTTGCGGCGGTTTGTCTGGTGCCCTATGCCGTAATGATCGTACGAAGGCTGCGCGGTTTCGCTCCCGGAACCCTCCAGGCAGCGGGTAGTGGGCCTATCGTTAGTTATGCGTTGGTTTCCGCGCTTATCGCCATCTGTCTGCTTCAGGTTTGGAACGCAGCGTTCGCATCGGCGTTCTGGCCATTTTTCGGGGCGATCCTGGCACTGATCTTTGGAGCAGTGTTTCAGTTCGTTCGGCTTGTTCTGAAACCACAGCGGCAGACGTCGAAAGCAAATAACCAAGACATGGAGGGCGGATAAATTGGAATACGCCGTTGGAATAATTCTCGGGATCGCCGTCGGGATCTTCTCGACCGTTGTTGGCCTCGACCGTGACCGTGCCCTCTACCCGGCAATACTGGTCGTCATTGCGTCGTATTACGGACTCTATGCAGTTCTGGGCGGCTCGAACACCGCGATTGTGCTCGAAACGCTGGTCGGCCTGCTATTTGTCGCCGTAGCTGCGGTTGGGTTCAGAGTCGATCTTTGGATCGTCGCGGCCGGCACGGTCGGACACGGCATATTCGATATTTTTCACCACCTGATAATCGAAAATCCGGGCCTTCCGACCTGGTGGCCGATGTTTTGCATGTCGATCGACATAACGCTCGGTGTCTACATGGCATGGCTGCTTTGGAGCAAAAGAGTCCGAGTAAAGCCGTTCTGACTCCGCTGTTATTCTTCGCGATTTCTTGTATAATTCCGAAATTCACCTCACCTTTTTAGTTCAATTTGATCACGCGGCGACGTAGCAAGTCGACGTCTGAGACGCAGACGATCTTGCGAGCATTCTGCTATTCCCAAACCAGGAAGTGACGATCGCGACGTCGCGGACGACCTCGGCTATGAAGAGAGCACCCGGAAGAACTGCCTTTGCGATATTGGCCGCGGCTCCTTTTATTATTGCGGGACTTGTCATCGCGACCCCGATCAGAACCGGCGGGTATCACCTTCCCGTAGGCGTGGCAGCATTTGCTGTGATCGCCGCTGTCATGTTTCAGTTCGCCCGAATCGGATGGCGTTCGGACGACGGCCGCGAAATGGTGACCGCGGGCGTGCTCTTCTTTCTGCCGTTCATGTTGTTCGCGCTTTTGTGGGTCGGCATGTCGACGCCATACCACACCACTCCAGCTGAGAACCTAATGAGGTACGAAGTGCTGGTGGTCGGCTCGGTCGCGGTCAGCTGCGGTTTCCTGTTTCTTTTTCGCATCGTATCGAAGCGTGGCGAACGCTATTTCGCGACTCTCTTTCTCGGCGTTTCGATGCTGGCAGGTGCGGTGTATTTGACGTGGAACTGCTTCCAAGCGGGAATGTGGCTGATCCGGGTCAATAATGATGCCGTAACACCGCACATCGCGGATCTGATCTCAATACTCGACGTGTTTATCTTTTTCGCAACGATAATGATGTACGTCGCTACCGCAGTTGCTGCCCTTTCGATGAAAAAGGCTCACCTGCTTTCGAGTCGCGCGTCGGCGGTTTTTCTTTGGGTGTCGATGTTCGGCGCGCTTGCCGTGATCCTCCGCGGCGTCGTCTATCCCGGAGATTCCCGCGCATCGAGTCCGGCACTTTATGAGGTGCCGGGACTGATCGCGGGCATCCCGGCGATGCCGTGGCTGATGCCATGTTTGCTCGGAGCCGTACTGCTCCGCCGGTCGAATGAAACGGCGGTGGGGGCACGCGATCTCGCCTGAGCGATCGGATCAAAGGCCCCGGAAGATATCGAGGCCTTGATGTTCGATTTAGCTAATGACTAAAACACTGAAATCAGAGCTTCCGTCAGCCTTTCGATCGCGGGTTTCATCACCTTGGTCTGCATCTCGGCAGCTCCCGTCGATCTCATCGCGCTCGTTGCCTGCTGCAAGGTCTCGCCGGCGTATTTGACCTTACCGGTTGCGACCTCGACGAGCCGGGCTTTCAGCGTCGCCGAGCCGGCGGTGTTGTATTCGGCCACCATTCCCGTCAACACATAGCTGACGCCCATCTGCTTGCCGACCCTCACGGCGGCCGCCGTCGAAGTTCCATTGATCGCGGCCAGATCGCTTTGCGACGCGGCTCGCGTGTTCCTTACGTCGACCACATCGAACGCCTTGCTTTGTGTAAGCGAGAAAGCGATGCTTGCCTGAAGCTGCCTTTTGGCCTCGGCCGTCATCGCGGCGGCGTTCGGCCCGGGCGTAAATTCGACCACGGCGATCCGGATCCTTGCCGATCTGTCATTGCGGCCGGCCGCGGCTCTCGATGAGGTCTGTGCGAACGACAAACCCGCCAATACGGTCACTAAAATAGCTGCTGCAAATAAGTTCTTCATATCTCTCCTCAAAAATCGATGTCTAGCCACTTTCTTGTAGCCATCAATTACTGCGTTTGGGAAAGCAAGAAACTATCATCGGCGGCGAATAATCTTCCGAGGATTTGGCAAAGTTCCAATGTTTGTTCCGAGATCATTCAAGATCTCGGGGCATCGGCGGCCGGATCACGACGAAAAAGCCCCGGCAACCGCCGAGGCCCGTTTCAAACTCAATATCCGAAAGAAACGCTATTCGCTCTTGGGTTTTGGAACGCGCTTGGCACTCCATTCGTCGCTGGCGTTCTCGTTGAACGATACCGTTCCACCCATCGAATCGCCGCTGACCTTACCGACATAACTGAGTGTCACGCTGTTGCCGTTGTAGGCAATTGTATAACTGAAGGCAATGTCGTCGCCCTTGATCGTGCCTGTTACGGGCACGTCTCCGGCAGATCGCTTTGCCGTTCCGGTCAGCTTTTCGCCGTCAACGCTCAGGATCAGTTTGAACGACCTTGGCCCGCCCGGCGTGTTGAATGATGCGTCCCATTCGCCAGCCACTGATGTCTGGGCCGCAACGCCGTCCGCAAATGCCATCATCAGGCCAAACGAAAATAAGATCGAAATGATAACTGTTTTCATAGTAACTCCTTGATCCAAACCTATCGGGTCATTTCCCGATCACTTCAAATTCTTTTTGAAGAATTCGAGCGTCCGCTCCCATGCGAGCTTGGCTGATTCGGCGTCATAACGCGGTGTCGTGTCGTTGTGAAAGCCGTGCTGCTTGCCTTCGTACATAAAAGACTCGAACTTCTTCTTGTTTGCTTTAAGGGCGGCTTCGTATGCTTCGATACCGGCATTGATACGCTGATCGTTTCCGGCATACTGGAACATCAGGGGAGCCTGGATCTTCGGCACATCTGCGACGCCGGCCTGATTTCCATAAAACGCGACGCCGGCATTGAGGTCTTTGCCAAGGCGAACCGCGAGTTGGTTGACCATTCCGCCGCCAAAACAAAAACCGACCGCACCCAATTTCTTTGTGCTATCCGGCCGTTTTTTCAGCCATAGGGCAGAGGCGACAAAATCCTCGGTCATCTTTTTGCCATCGACGGTGCGAAAAAGTGCAACGCCCTTCTGCTCATCGCCGGGATATCCACCGACCGACGTCAGGCCGTCCGGAGCGAATGCCATAAATCCAGCTTTGGCAAAACGTCGGGCAACATCCTCGATATATGGATTAAGGCCGCGATTTTCGTGGATCACAAGCACCGCAGGAAACCTTTTGCCTTTCGCAGGCTTCGCAAAATAGCCTTTTATCGAACCGTTTCCGGCGGGCGACGCAACGGTCTCGTAGCCGAGCGTCAAGGTCTTATCGTCCTTCGGAACCGTCTGAGCCCAGGCATAGTTGGGTGTCAGGCTCTCAAAGATCGCAGCAACCGTCAGCCCGCCGACCGCGAACTTCGTTATTCCGGCAAGAAACGACCTGCGATCAATATCGCCGTGCTGATACTCGTGAAAAAGGTCCAACAGCTCCTGCGGATATTCGTCAGCGGTTTTTCGTTCCATACATCCTCCTTGTTTCTAAAAGAATACCGTATGCCGAAGGTTATGCAAATAAGCACGGCAGGCCGTATATGAGCACGATCAAAAGATCGCTACTTTTCGCCCTTGATCTTGAACGCATAATTTGCGATCGCTTCTTGTCTGGTCGAGCCGAATGCATAGCAGTCGCTTTCTTCAATGCTGACGAAATCGGGGCCGACGACGCAGTACTGATCGCCGTCCAGAAAGATCAGCGTCCCTTTGGGGCCGCGTTCCGCTTGGAGATCGGGGTCGTTTTTCAGGAATTCGAATTCTTCCGTCATATTGTTCAATGATAGCGCCAAACTGTCGTCGACATCGCTTCTGATATCACCAGCGGCCACATCAATTCGCTCCGGTCTTTTTCGTTGACTTGACCAGCCGTTCGTATTATCTTTAGCCAAATTTCAACAGTTCGACTTAACTCCCTCCCGGACATCCGATCAGCGAACAAGGGTTTGGTTACTACATCCTTCTGTCCTTGAGAGGAGACCTACTATGACCTCATGCGCCCATTGCTCTCGCCTCTGGCTCATTTCCTTCGTTACTTTGTTTCTTGCTGTGGTCCAGTTGTACGCACAAAACACGGCCTTTAGCTTTCAGGGCAATCTACAGAACGCAGGGACTCCCTCGAACGGAAATTTCGATTTTGAGTTTTTGCTGTTCGACTCTCTTGCCGGAGGCTCGCAGATCGGAGCGACACAGACCCACACCAATGTGACCGTCGCAAATGGCCTGTTTTCGGTTTCGCTGGACTTTGGCAGCGCCTTCCCTGGTGCGAATCGTTTTCTCGAGATCAGGGTCAGGCCGGCAGGCGGCGGCCCATTCACGGCATTGAACCCCAGGCAGCAGATCGCCAGTTCGCCGTATTCGATCAAGTCCATCTCGGCCGATGTGGCAGCGAACGCGTCTAACCTGAACAACCAGCCTGCGTCGTTCTATCAAAACGCGGCGAATCTGACCGCGGGTACCATCGCGGACGCTCGGATCGGATCGAATATCGCTCGGCGTGACGTTTCTAATACGTTCACAAGCCAGAACATATTCACCTCGAATGCGAACGAGTTTCGCGGAGACGGAGCGAATATCACCAATATCAATGCCGGGAGTATCTCATTCGGCACGATCGGCGACGGATTCCTTTCTGCAAATATTCCCCGCTTGAGCGCCGCGAACAATTTTTCCAATCAGAACAATTTCGGGTTCAGCGGCCGAACTCTTCAGATCCGCAACGATGGAGGAATTGTTCCCGGATTCAACCTCACCGGCAGCGGCGGCAACCTCGGCATTCTTCGACTTCGGAATTCGCTCGAGGTCTGGCCGAGCGACGACCTCTCCCGCGGAGCTCGCATCGATCTCCGCAACAATGCGGGCTCAGCAACGGTTGTTCTCAACGGAACCAATGGAACGGTCGATGCCGCGAATCTTCCTGCATTCAAGGGAGTTCAGACCTTTCGAGACCCTCGCAACCTGGCGGCCGGCATCGACGTGGCCGGCGGAACATTTGCCGACCTTGAAAGCATGACTGTCAACGTTCCTGCAAACGGGTTCCTCGTCATAACGGCGACTGCTAATGTTGGCATACTGACCGTTCAGCCTGTTGCCGGCGTCGGGTCCGCTTGGTTGAAGCTTGAAGAGACGACTGGTGCTCCGGTTCAGCTGACCGAGGTTGGAAAGACCATATTCGTCAATGCATCGCAGGTCGGAACCGTTGAGACGCTTGCAATATCATGGAGTATCCCGGTTGTTGCCGGAACCCGATCGTTCAAAACAATTTTGACTGTACCGACCGGCAACCCTGCACCGGCCCCGCTAAAGGTATGGACGACCACATTGAATGCGATCTTTGTTGGGCGCGGAATGTGAACCACTTCCTTTTGCAGTCATTTATCAGGCAGTGCCATTTCCTCTCGGGCTTCACTCAATAAGGTCGCGTTGGTTTTGCTCATTCAAGCCCGGCCCTTTGTAGCAAACTCATGTTCCGCTGATCGCAAAGATAACGTTACCGGATGTTACAGAGCAAAATTCGTGGCAAACGTCCGAGTTATGGTAATCTTTTTATTCGGCCGTTATGAAGTTTTCTGTTTCTGTCCTCATTTTGTTCGTCCTTTTGGTGTTTGCATTCGCTGGCGGCGTGTTCGATCGTTCATCGTCGGCTCAGGTAAAGCGCCATTCCGAAAAGGGCGTTGCAGCGACTGTTAAGCGTCTCGGAAGCAAAGGAAGTATAAGGATCGTACCGCCCTCAGAAGCAGGACAACTCGGTTCCCTGCTAGGCGATCCGTGTGACTTTGCCGCGCCGATCGAGTTTGGACAAACGATTCAGGGCTCGTTGACTGCTGCCGATTGCCAATTAGATGACGGCACCTTTGCCGATTTCTACGTCTTCACCGGCACCGCGACACAGACCGTGACGATCGACATGTCGTCCGGGATGTTCGACACATATCTGGGCCTTGCCAATCTTTCCGGCACTTTCGTTGTCGAGGACGACGATGGCGGCGGCGGGACCAATTCTCGGATCATCGCCAATCTGCCGGAAACAGGCGTATATGTCATCTTGGCGAACGCCTTCGACCCGAACACATTTGGAAATTATTCTCTCGGCCTCGCCGGTTCGACCGTTTGCACGGTCGCTCTCACGCCGACCCAGCAGTCGGTTCCCGGAGCCGGCGGCACGTTCACTTTTAACGTCGAGACCCAAGCCGGCTGCAGCTGGTCCACTAATTACGACATTTACGGTTTTATCAACTTCGTCACGAGCGGCGGCATTGGGCCGGGTACCGTTTCATATACGGTCCAGCCGAACAACACCGGAGCCGACCGTTCCATGGTGATTCGTGTCCGCGGCCAGGACTTTACCATCAACCAGACATTCTTGGTTTGTACTTATTCGATCAACCCGCTCAGCGCCAGCCACGGCCCGGATGCCGTTACCGCCGAATTCATGATGAATACCCCTGAGGGGTGTCCTTGGATCGCGTCCTACAGCGGCACTGGCGTCTGGACCTCGACAGAACTTAAACGAGGTCCCGGACCGGTCGTTTACACCCTTTCGGCCAACAACGGGGGCGATCGGAGCAGTTCGATCACGGTTGCCGGACACACATTCAACATCGATCAGTCCGGACGAAACTGCACCTATTCGGTTTCGCCCCAGAGCCTGACGATCTCGCCCGCCGGTACGCAGAACGGTCTATTTACGGTCAATACACAGGCCGGCTGCACGTGGAATTTCAGCGGTGGCTTTAACTATGTGTATTTCCCCGATGGATACGGCGGCATCGGCCCGGGCAGCAAGTCGTTCACGGTTTGGCCAAACTATAACTTTGCACCACGATCATGGATCATTCAGTTCTCTGGCCTGACCACGTCGAACATCGGCTTCATTCAAAACGGGATCCCGTATCGAACCCGTTTTGATTTCTTCGGCGACAGCAGAGCGGACGTCGGAGTTTTCCGGCCCCCGACCGGTCAATGGTATTTGATCAACAGCGCAGCACCATCAGCAAACAACCAGTATTCCTTTGGGCTTGGCGACGATGTACTGGTTCCGGCCGACTATACGGGTGACCGCAGCACGGACGTCGCCGTATTTCGCCCTTCTAACGGAACGTGGTATTTCCGTGACCCCGGTACCGGATCGTATTCGTCGATAGCGTTCGGAACCACCGGCGACATTCCGTCACCGGCAGATTATGATGGCGACGGAAAAGCCGACCTTGCTGTTTTCAGGCCCTCGACCGGATTCTGGTTCATTCTGCGTTCGACCGACGTTTCGGTCGACATCATTCCGTTCGGCCTGACAGGCGACAAACCCGTTCCTGCCGATTTTGACGCAGACGGCCGTGCCGATATAGCCATCTATCGGCCCTCGGTCGGCGAATGGTGGATCAGACAGAGCAATGACGGTCAGGTTTTTGCGGCTCAATTCGGTAATTCGGCTGACCGCACGGTCCAGGGCGATTTTACCGGCGACGGCCGAGCTGACATCGCGATCTGGCGGCCTTCGAACGGTTTTTGGTATGTGCTGAGAAGCGAGGACGGCAGCTATTACTCGTTCCCATTCGGCACGCTCGACGACATCCCGGTGCCGGCCGATTATGACGCCGACGGCGTTATCGATGCCGCCGTATTCCGGCCGTCGTCTTCGACCTGGTTCATAAACCGCTCGTCCTTAAGCGTACAGACCATTCAGTACGGATCCGCGGGCGACATCCCGATCCCGTCCGTTTACGTTCGATAGTCCTTTGGTTCGAACGGGCGCGCGAAGGCAGGCGTTCCAGTTGATGAAACGCCCGCCGGTCAGATCTTAGACTTTCTACTTGTGTCGGTAAGTGATGCGGCCTTTGGTCAGGTCGTACGGCGATAACTCGACGTCTACGCGGTCGCCCATTAGAATTCTAATGCGGTTGCGGCGCATCCGTCCTGAGATCGTGGCAAGAACGACATGGTCGCTGTCGTTCACCTGTACCTTAAAATATGCGTTTGGCTGTTTGTCGATGACGACACCGCCGAGTTCGATTAATTCTTCTTTCATTCTTTTCCCTGACAGTATAACCCGAAACCAGTTGATCTTCCAAATTCCCGACCGCCCCACACTGGCCGGATCACCCGAATTTTGCCATGACCGAACCACTTCCCGTTCATTGCATGTCGATCTGGCCGGTTGGAATTGCCCACGATCGTCTATCTGTATACGATAATTACTATGAACAATCGTGAACTGATGACCCCGGCGGAAATTCACGCATTTGGGGTCGAGATCGTTTACAAACAGCTCGAGAAAGATGCCTGGGTCATCGATTCGGCGGACGTGCTTGCTGACATTCACACCGAACCTCAAATTGTTGCCAAAAAGGACGGCGAACTGGCATTTTTCGTCGTTCGCACCGCGATGTTCCCCGGACGCGGACGGTTCGAAGAGGGCCAGGCGGCATTCGACACCCTTGTCCGGCATGCGAAAGCCCATGGAGCAACGTGTTATTTCGCCAGCGTCGGCATAGCGAACTCCGAAGGCAAGACCGACGAAGAGATGTCAGTTCCGATCAAGGGCGTCGGCTATCACGTTCAGTTCGACGGACTAATAAAGATGGAGTTGCCTAACGAACCTATCGCTGGTGCAACCGGATAATTCACAAAGTTGCGAAGCCTACCTGTTTCGCCTTGAGATACCCATCAATTTCGCCGGAAACGTACCAAAGTTCTCGATCTCGACCTGATAATCGTCGGTTTTCTTGTCGCGTACCCAACGCACTCTCGCAGCGGCAATAAATGTCCCTTCACCTTTTCCGGTCACCGGATCGACGAATATTTCAATAATGCTGAACGGATAGTCGACCGACCTGTAACCGCCGCGGACCTCCGCAAACTGCAGCCATCTCTCAAAGATCGCGACGATCCGCTTCTTGCCGTCCACCTCGCTAATGCGGACACCGTTGATCTGGCGTCCAAGATTGCCTGTGATCGAGAATCTTCCGAGGTTCTCGTTCTTTATCGTTTCAAGCAGCGAGTCTTGCCCGCCCTCTATAAGCACGCTCAAAAATCGCCCGGCCTGTGCATCCGACGTGGCACCTGTTATTTCAAGTGAGAACGTCCCGGTAGTCGTCCTTGTGTTCCGGCCGCTGCCAAAACTGATGATCGTGCCAGTATAGGTCTCCTTCGACGATTGCTGGGCGTGGGCAATTGCCGCCGAAGGCACGACCGCCGCAAGCATAATCATCATGATGAAAATTCTGCTTTTCATTGTGATCAGTCCCCCTTCAATTGGTCTATAAAACGATTTTACCACGTTCGCGGCCCGCCCGGGCTCGGATCCGCGGTCATCGCTCGCGGCAATTCATCGCAATGCAAGGCGCGGCGAAAGGAAGCGGCCGGTAAATTCTCTTCAAAAAAAACCGGCCACTCCCTTGTCATCCACGCGCAACGGAGCGTGGAATCTCGTTGCTGTTTGGTCAATCAAACTGCCAATAGAACCGCGATTCCGCAAAAGACGCACGTCCCATCTCGGTCAGCTCGGGGAGATCATCTTGCCGCGGCAATAATTATTTTTGAGACGTGTCCGACATCGGACGATTTTTCCGCAATTGACACCAAGCGCCCTTCACACGCAAAAAGGAGAGATCACAATGACGTTTCGTAAGCCCGCACCTTCGGCCAGGTATCTTTTGATCCTACTCGGATTTTCGTTCGCTTGCCTCGCAGGAACGATCGCTTTAGCCGGAACTGCATACTTCCCTGTGCTTTCAGGGATCGTCGGACACGTGTTCCTCCCGCTTGCTGAAGCAAGCACGAAAAATGAAACGTTGACGCCCCAAGCCGATGATGCCGGCGGGCCGAACTCAAGACTCATCTACGGCATGGGCGACCTGCCGCTCATTTTCCCGCAGCGGCGAGATCGGGTGATACTCCACGATCCTGTTAACGGCCCCCAGACATTGGCGGGTATCAACGATTTCGAGCCTGCGTGGTCGCCCGACGGACGCCGGATCGCCTTCGTAAGTCTTCGCGATGGCCCTGAGGAAGCCAATTTTTTCAACCGGCAGCGTTATCGTGAGATCTACATAATGAACTCGAATGGCTCGGACCAGCAGCGGCTCGGCGGCGTTCAGTTCGGCGGCGAATCGCAGCCTTCGTTCTCTCCGGACGGGCAGAATATCGTCTTTGTTTCTGACCGAACGCCCGGTGGCGGATCGATCGGTATCTATCGGATGGACACGCTTGGGAATAACCAGACGCTTTTGACCGACACTTCCGAGTGTTACGACGGCGGACTCGCTGCAAAGCACCTCGAAAGATTCCAGAAATACCGTACCGGCCTCTTTCCCGGAATTTTTGGCCCAGACACGCCTAATTATTCGCCCGACGGACAATACATCATCTTTGGAAACTACGGCGATAACGGAACCGATGTCTACAGGATCAACGCCGACGGTTCTGGGTGTATGCGGCTTTACCAGGCAGAAGGCTCTTACTATCCGACGCAGGCTCGATATTCGCCTAATGGTCAGCAGATCGCCTTGTATCATCAAGAGGATATTATTGGCGGTGCGAGTGGGTCCGGCAGTCCCGCGTCGCGCAGGGTCATTCGGATCATCGACGCAAATGACGGCACACTGATCACTGAACATGAGCCGCAGAATCTCTGGTCAAACCCGGTGTGGTCGCCTGATGGCTCAGGGATAGGGTACTTTGGCGGATACGTCACAACGGATGGCGATGCGATCAACACAGATGTATGGACTTACGATCTCGCGACCGGTCAGTCTAATCAGGAAGTATTCAGCGGCGTACAAGAGGCGTTCAGGGGCCTCAGTTGGGGAACACCGTCAACATTTATTCCGCCAGTATCGGTACGTATCAATGACCCCAATCCATTGACCGCGGGCCGCTCCACCACTGGCACGGTTTATTTATCAACTCCCGCACCCGCCGGCGGAACGTTGATCACCTTGACGATCAACGGTGCCGCGGGAATAATAACGCTTCCGCAAAGCTCGCTCACTGTCCCGCAGGGAGAAACTCAGGCGACATTTACGATCGACTCGGCTGTTCGAACCGATTTTCGCAGTGCCGATGTACGGGCGACGCGAACCGTGAATTTTGCCAGCGGCATAGCGACCGTCAGCGTATCGCCGTCGAGGCCCGACCTGAGAGTGACCCAATTCACGACACCGCCTTCGGTCGGCCCCGGAGCATCTTTCCAGATCACGTCGACGGTCGAAAATATCGGACCGGTAACGACCGGTGCCAGCTTTACCGACAACGTCTACTTCTCGCTCGACGATCAGCTTGATGCAGGCGACGGAAATTGGGTCGGAACGACGACGCAATCCGTTCTTGCAGCCGCCGGGCAATTTACAAAGCAGGTTACGGTCAATATTCCGTTCAACCGAGTTCCTTCAAACGGCACTTATTACCTTATTTACGACACAAACACCTATCGAACGGTAAATGAGGGCGGTGCTCTTTCAAATAATATCGTTGCCGTCCCGATCGAGGTCGTATTGCCGGACCTCGTCCCCGAAAACCTCAATGCACCGACGATCATCGAACCGGGCGTCAACTTCAATGTGACATGGAATATTCGCAATGCGGGCGGAGCAGGTACTAGTCCGAATCCGCCGTATTACACATACGACCTTTCGTATTCGTTCGATGAAACGATTGGGAACGCTGACGATATCGTGCTCGTATCGCTTCAGGACATAAACATACCGGCTGGTGCGGTCAGAAACATTTCACAGAACGTCAATATTCCTACGGTCCCGGCACGCCCTAGCAGCAGCGGGAGGATCTATGCACGGGTCGATGTGCAGAACGTAGTTGTCGAGGGCTTGCCGGACGGACCCGGCGAAACGAACAACCTCTTAAGCGCGCCCGTTTTGTTCGAGTATAACGTCGCCGATCTGCAGGTGCCCACCCTCTCAGCTCCGGCCGAGGTCGATTCCGATACACCATTCGCCGTTTCATGGACCACTTCGAACACCGGAACAAAGAACGCACCTACGTTCAGTGACCGCGTCTACTTCTCCGCGGACAACCAGGTCGGCGGCGATACACAGATCGGTTCATTCTCGCTTTCCGGCGGCATCGCCCAGAACGCATCGGTCGACCGAATTCAGAATGTTTCGATCCCGACAAACCTGATCCCGGCTTCAGGGAACTTTTTCATTTATGTTAAGACCGACGGCGCAGATCAGATAAACGAAGGCGAGAATGAAGGTAACAATATCCGCTTCCAGCCGGTATACGTGCGACGGCTGTTGAGGCCTGACCTGACCGTGCCAAACGTAACAACACCAGACCAGGCATTCTTCGATCAGACGATACAGGTTCAGTGGACCGTAACGAATGCGGGCCCCGGTCCGACGAATGCGTCAACATGGTCCGACGGGATCTATATCGGAACCAACCCTGCCGGACTCGGACAAAGGCTATTGCGGGTACCGAACACGACCGCGATCGAAGCCGGCGGCAGCTATGTTGCTTCGGCAACGATCAAGATCCCGCGAGGACTCACCGGAACCTACTACATTAAAGTAAGAACAGACGACCTCGTCACGCTGAATGAAGAATCGGCAGAAAACAATGTAGGCGCGCATCAGATCAACCTCAACGTCCCGCCGCTGCCCGACCTGACGGTATCGAACGTGCAGGCCCCGATCGGGCTTTTGTTTGCGGGCGGAACGTTTCAAATGACGTGGCAGGTCAACAACGTTGGAACAAGCGACGCTCAACCCGATCCGAACCATACGTGGTATGACCGGCTCTATCTTTCGCGTGATCAAGTATTAAACACAAGCGAAGATCGCCTGATCTTCACCGGTGCCTCCAGCTCATTTCTGCCTGCTGGCGGCAGCAAGGTCAATAGCTCTATCGCCAGGGTCACGCAGGACGGTCCGGAATACGTAAAGCTTCCATATGATGTTGAAGGCGAGTATTACGTTTTTGCAGTCACCGATGTCTCAAATGGCGTTTACGAATACAACTCGGAAAGCAACAATTCCGATTACGATCGCGTCGCACCTGGTTCACCGATAACCATACAGCGTACGCCTCCCGATCTGATCGTTCAGAACCTGCCAAACTCGCCGGCGACGGTTACCGCCGGAGAAGACCTGCCGGTAAATTTCTCAGTAACAAATCAGGGCGCGTTCTCGGCGACCGGTGTTTGGTATGACGGCGCAGTTCTGTCGAATGATCTGACGCTTGACCCGTCAGATGTGTTCATCGGATCGGTTCGAAGAAATGCAGGTGCAGCACCGGGCAGCAGCTACCAGGTGGATGCAGGCTTCCGCGTGCCGGCGTGTCTCAGCGGCAGCATGAACCTGATCGCTGCGGCTGACTTCCGAAACGACCTTTACGAATTCAATTCGGGCTTCGATGCCGAAGCAAACAATGGAAGCCCGGCGCATCCGATCCAGGTTGTCAGCACTCCGCCGGACCTCAATGTGACCAACCTTAATGTTCCGGCGTTCGATCGCCTCCGGCAGAACGGCACTATCACGTGGACGACCGTAAACAATGGAACCGGCACCGCAGCGGCCCGCTTTTCGGAAACCGCCTTTTTGATCCCAATGGGCGGAGGCAGTGCGGTGAGATTAGGAAGCAGTGACATCGAGGCGTCGATACCGCCATCCGGCAGCGTTGCCCGTTCGATGAATGTGACAATGCCCGCGTCGATTGTCCCCGGAACATATTACATCTCCGTCCGAACCGACTCGAATGACGTAGTGCCCGAGTGTGGCGCGGCCGAAACGAACAACATACTTGATTCGGTTCCGTTCACGCTTCAGCACAATAATGCCGATCTGGTCGTTGATTCGGTGGTCGTCGGCCCCTCGACAAACGGCCCCGCCTATCGACACGTCACCTGGACGGTACGAAATGCAGGCGCACAGCCGGCCCAGACATTCTCCGGATGGTCCGATCGCGTCGTCTTTTCGATCGACGCAAACTATTCGACGAATGACATCTCAGGGAATATCGCAATCAGTCCGTCCACATCGCTGGCTCCGGGTGAGACGTATGTTCGGAACGCGGACGTTCCCGTGAACGGAGTTCCCGCCAACCAGTATTACGTGATCGTCCAGACGGACAACAACAATACTGTGTTCGAAGGGCCGACAGGTTCACAATGGGAAACAAACAATTCGACCGCGTCGGCACCGATCACACTGACAGGCCCGGCGGTAGATCTCATTGCATCGAATGTCACTGTTACGTCGCCGACATACGCCGGAGCAAACGCGACCGTCAATTACACGGTGACAAATACGGGCACCGATACTACTTTTGGCGGCAGCTGGACCGATTATGTCTTTCTTTCGCGCGACTCCGTGCTCGATTCGACCGACACCACGATGGGTTGGGTCAACCGTTCGAACGAACCGCTTCAAGGCGGCCAGTCGTATCAGGGCGGATTGATCGTAAATTTCCCCGCGGGCCTGACCGGTGATTATCGGATATTCGTCGTCACCGACTATAAGAAAAAGGTCGTGGAAAGCAGCGAAGTCAATAACCAGAGCCCGTCTCTCGCGGTCGATCTCCAGGTCGCGCCGCCGGCCGATCTCGACGTCACAAGCATAACGCCTCCTACTACGGCGTCTCCGGGCGAATCCGCGACGTTCAATTGGACAGTTCAGAATCTGGGGCCGAACACCGCATATGGAAAATGGACCGATCACGTCTACCTTTCGCGTGACCAGTTCTGGGACGTCGAAGATACCCTGGTCGGCAAATATCAGCGGAATGAAACATTGCTCGCGATGGGCGAGACCTACACCGCTCAGGCCGGATTCATACTGCCCCCGATCGAAGAAGGCAACTACTATGTTCTGATCCGCACAGATGCCCGCAATTTGGTCAGAGAGGGCGACGAATCGAACAATCTGCAGTCGTCGGCCGGACAGTCCGGGGTTTCCCTCCCTGTCCTGACGATGAACACACCATTCGCCACGACCCTTCCGAACGGCGGAAACAAATTCTTCAAGTTCGCTCCGCCTGCCGACGAGACCGTCATTGTAGGCCTCGATGGCGAGCCCGGTAACCGAAATGAACTCTTCACAAATTTCGGTTCGATCGTCAGCCGGGCCGACTATGATTTTCAAGGTCAACGCCCACGCGAGGCCGATCAGGAAAATCTGATCGCGAACACCGAGACCGGCGACTACTATTCGATGGTCAGCCACGACTATATTCCGCCTCGGTCGCGCATCCTCATCACGAGCAGTTTTATCGAGCAAAAGCTAAGTGACGCCAAGCTCGGTGTCGGGCAGCCGCAGAACATCACTATCAGCGCCGATGTGCTGCCGTTCTCGGCACGGACCGTTTCGCCAACCGTTGCAGGCAACGAGGGTATAGCTACGCTTTACATAAGCGGAGCAAAGTTCCAGACCGGCGCAACGGCGAAATTGGTCTCGTCCGGCGGTGCCGAGATCCACGCTGCTGAAAGCAATAATTCACAGGTTTGGCTGGTCGCCGTCTTTGACCTTAAAGGCCAGGCTCCCGGACAGTACGATGTGGTCGTAACCAACCCCGATCTTCAAACGGCAACGCTCGACGATGGCTTCCAGATCGTAGCCGGCGGCGGCCATAGCCTGAGGCCTGAGATCCTTGGGCCAAGCGCTCTTTGGGCCGGCGAGCAAACCGTCCGGTATACGATGTCGCTCATCAACGACGGTTTGAATGATGCGGTGAAAGTGCCGGTCATCATCGAGATACCGTCGTGGATGCAATACTCGATGGACCCGGCTACTTACCGGGAACCAACTCTCAATACACAGGTAGTAGACGTCCCGCCGGGTTCTGATATTAACCAGGTACTGCCGCTTCACATCGACGAGAACGGCACAAGGGCGATAATGCTGATGGCGCCGCTAATTCGGGCGCGTTCATCGATCGAAGTAGGCATCGACCTAAGGGTTCCGGCATTTGCACCTTTCGAGGTCTCGCTCGAGATGCTTAATCCGCTTGCCGATCTGGCTGACGATTCGGTGCCTGCGGGCAACGGTGCGATCTCGCGTTTTACGTCGTCCGGCAATCGGAGCTCGTTTGCCCAGGATCCCGAAGCCCGCGATTGCTGGCGTGAGTTCATGCGCCTGCTTTTGATCACCGTCCTAAAGGCAGTCATCCCGGCAGGGTGCTTGGGCTCGATACTCAATGGCGTACTCAATTTCGTAGATGTCGTTTCGAACGTTTCGATAAATACGCTCTCACCGCTGGCATTCGTTACAAACCTTTTCCTTGCTGTAGTCAATACCGCGGCAAATACGGTCGTATTCTGTTTCAATGATCTATTGAAAAAATTCCCTCTATACTTGGCAGGGGTGATGGCGTTTCAGACTGCCAAATTGCTATGGCAATTGAATAAGTGTCTTAAGAACCGGAAAATACGGCCGGTGAGGCGAATGATCGCTCACGATCCGAACGAGAAACTCTCGCCTGACGGTTATGGGCCCGAAAGATTTGTCGCCGCGAGGGCGCCGATCGAGTATCGTATAAACTTCGAGAATATTCCCGAGGCTACGGCACCGGCCCAACAGATACTCATTGTCGATCAGATACCGGCTGAGCTCGATGCCGGATCCATACGTCTAGGCGAGATGGTGTTCAACGACACTCGCGTCGTCGCACCGCCAAATCAAGCCTTCTTCAACACCAGAGTGAACGTTGGCGAAGGCGAAGCTGCGATCATCGTCGATGTCTCGGCCGGGCTTGATATCGTCAACCGCCGGGTGATCTGGTTGATGACGGCGATCGACCCTGCAACGGGCGAGCAGCCCCTCGACCCGTTGCGAGGTCTTTTGCCGCCAAACAACGCGGCCCGCGACGGCGAAGGATACGTTACATTCACTGTCAAACCGAGGTCGGATATTCCCCATCGGACCAACATAAGCAATACGGCTGAGATCATCTTTGACATCAACGAGCCGATCGTCACGAACGCAACGTCGAACCTCGTTGATATGATCGTGCCAACTTCGTCGGTAGCGCCGTTGCCCGCAACGACAGATAACCCGAACTTCCAGATCAACTGGAGCGGTACCGATGACACCGACGGTTCGGGCTTCCAGGGCTTCGACATTTACGTATCTGAAAACGGCGGACCATACCAGCTCGTCGCGAAAGATACACAAGAGACAAGCCTTGGATACGCCGGCTCCTGGGGACGAAACTACCGCTTCTACTCGATCGGCAAAGACAATGCCGGCAACGTCGAGGCCGCTCCGAGTGTGCCCGATGCCGAGATCACGGTGTTTGGGGGCGATACGGAGTCAGACGTGTCTCCGCGGCCGAATGGCAGCAATGGCGTGGTAGATGCCGGAGATGCTGCACAGATCCGTCGCTTCGTCGCCGGGCTCGATACTGACTTCACCTTCAACGAATTCCAACGTGCTGATTCCGCACCGTTTGCTGAAGGCGGGAATGCAGTTCTATCGGTGGCCGATATTGTCCAGGCACGCCGATTCATCGCCGGTCTGAATCCTCGAACTGCCGCAAGCGGGCCGAACACATCGTCGGTTCAGGTCGCTTCCGCGACCAACGGCAGTTCCAAGCAGGGCGTTACAAGAACGGTCACGCCGGTGCGCGTAAGCCGCTCCGGAAACAAGCTGGTCGTTGGGGTCGAACTTGACGCGCAAGGCGACGAGGCCGGAGTCGGATTCACTTTGAACTTTGACCCGGCCGTTCTGAGCAACCCGACGAACATCACGGTCGGCAGCGGAGCGAACGGCGCGGCCGTAACATCAAACGATGCCGATGCCGCGTCGGGCAGGCTCGGACTTTTGGTCGACAAACTGCCGACCGATCCGTTCGGTGCCGGTACGCAGCAGCTGTTGACCATCGAGTTCGACGTGGCCGTCGGAGCACCGCCGACAACAACTATCGGATTTGGCGGCGGGCCGGTTGCCGCCGAGGTCGCAGATACGGGCGCGGCCGCCGTTCCGGCGTCGTTCGATGCGGCCATTATCTCGCTACTCGGGCCTACATCCGCGGGTGTTCAGATATCGGGCAGGGTGTTGACGTCAGACGGCCGCTCGGTGGCGAATGCGGCAGTGATCGTGAGCAGGACAGACGGTGCCGAGATCACGGTCCGTTCTTCGCCGCTCGGTTACTACAGGATCACCGGACTCTCAGCCGGATCGTTCTATATAATCGAGGTTCGGGCGAAAGGCCTCAGCTTTGAGCCGCGAGGGATACCCCTCAATAACGATCTTTCGGAATTTGACCTGGTCGCTGATCCTTAGGCCCAACTGCAGCATAAGTCAAAAAGCCGGCGAGCATTACCTCGTCGGCTTTCTTTGCATCTCACTTATCGTTGGCAGTCGGGAAGGTGATCTTATCGGTCTGCTGCAGGGGGCCGAAGCGGCACTTCAGCGCAGCAGTGATTCAATCGCCTTTATCTTCCCTTCGGTTTCGGCAATGGCCGGTAGATCGATGTCGCCCAGATTGCCATCGGCTTTCATCTTGTTCAGATTGGCGTGAGCTGCCCTGAAATTCTCGAGTGCGTTGTTCAGCATTGCGGTTCGATCGCGCTTCGCCGCAAGGGCCTGATATGCCCTTCCCATTCTTTCGAGATTGAAGGTCGACATTCGAACCGCGTAAATATTCTCGGGGTTGATGCTCAAGACTTTGCCAAATTCGTCGTTTGCGGTTCGGAAAGCCTCCAGGGCCGAATCGAAGTCCTTTAGCGAAAGATAGGTCTCACCGACCGAAAAGCGCGTATTGGCCACATCGTATAGGGCTTCGGCATTGTTCGTATCGGCACTACTAAGCTCATTGAATGTGTTCATCGATCGCGTCAGCATTTCAAGCGATCGTTTGCTTTCACCAGCCGAGTCGAGGGCCTGAGCGAGCTTTTTGTACCCCATCGCGACGTCGCGTTTTGCCTGAAAGCTCTTCTGGTCGGCACGGTAAAGCCGTTCTGCTATTTCGACACCCTTAGAATATAGTTCAACGCCCTTTCGAAACTCTTCGACGTCAACGTGATTCTCGGCGCGTTTGTTGTAAGCGAGCATCAGCGACCGATTGACCTTACGGTCATCCGGTGCGCGGCCTGCGACCGACAGCAGCATATCGAGGCCTTTTTGCAGATTTTCACCCGCAAGCTTCAACTCGCCGTCCCATCCCTGGGCCTCACCGATCGAGACGAAGATAAAGGCAAACTCATGTTCGATAGCCAGGTTCGCGGGGTCTTCGCGATGCAGCACCTCAAGAATGTCTCTGGCACGCGAATAATATTCGATCGCCTTCTTATTGTCGCCTTCAAAAAATGGTATCAGCCCCCGCGACCTGAGCACTTCCGCAAGTTTGGCCCTGGCCGCAAAATCTTGCGGCGATCGGGCAACGATCATCTCGCGAATTTCAAGTGCTTTATCGTAATTTCCGACCGCCTTATCGTAATCGCCGCCGTGCGAGTCGACATCGGCGATCAGTTTGTGGATCGTAGCAAGCTCGCCGGCCAACTGAAGGTCCTCAGGCGTTCGTTCGAACATTGACGCGCGGATCGATCTCGATTTCTCGTAGCTCAGGAGTGCTCCCTTGACGTCACCGATGTTCGGACTGTACGGGTTGCCCTGCACGTCTCCGACCTTTTCGTATGCGGATGCAAGTTCTCGCTGCAGCCCCGGGTCATTTTCCGACTCGCTCGCTAGCCTGTCCAGATATTCAAGTGCTCGCTTAACCAGAAGTTCCTGGGCAGCGGTCGTTCCCGGAATGTTCTCGATCATCGGGCCAAATTCGAATAAGAACGAATTTGCCAAAGACCGCACATCGTTGAACCGCCGTTCTGCCTTTGCCTTTTCAGCTGTCGCGATGCGGCCTTGCCAAACGGTCGCGGCAACCCCGCCCGCCATAGCGGTGGTCAAGATCGCCGCCCCGCCGACCCGCAGTCTGTTTCGCGCGACAAACTTGGTCGCACGGTAGGAAAGGGTGTTTGGCCGGGCATTTACCGGCAAGCCCTTCAGATACCTTTCGATGTCTTCTGAAAAGCTTGCGACCGAGCCATATCGTCGCTCAGGTTCTTTCCGCAGCGCCTTCAAAACGATATTGTCGAGATCGCCCCGGATAGTATTCGACGAAAGGACAAATCGCCCCGGACCGGTGTGTCGGCCGAGGCCCGGGTTTGTTCGCGCCTGATCGACAAGACCTGCATCATCTGGCCGGACGACCGTCGGAGCGGAAGCCAGCATGCCGAATTGCCGCGTTTTCATCGCAAGCATGTCCGACGGCGGCACCGGATCGTTCTCGAGCACGGCGTTGTAGATCTCCCTGATGTCCGATTCGCTCGAACCGAACGGCCGGTTTCCGCTGAGAAGCTCGTACAGAATGACGCCGAGGCTGTAAACGTCCGAGAGTGTGGTCACGCTGCTGCGCTTCAACTGCTCGGGCGACGCATATGACGGCGTCATTACACCCATTCTGGTGATCGTTGCCGAAGCGGCCGAATCGAATTCCTTGGAGAGGATCTTCGAGATGCCGAAATCCAACAGCTTCGGGATCCCGTCATTTGTGACCAGAATGTTTGACGGTTTTAGGTCGCGGTGAACAACCAGATTACGATGTGCGAACTCGACGGCCGAGCAGACGACACGAAATAACTCGAGTCGTGCCTTAAGCCCGATCTCGTTCACATTGCTGTATTCGTCGATCGGCAGGCCGTCGACAAACTCCATTGCAATGAATGGGATCCCTTCATCGGTCGTGCCGGCGTTCAGAAGCCTTGCAATATTCGGATGATCCAGTGAAGCGAGAATTTCACGCTCTTGCTCAAAATGACGCCGCAACGCACCGGTATTCATTTCGCGCCTCAGCAATTTCAGCGCGACCTTTTGTTCGAACTTCCCGTCGGCTCGTTCGGCAAGATAAACGGCACCCATTCCGCCGTGACCGAGTTCACCGTTGATGCGGTATGCACCGATCCTTTTACCGACCATGCCGCCGTCTGCGCCGTCGATGAAGTCTTTTGAAAACTCGACCGCCGAGCCGTCCATCATCGCGGCGGCCCCGTGCTCCATCGAGAGCAGCGATTCGACTTCGGACCGGATCTCGGGAGAAAGGCCGAGTTCGTTCAGAAACCGCGGGCGGTCCGCCGGTTCGATCTCAAGTGCCTCGTGAAGCACTTCTTTGACGCGTGGCCAGTTATCCGTGTTCATACGATTTATTCGCTTCCGGATCTAAATGCGAATTTTCGCTTCCAAGTGTGACAAATTCACTCGATCAAACTCGTGTGAGGAAGTTCTCGATCACGCACGGCTGAGTTCACGGAAAAGCCATAAGCGGGCGGACTGCCATTCGCGGCCTACCGTCCGTTCGGAGACGTCCAACGCAGACGCGATCTCGCCGTTGTTCAAGCCGCCGAAGAACCTCATCTCGACCACTTTCGCTTGCTGTTCGTCCAATTCGGCGAGCCGATCGAGGGCGTCGTTTAACGCCAGAATGGATTCGGCGCGCTGTTCGACCGGTATTTGAACGTCGTCCAAAGAAAAGTGGATCGGGTTGCTGCCGCGTTTTGCAGCAGCATGAACCCGTGCGTGATCTACCAGGATCTGCCTCATCAAACGCGATGCGACGCCGTAGAAGTGACTGCGATTCTGCCAGTCGATACCTGACTGCTGCGCGATCCGCAAAAACGCCTCATGGACGAGTGCGGTTGGCTGCAGCGTATGATCGCGACGTTCACGCGACATATAATAGCGGGCCTGCCGCTTCAGTTCGTCATACACAAAAGGCAGGAGCCGTTCTTTGGCGTCCTCGTTACCGTCGTTCCAGTCCTGAAGGATCTGCGTAATTTCAGAGCTTCGCATCACAATTGCCTGTCGCCGTGATCTCGTCCATATCCGCTCAGTGTTCGTCGAGAGCGCGGATTTAGGCCTTAAGCCAAACCCCGGCCGGGTACTTCAAGGTCCGCTACACGGGCCGCAAACGACCCCGTCTATGAACCGATTCGGATGTTAACGAATTGCGGGTGACTGCCGCATATACTAATACACCCCAAATAGAAATGAAAAGTCGGATTGAGGCCGGTTTTCCATCCTGCTTGGAGTTTCGAGAAAGGCTAAATGCCAGAAACGAGGATCTATCATCGATCCCGTCGCTCAAGGCCGATGTCCCGTGTGGGTAGCGGACACGACGATCGATCTGCGGAACAAAGATCACGAGTGAAAAAAAGAGCGAGCCTGATCAGCCCGCTCCGTTTATTTTGGTCGAAACCCGAACGAACTTACGCCGCCCGATCACCTTTTCCCAATACCAGCCGCAGCAGCAGCAGCAAGATGATCGCTCCAAGTATCGACATTATCCATCCCGCGGCGTAGTTCTCGCCGCCCCACAGGCTTCCGCCTATGAACGTGCCGAGGAACGCACCAGCAATTCCGATCACGATAGTTAGCAAAATACCAGTGAGGCCGGCGGGTAACGCTTCTTTTCCCGGCATCAAGAATCTGGCGATCGCACCGACGATCAGCCCCACAATGACAGTGCCCAGCATGCTAAACATAGACTCTCTCCTTCTGAATTAAGATTATCGATTTGGATCCGATGACCAAGTATATCGTTTCTCATCGAAAATCGCGAAAAGAATCGAACTGACATAAACTCGTTACGGCCCTATATTTCAGCCGTCAGCTCTCGAACGAGTCTATGAACTAATATCGTACAGAACTGTACCGTTCACGTTTCGAGCCGATCGCAGAACGTTCTGCGATCGCCGTAAATGCTTATGGTGATAGCGATTTCTGAACATAACGGTCGTGGCACACGATTTGTATCTAACCAAGGTGAAAGCTTGTTTTTATAATTTATATAGGTGGTAGATCGAAAATGTCAGAAGAAAATCGAATCGGAAGCAATCTTATTTGGGCAGTAGCAATGATAATAATCGTTGCGATAGTTGCGGGTACGTTCTATTACGGCGGGTTTCTCAACAGCAATAAAAAGCACGAGATCGACGTCGAGGTGAAGGTACCGGGTGTCTCGAAGGGCTCTTGAAGGAATGAGAGTTATCTAAAGAAAGCTCCCGTCCGTTACGGTCGGGAGTTTTTTTGTTTAGGCATTGTCACGTTTCAAGGCTATGTCTTTTGATCATCCCGTAAAGCCGCGGACGGTACACTCCAAGTAGATTTGCGGCGGCTTGTTTGTTGCCGCGTGTACGATCTAAGGCGGCCCTGACTATCCCGCTTTCGATCGAATCAAAAACGTCCTGATTATCTTGCCCATCCCTCGGCTCTGGCAGCTTTTCAACTATCAATTTACCTACCTGCTCAAACATGTGCTCGCCCTCGAGAAAGTTGAAGATCGAACCCGGCGGAACAGCCTGGATGTTGCCGCCGTTGGCCGCAACGGCACCCATTTCTCCGCTGTTCGGAATGTCCATATTGTCGATCTTGCCGGTCTTGCTCAACAGAACGGCGCGTTCGATGACGTTTTGAAGCTCGCGGACGTTGCCGCGCCAGATATAGTGCAGCATCTGATCGTAAGCGGACTGCGTGAAAGTTGCGTCGGGGCGTCCGTACTTCTCGGCGAATATTTGCAGGAAATGCTCGGCGAGCATGGGAATGTCTTCCATTCTCTCGCGGAGCGGCGGTATCTTGATCTCGATCGTATTTATCCGATAGTAAAGATCCTCGCGGAGAGCTCCGTCGCTGATCGCCTCAAAGGGATCGCGGTTGGTCGCACAGATCAGTCGGAAATCGGCATCCTGCGGCTTGTCGCTCCCGACCCGGTAGTAGACCTTTTCCTGCAAAACACGCAGCAGCTTCGGCTGCAGATCAACAGGCATTTCACCTATCTCGTCAAGCATCAGGCTGCCGCCGTTCGCTTGTCCGATGAACCCGACCTTATCCGTATTCGCACCGGTGAACGAACCTTTTACATGGCCGAACAACTGTGATTCGATCAGGTCCTTAGGCAGCGCGGAGCAGTTGACCTTCACAAATGGCTGTTTCGAACGGTGGCTCTTGTAGTGAAGGGCATTTGCAATGACCTCCTTCCCGGTGCCTGATTCGCCAAGGATCAATACATTCGCATCCGATTCTGCAACGTTTTCGATGATCTCATAAATATTCTGCATCGAACGCGCACCGCCAATGATGCCCTCGTATGACTTTCTGCTGGTCAAATGGCCGCGAAGCTCTTTGATCTCGGCGGCCTGTCGGGCATTGATCTGTGCCTGCTTCTTGGATTCGACCGCGTTTCGAACGTCGACCATCAGTTCCTCGAAATCGACCGGTTTTACGATGTAGCCAAAGGCACCGACGCGCGTCGCTTCGATCGCTTTCTGCGACGAGTCGTAACCCGTGACAACGATGATCTCGGTTTCGGGCGATATCATCTTGGACTGTCTGACCATTTCGATCCCATTGATGTCCGGAAGATTGAGGTCAGTCAGAACAACGTCAAAATCCTCAGACTTTGCGTATTCGAGACCCTTGGCACCGGTGTCGGCCGTGATCGTGTCGAAACCCTCTGACTTAAGCTGAAACGTCAGCAGTTCGAGCGTCACCTTGTCGTCGTCGATAATGAGAGCCTTGTTTGGCATCTTCTGATTTCCTCGTAAATCGATCGGCGGTCCAGACAGTAACTGAACCGAGACTCGCGATCTTACATCTTTCAGCCGCTTCTGTTCTTTAATGACCGCAAAATTTATGCCAATCCCACTTACCCGTTAGACAGCGATAAAACCTCGTCTGATGGCTCAGATCGGCGAGCCGACTCACAGTTCGAATGTATTCTTTCAATACAGATTATACACAATTTCTTCATGCGTATCCTAATGTTATTTCCCGGGCTGCTTTGTGCCATCTTTCGATACACACTACCGATCATGGCCGCTCAACCTGGATTTGTAAGTATTGCTATCACGGGACTTATGATGATATCTGTGAGACTGGCATGGATCTTGTAGTATGAATCCACACGTAAACATAGGATTTCGAGAACTTACTTCAGGAGGTATTTATGTTAGAGACCATTATCGTTATAGTGCTTGTATTGTGGCTGCTCGGACTCGTTGCCGGTCAGACGTTCGGCGGCATTCTTCATACGCTGCTGCTTGTTGCCCTGGTCGTTTTTGTCATACGCATCCTTTCCGGGCGACGTGCTGTCTGATCTGAGCGGTCCCCGCGACATCGCCAAACCCGGATAGCCTGATAGGCATTTTCTGGTAATATAGACCTCGATATTCACTTGAGTAACGAGGTCTTGCTCTTGTTCGATGGGCCGCTTTTCGTGCGGGTCCATTCCCCCGGTGGAACAGAAATGGACGCAATGATCGATTAATGACGAAACCAACAGGCCAGCTTTCAGCGATCGGTTCCGATCATATGATCGGGCTCTTTGACGAGATATTCGAACTCTACGGAACCATCGATGCGGTCGGCCGAGTGGCCGATATGCGAGGGCGTATTTTCGATCGCACGAATACCGATCCGGACCTTTTGGTCGGCCAGATCTTAAGCGAGACCGTCTTCTGGCAATCGTCCCAAAACACATCAAAGCTGCTTTCTAATGCGATCGAGACGGCGGGTTCTGGAAAGAAGGTCGAGATCATTCTCGATTTCCGGATCAGCGTCGACGAAAAGATACCGCTCGATATAACACTACTGCCCCTCGCACGACCTGACGAACCTGCAACCATATTCGTTTGTGCGATCACACATGACCGCTCGATCGGCGATTCGCTTCATGTTAAGCGAGAGAGCGTTCAGCTGCTGGCCGCGGCGGAGAACGCCGAGATCGGACTTTGGTTCTGGGATTTTCCGGAGGAACGCGTTTATGCGACGCCTCAATGCAACGAACTGCTCGGCTTGCCGGCATACGGAGCACTCAGCTATGAGAGCTTCATAAATACGGTTCACAGCGATGATCGTGAATTCGTTTCCAACTTTCTGGCTGAATCCCGACGGCTCGGTACTAAGTACGAGGAAGAATTTCGTGTGATCTATCCGGGCGGCGAGGTCGAATGGATCTGTGTCGAAGGCAAATCGTTTGTCAACAGTAACGGCGAGCCGATCAAAATGATGGGTGTTGTCAGGAAGATCACCGAGCAGAAATTGGCTGCGGAGGAACTTTCGAAAGTATACGACCGAGAGAAAAAGGCTCGTGACGAAGCGGTCGAAGCCAACCGGGCAAAAGACTTCTTCCTTGCCTTCGTTTCTCATGAGCTCAGGGCCCCGCTTAATGCGATCCTGGGCTGGTCAAAGATCTTACTCACCAAGGAAGTTGACGAAGAAACCCGACGAAATGCTCTTGAGACCATCGAACGCAGCGCGCGTGTGCAGACCAAGCTGATCAATGACCTCGTCGATTCGGCACGCGTCGCCTCGGGCAAGCTTCGCCTTGAATACAGGCCGACGAATCTCTACGAACTTGTGCGAGGTTCGTTTCAGGCACAAAAACCTGCGGCCGAAGCAAAGGGCATAACGCTTGAGTTCGGTTCCGATCGCGCGGACCTAAGTGTCTATGGTGATGCGAACCGACTGCAGCAGGTCTTTGGAAATTTGATCTCGAACGCCATCAAATTCACGCCGGAGGGCGGCAAGGTCGCGGTCAATATCGAGTCGACCGATTCGACAGCGTCGATCGTCGTTTCCGACACCGGCCAGGGAATCAATCCCGATGCTCTGCCGAGTATATTCCGGCAGTTTTCGCAGGGCGATGCAAATCAGACGCGAAGCAGTGCGGGCCTTGGGCTCGGACTTTCGATCGCAAAGATCCTGGCCGAACGCCACGGAGGTTCGATCGAGGCACACAGTCCGGGAATCGGCAATGGCTCGACCTTTACGGTACGTCTTCCGCTCGCGAATGCCGCCGTTCAGCCTTTGGCCGCGTCGGTCACTGCACCGTCGGCAGAACAAATGCCGCTCAAGGGCTTGAAGATCCTGGTTGTCGAGGATGACGCAGATTCCCGCGAAGTGCTTCAGTTGTTTTTGGAACAAAGCGGAGCAGCCGTTGTAACTGCGACCAATGCGCGGTCAGCGATACGCATGCTCACGAACGCGTCAGACAGATTGCCCGATGCGATAATTTCGGATCTCGCGATGCCCGAAGAAGACGGCTACTCGATGATGAAACGCATCCGTGCGATGTCGAAAGAAAGCGGCGGACAGATCCCTGCACTTGCGCTTAGCGCGTTCGCGACCGCTGAAAGCAAAGCTAGGGCTGCAGAGGCAGGATTTCAGAGTTATTCCACCAAACCGTTTGAGCCCGAGGTCTTGGTCAACGAGGTCTTCGAGCTTTACCGACGATTTTCCGGCGGCTCGGCAGTTCCGGCCGGATCGGCGAATGCCTGAACCGCCGCACGATCACCGATCTAGGCCGATCATCTGAGCGGCCCGAACTTAATATACGAAAAACCCGCTTTTATCTCCGATGCGGTATTGCATCCGATCAAGCCGACAAGCAGCGAATCGGAAAGCGCCGCCTCATATGCCCCTGCTTCCTTCCATTCCGCCTCTTCGTTCAGCCTCCAGAACGCCGTGATGACATTCCCCTTACGGATGATCTTCAGGTCGACCTCGCCTGCTGACGTCGGAACATCGCCCGGTGTAGAAAGTGGCTTGTATTCGGTAGGGGTACGGACGTCCATGCGGATCCCGCTTTCGCCGCCGCCGGTGCCGCCAAACGCCCTCTCCAATCGCACGTAATTCTCATCATCCTGAAAAATGATCAGCCCTGCTCCCTGATAGTCTTCTTTCGGGTCAAATTCGACACGCGTTTCGATCTGAAAATCGCCGGCTATTGCCGTCAGCACCCGCGGAGCCGTTCGGTTCTCGCCAAATAGATCCTTACCCGACGGTATCGTAAGAACAAGCTTCTCGTCGACGAATGACATTTTCGACGGCGCTGGGGCATCAGGATCGACGAGCTTCCAGCCTGCCTGAAGGCCATCGGGGCCGAACCGAACGGTCTCCTCCCGTTCAAGCCGTCGCCCTACGGTTTCCGGCTGTTTGGTTTGGTCCGGCTGTGGAGGTTTTACTTCGGTATTCGCTGGCGTCGAAGGCGTGGGCGTCTTCGATGGCTGACTCGAATTCGAACGATCGGGACCGCCGCCGCAGGAAACGGCGATCATGAACAACATTGTCACGCAAAGAGCTTTGATCATGGATATTTCACTCCCGTTCAAATCTTGCTGCGATCACCTCGCCCTCCGGCCTGCCAAGGCGGGCGGTGATCCGCGGATACGTTTCTTCCTCGGTCTCAAGATCTGCGATCCCCAAAAGTGCTTCGGCCTCGTGGATCGCATCGACCGTTCCTTCTATCTCGACATAGTTACCGAATGGCAGGACGTCGACCATCACTTCAGCTTCGCCCGTTCGCCACGTCTTTCGTCGCTTTTCGTACACCAGAACGGGCTGCAGGCCAAGTTCCAGAATTATCCGCTGGATTGCGGCGGGGTCGCTGACATCGGTTTCCTCTTCGACCTGATGTTTGATGTCTCCGCCGCCATCGAGCCGGCGTTTGTACGTCAGGGTCGCACGATCCCGCGTCTTGCGAACCCGAAGCACCGCACCTTTCTCAACAAGGGCCGGCCCCGCATAAATGGTGTTCTCTTCTTCGTCCTCGCCTAGAAACTCCGAACCGTGACCGGTCAGCGCCGCCATTACGTCCACAATTCTTTCTTCGGGCAGCCTGTATTTCTTTTCGATCTCGATCGGCATATTCAGCGTTTGGTATCTGCGGGTCGCCGTCTGATATACGGCAATGTCGACAGTCGGTCATGAGTGCCGTATCCACTTCCATACTTCAGGGATCGTCGCACGCTTGCCGTACATCAGCATTCCGACTCGATAGACGCGCGAGGCTATCCAGACAAGGCCGGCGATCGCAAGCGCATTAACAAGAACCGAAAGTGCTATTTGCCAAACCGGAGGCGTCTCGGCGAGTATTCTGACGGGCATCGTTATCGGGGCGAAAAACGGTGCGATCGAAACCCAGAAAGAAAGCGATGAGTTCGGATCACGAATCACGGCAAAGCTGAAATAGAACCCGACGAGCAGGAGCATGACCGGCGGAAACGCAAATTGACCGCCCTCCTGAACCGTGGTTACGATCGAACCGATGAGCGCGAAGATCGAAGCGTAAATAAAGAACCCGAGCAGGAAGAAGATCAGAAAATAAAGGATCATCAGCGGAGTGATCGTCGGTACCGACTGCATCAACTGGCTAAGATCGGCCTGAAGCGCCAGGAAACCAAGTAAGACCGTTGCTGACACTACCCAGATCGAAAGTTGTGTCAGTCCGGCTAGTCCGACACCGACCAGTTTTCCCATCATTAGTTCGAACGGCCTTGCCGATGAAAAGAGTATCTCGGCGATCCGGGTCTCTTTTTCCTCGACCACCGCGCCCATAATCGCCTGTCCGTAGATAGCGAGCGTGATGTAGATCATCAGTCCGATGATGAATGACGCGATCATCACGCCGTCGGCATCCTTTTCAGCTCCGGTCTCATCAAGGCCTTTGGCGTCGAAATTGACCGGCGCGCTGAGTTCGGCAAGCCGCTCTTCGCTGATGTTCGCATCGGCAAGACGCTGTGACCGAACCGCATCATTAAGAGCATCGCGAAACGTGTCGTTCGAAATAAAATCGCCCCCCTTGCGTGACCGAAACTCGAAACGTGCGTTGCTCGCAAGGATGTCATCAGGCACAAGCAGATATGCATCTATCTCGTCCGCCGATATTTTCCCGAGCAGTTCCGTCCGCATTTCCTCGAGCCTTTTGCCCACCGCATCGTATTCGACCAACGTGAACGACTGCATGAATTGCGCCGCGTTGTTTCGCATCTTCTCTTCCTGGCTTGCCGAGAGCTCCGTCAGCGATTCCTTGGACGCCTTTTTCGCTTTCTCGATCAGACGATCGGCCGAAAGATTGCGCTGAAGCCGCGGCATGATCTTTCCCGACGGGTCAGCGACGGCTATCCGCGTCGAATCGCCTTTGAGCGAAAAGATGATCGCAGGCACGATCGCGAATCCGATCGCAAGGAGTGGCAGCAAAAGCGTGCCGATGAGAAACGACCATTTCAGAACTACCTTTTTATACTCGTGTTTTACGACGGCTAAGAATTTTTTCATTTTTCCCTGATCTACGGCATATCACTGCTGTGAACCGCCCACGCTCTCGATGAAGATGTCGTTCAGACTCGGTTCGGTCTTTTCGAATTTCGAAATGACAACGCCCGATCGCACCATTTGCTTCAAAACATCTTGTGCATCAACTCCCTCGGCGAGATGTAGTTCCTGTTCATCGGCGTGTGTGACGACCCGCGATATCAACGTAGTATCTGCCAACACCGTCTCGCCGCCGGTTCCGCGAAACGCAATAAGGTTATCGCCATAGCTTTGTTTGACCTCACGCAAACTTCCCGAAATGACCTTTTTCGACTTGTTGATCAGCAAGATGTCATTACACAGCCTTTCTGCGGTCTCCATTAGATGCGTTGAAAAAATGATCGTCTTTGAATCGCTCTTGAATTCCGACATGACCTCGATCATGAATTCGACGTTGACCGGATCAAGGCCGGAGAATGGTTCATCGAGTATCAGCAGGTCCGGATCGTGCAGCACTGTTGAAATGAACTGGATCTTTTGCTGCATCCCCTTTGAAAGATCGGTCGTCTTTTTTTTCTTCCACTCCGAAAGGTTCATTCGTTCGAGCCATCGATCGATGCGTTTGTCGGCCTCAGCTGACCCGATGCCCTTCAGAGCCGCAAAGTAACGGAGCTGATCGATGACCTTCATCTTCTTATAAAGGCCTCTCTCTTCAGGCAGGTACCCGATCCGATTTTGAAGGTGCGGCGACATTCGCTCGCCGAAAAGCGTGATCGACCCCTGGTCGGGAACCGTGATCCCAACGATCATCCTGATCGTCGTTGTCTTCCCCGCTCCGTTCGGCCCGAGAAAACCGAAAATACGTCCGGGCAGGACTTCAAAACTGAGGTCGTCCACAGCCGTGAAATCACCAAATCGCTTTGTCACCCCTTCGACGCGCAGGGTTGCGTTCGTTTCCGTCATAAAGTTCTCGAGATCTATTGACTCTTGTAAATCATACGCGAGTCTTCGGCGGGGCGTCCAACGGTCGATCTGGCCTCAGCTGACCCCTGTCATCGCGAAAGCCGCTTATCTCGGATGAGAAATTCGAGAGATTTGGGCTAGTATTGCGGTTATGGCTGAAGCGTCAACAACCGAGAGAATTAACCCGAACGGCAACGGCGAAGGGTTCATCGAGATCTTTGTTTATCGAAGCGGCGCGGACGCGGTCGAAGAAGGATTTTCAATAGAAGAGCTGCCCGATCTGCTTGCCGATCAGACCAATGTCGTCTGGGTCGACCTCAGGGGCGAATCTGAGGCCGATCTGCCAAAGATCCAACATCTGCTGCTTGATGTTTTCAAGTTCCACCATCTAACGGTCGAGGACTGCATCGAAGAGCGTAATCAACCAAAGATCGAGGCTTTTCCGGATTATTTCTATTTTATAGTGCACGGCGTAAAGCCGGACGAAACGTCGCCTACCAACTTTGTAACGAAAGAGCTGGACGGTTACCTCGGCCACAATTACGTCGTCACATTTCACACTGAGCGATTTCGCAGTATCAGAGACGTGAAGACACTGTTGCGAAGCACTCCTTTCGCCTGCCAACGCGGTGCCGCATATTTACTTCATCAGATCCTCGATCAGGTCGTGGATTATTATATGCCGCTCGTTGATGATTTTGACGATGTGATCGACGGACTCGAGGAACGTGTACTTCGGATGCACAAACGCGACAACCGGGTGCTCGAAGACATCATGGACGTCAGGCGCAGCGTCGCACGCCTCAAACGGATCTCGACGCGTCAGCTCGAAGTGTTGTACCGGATGTCGCACGGCGAATTTCCGCAAATACCCGAGAATGTTATCCCCTTTTTCCGGGATGTTCACGACCATCTGCTTAGGATCTCAGACCTGTCGGAAAATTACCGCGATCTGATCGGCGGTCTTTTCGAGATTCATTTTTCGGCGGTCGCGACCAAGACCAACGAGGTGATGAAAACGCTCGCGGTCGTTTCTGCGATCATATTGCCGCTTACGTTGCTCGCCGGCATCTACGGTATGAATTTCGATTACATGCCCGAATTGCGGTCACCTATCGGATATTTTGCCACGCTCGCCGCGATGGCGTTGATCACGGTGGTATTACTGTTCTATTTTTGGAGGCGAGGCTGGATCTTTCAGGGCGAACACGACCCGGATGAGGATGATAAGAAGTGAATGGCCAAACCCTTTGACCTAAAGTTCAAGACGCTGCCACATCGACTCGACCTGGACGTCACCAAAACCGTAGACTGCGGCTCGTTTCTGAAATTCCGGAAATGCGGCCTCGAAGGTGCTGATCCCTTCGTTCCGCAGCTCTGAAAGGATCTCGATCGGGCGTGTTTCGATGACAGCCGCCGCCTCGCAGACCTCCTTCAGAAACGGGAAACACGGCGATCGATGATCAGCCAACCGGCGAAGTTCAGCGTGATCATGATGCCTGAATGCATTCCAAAGTCTCGAGCCTTGCTCGATATCATCAACCGTGAACTCGATCCTTGATTCAAAACACTTCAGCAGATCTGCTGCATCATGTCGGCCAAATCCCTTCCACACCTCGTCCGGCGAAGCGTTCAATGGTGCGACGCGGAAGATCGTTACGTCCGAACCATTCAGCAGGTCAAGGCAAAACCACATATTGACGCTGCAAAAAAGCTCGTATTCGAACCACAGATTCACTTCCGAGCCGGGCGTCAATTCCGTAAGCACGTTGATCTCGTCGGCGACCTTTTCATGATAATCGATCACGTCGTCGCCATATTCGGCCAGAACGAACTGTGCGCGCTCGTCCCAGAATTCGGCCAGACCAGGAGCATCTATCGGACCCGAGATCAATGCTTCGCGAAATACGATCAGTTTGCCATCGAGGCCTGTCTTATTGAACTCTTCGACTTGGGCGTCGCCCGGAAGAACGTGATAGATCATATCTGAAGACTTACTGCGTAGATCACCGCAAGGCAAACACCGGCGTACACGCCTGCGACCAGATCGTCCGCGCAAACACCGAGGCCGCCCGGCAGTTCCTGAAGACCGTCTATCGGATACGGCTTCCAAATATCAAAAAGCCGAAAAAGTAGAAAGCCGGCCAATATGTAATGCCAGCCGATACCAAACGGAACGAACAAAAACACGACCAATTGGCCCATTACCTCGTCAACGACAGCTTCCGACGGATCGGAATTGCCCAACAGATCGATCGAACGGCCCGATGACCAGATTCCGGCGATCGCAAACAGCACCAAACCGACAGCAAGAACCGCATAGACCTGAGCCTGGGACGGCCCGTTCATAAAACCGAAACCCGTTCGTCTTAGATATTCCAGAAGGCTTTCGATCGAAAGGTAGATCACGATACCGACCATCGAACCCCACGTTCCCGGCGCGATCGGCAAATAACCAACGCCCCATGTGGTCAGACCGAGGGCTAGGTGGTCTTTGATCCCCTCAGGTTTTCGGCGTTCGATGGTGTGTTTCATACGATCGGTAGATCGGCCGCAGTAAAACCCGCGATCCGATGTCTAAACAAGATAAGAGAACTTAAAGATCGACCGGCCAACTAAAACTCGATTCCCTGCTGGGCATAGATCCCTGCATGAAATGGGTGTTTGATCTCCTTCATTTCGGTGACGAGATCCGCAGCTTCGATGAGTTCAGCGGGTGCGTTTCTGCCGGTAGCTATGATGTGCAGGTGCTTTTGTTCTCCGCGGACCGCCTTTATCTCAGCAACAACGGCGTTCACATCTAGAAATTTGTAATCGAGAACGTATACCAGCTCGTCAAATACCAGAAGATCATACTCTGCAGACCGCATCTTCTCGACACAGAGTCTCCAGGTTTCTTCCGAGGTCCGGATGTCGACAGCAGGGTCTTTTGTATCCCATGTGAATCCGGCGCCCATTGTATGGACCTCGACACCGAGTTTTTCCAGTGATTCATGTTCGCCGTAACGATCCGTGCTCGATTTCATGAATTGGATCATGCAGCATTTCATTCCGCGTCCGGCCGCCCTGACAAGCACGCCGATCGCAGCTGTGGTCTTGCCTTTACCATCACCGGTGTTGACCATCAGCAGCCCGTGCGTGTTTTCGCGATAGTCCTCGCGACGCCATTTATAGCGCTTTTCTTTCGAATCCGTCATAACAAAAGAAAAAATCGGCGGCAGACCTGTAAGTGGCTTATTGCCAATTGCAACCCGCGGCCGACGGTCCTGTCGATCAAATTGTGAGCTGTCTATATGAGGTCTGGCGCGACCGTGATATCGCCGGCCCAGATCGTGGTCGCATCCTCGACGGCTTCGCGCACTGCCTCGACCAATTCGCGCTCTTTCTCGTCCCAATTACCCTCGATCCTCAGTCCGGCCGCATTCCGGTGTCCGCCGCCGCCAAACTTTTCGGCGATCTTTGCGACATTGATATCGCCTTTGGACCGAAGGCTGACCCGATATTGTTCCGGGCCGGTCTCGCGCATATAAACGACGGCGAGAATTTCACGCGCCGCGAGCGGGATATTCACAAAGCCATTGTTGTCGCCATCGACGGCATTGGCGACCTCACGCATTTCTAGCGTCTGCCGCATCCAGGCGACCCTGCCGCTCTCATCGCGTTTCACAGTGCCGAGCACCTGTCGCATCAATTCGATCCTCGACCATGGATAATTGTTATAGACAGCTTCCGATATCTCGGCCGGCTTTACCCCGGCCTTGACGAGTTCGGATGCGACCTTTAATGTCCGGTCGGTCGTGTTCGAAAAGTGAAACGACCCCGTATCGGTCACCAGAGCCATGTAGACGCATTCCGCGATCTCTTTCGTAACCCGGCCGCCGATCGCCTTGCAGAGGTTATAGATCATTTCGCCGACGGCCGAAGCCGTCGAATCGATCCAATTGATCGTTCCGAAATGTTCGCTCGTGGCATGGTGGTCGATATTTACAGTAAATTCGCTTTCGAGTCCTTTGATCCCCGGCCGTTCAAGGTCCGAGCATTCGATAACGAAGATCGCGTCGTACTGTGTATCGATCGCTTCCACATCGCGGATCTCGGCCGCACCGGGAAGGTGCCTGTAAGCGGGCGGTATCTCGCCATTCACAATAACCTCGGCCGATTTACCGAATGAACGAAGAAGCCAACACAACCCAAGCGACGAGCCGACCCCGTCGCCATCGGGTTTGATGTGCGTCGTGATCCCGAACTTCTGCTTGCTTTCAATTAACTCTACTACCTGACTTAACACTTATAAGAAAGACGAGGGTCAAAGTCTGAACAAAAGCCGGTTTCTGCCCTGTTCTTTATCCCTCGCCATCCGTCCTTTCATTTAATTCGCCCCTGCTTGTCAGATCTCGCAGGATCTCGCCCACGCGAGCTGCGTTCTCCTCGGCGGTGTCCCTCGCAAAGTACAGAATCGGGACGTGGCGCAAACTAAGATTCATTGCCACTTGCTGCCGCACAAAACCGGCTGCGTGCTGCAGTGCTTTCAAAGCCGTCTTTATCTCGTCCTCGGAGCCTTCGACGAGAACGTAAACCTTCGCGTCTCGAAGGTCGTCGGAAACCTTTACGTCCGTAACGATAGCCGTTTCGATCCGTGGATCGTCCAATTCGAAGCCGACGACCTCAGCGATCTCTTCCTTTAAGGCTTCCGCCAATCGTTCCGGACGACGCATAACTTCAGCTGAAGATCGAAAGACCGTTTCGTCGACCGGCCTTTCCGATCTCCGTTCCTTACAATTCGGTAGCCGCGATTCGCTCGATCACAAATGCCTCGATCTCATCATCGACCTTGATGTCGTTGAAGTTGACCAGGCTGATACCGCATTCATATCCCTGCTTGACCTCGTTCGTATCTTCCTTGAAACGCTTGAGTGACGAGATATCACCTTCCCAAACGACAACCCCATCGCGAATAAGACGAGCTTTCGCCTGGCGGCGGATAAGTCCGTCGGTCACACGACAGCCTGCGATCGTACCGATCTTGGATACCTTGAATGTCTCTTGTACGAGAGCCTTGCCCAGAATGACCTCTTTCTCGATCGCGTCGAGCATCCCGATCATCGCGGCCTTTATCTCTTCTTCGACCTTGTAGATGATCGAGTGGAGCCGGATATCGACGTCTTCCTGTTTCGCAACGTCTGCCGCACGTGCCTCGGGTCGGACATTGAATCCGATAATGACGACCGCCGTCGATACATCGTCTGCCTGCGTCGCTGAGGCGAGCAAAACATCCGATTCCGCGATCGCCCCGACACCGGCCCGGATGACCCGAACCTTGACCTTTTCGGTCGAAAGTTTTTCGAGCGTCGCCCGTAGAACCTCGACCGAGCCTTGAACGTCAGCCTTGAGGATGACAAGAAGTTCCTTGACCTCGGCCTGGCCGAGCGATTCGATACCGCGTTTTGTCGTCTTCAGCATCGCTGCCTGACGCGCATGCATCTGACGCTGGCCAGCGATGGTCTGCGCCCGATCGACGTCCGCGACGACCTGGAATGTATCACCCGCCTGAGGAACGCCCTGCAGCCCGAGCACTTCGACCGGTGTCGCTGGTCCTGCCTCGGTGACCGGTTCGCCGCGATCGGAGAACATCGCCCTGACCTTTCCGTAAAACTGGCCGACAATGAACGGGTCGCCGACACGCAGCGTCCCTTGCTGAACAAGCGCCGTGGCCACAGCACCGCGGCCTTTGTCGAGTTTTGCTTCGAGCACCACGCCCGATGCACGCCTTGTCGGGCTTGCCTTCAGGTCAAGAATATCTGCCTGCAGCAACACGGTTTCGAGAAGCGTGTCGAGGCCTTGCCGATTCTTGGCTGAGACCGGGACCATTTCGACGTCGCCGCCCCAATCGATCGGCTGCAGACCAAGCCCTGCGAGACCTTGTTTGACCTTGTCCGGATTTGCGTCGGGCCTGTCGATCTTGTTGATCGCGACAATGATCGGGACTTTTGCGGCTTTCGAGTGTTCGACCGCTTCGACCGTTTGAGGCATGACACCGTCGTCGGCCGCAACGACCAGGATGACGATATCCGTCGCCTTTGCACCACGGGCACGCATCATCGTGAAGGCTTCGTGGCCGGGTGTGTCCAAGAATACGACGCGGCGAGGATGTGCCGGATCTTCGGCATTCGCGACCTGAACACTGTACGCACCGATGTGCTGCGTGATGCCGCCGGCCTCGCCCTCGGCGACACGCTCGGACCGGATCGCATCCAGAAGCGAGGTCTTACCGTGATCGACGTGACCCATCACCGTGATCACCGGAGCTCGCGAAAGTTCGACATCATCTGCATCAGCTGCGATCAGTTCTTCGAACTCCTGTTCGATGACCATTTCCTCGAACGGTACGAAGCTGACCTCGTAACCAAAATCGAGTCCGAGTTCGCCTGCCATCTTTTCACCGATCGGCTGGTTGAGCGTGGCAAAGACGCCTCGTTTTATCAGCAGCTGTACGATGTCGCGCGGCGTGATGCCAAGCGCTTCAGCGTATTCGCGAACCGTTGCTCCTTCGACGAGCCTGACCTGTTTTAATTCTCCGCCTTCTACGCGTCCGACCTGTGACATCACGCGTTCTTCGATGGTCCGCTGACGCGGAGCATCGAGATCACGTTCCGCAAACCTGCCGCCTTTCGCGTCCACGCCCTTGCCTTTTCGTCCGCCGGAGCGGCCCGGCCTGCGGCGGCTGTCTGCCGGCGGCGTGTAATTCAACTGCGGTGTCGCGGTCTCACCCGGCGTGCCCTTGAATTCGGGCCTGCGGACACCGCGAGCATCGCGGCCTGCGCGTGCGTCGGTGGTAAGCTTGCCGGTGCGGGTCGGCTGTTCGGCCACGACGCGTTCGCCCGGCTTTACGCCGCGCGCAAGCGCGTCCGGGCTAAGGATAAGCCGCTTTACTTTTGTTCCGCTCGGCCCAACCGCGGTCGATTCGGAACTTGCTTCCGGCGCGGTCTCTGTCTCAGCAGAAACGACTTCGGTCTCCGGCTGTTCCGATTTGACCTCGGCTGTTTCCGTCTCCGGAGCCTCTGCTGTCTCAGCCGAAGCCTCGGCGGGAGCGACGACCTCGGCCGGTTTTACGTCCCTGGCCTTGAGTACCTTTCTTACGGTCGCGGTAGGTTTGGCCTCGGGCTCAGCCTCCGGCACGGCCGCCGGTTTCGCCTTTACCTTGACGGCGGTCTTCGGTGCTTCAACTACCGGTGCTTCCTCGACCGGAGCGGCAGCTGCTTCGGCCGGCTGCTGCTCCTCGTCGGTTGTCTCCGATTTCTTTGATGCCTTGATGACCTTGATCGCCCGTTTCGGCGTCGGATCTGCTTTCGGAAAGTATTTCAGCCGCACCTTCTCGGCCAACTCCATGCTCACCGAATTGGACGGCACACTGATATCTGCTCCCTCACGGCGTAAATCTTCCATTACGCGCTTAGTGTCCTGCTTGAGGTCACGTGCAAGGTCATAGACTCGTATCTTCTTACCAATCGGCATAAGTTTTCCTGTAATTCAACTTCCCCAAAAACTGCGACTCAACGCGTAACGGCCAAGACAAAAACAAAGGGTGCGGTATCGATCACCCGCTAATCAGCTGTCGGCGACGCAGATCCGTCCTCTACGTTCGAGTCTTTTTCCTGCTCGTTTTCGGCGGTCGCGGCGTCTTCGCCTATCGCTGCTTCTGCATCCTCGGGTTCTGTGGCCGGCTCGTCTTCGGCAGCTGCGACGTCTGTTTCGTCGGATGCCGGCTCTGAGGTTTCAGCCTCCGCCGCTTCAACATCGGCCGAGGGCTCAAGCTCTTCCGCCTGAATTTCGTCAGCACTATCAGCCGGCTGATCGGTCGACTCCTGAGCGGTCTCGCCGTCGCCCTCTGATTCCTCAGGTCCTTCGACCGCACCCGTTTCGCCTATCTGTAAGTTCTTTGCCTCGACGATCGCTGCTGCCGAGCTCAGGATCGATTCTGCCTCATCGAGACTGACGTCGAGGTATTCGACCAGGTCGTCAAGCGATGTCGACGCAAGAGCTTCGACATCGGTGATTCCTTTTTCTGCAAGCGTTTCGGCCTGGTTCGCAGAAACTCCCTGAAGGGCGGTGATCGGAACTGCCTCGCCGGACGCCATCATCTGACCCATTTGAAGAGCGATCTCTTTCTTCAGGACGTCTTCGCTGACGATATTGATGTCCCATCCGACCAGGCGTGTCGCAAGGCGCACATTCTGCCCCTTCTTACCGATCGCCAGGCTCAGTTGGTCTTCGCCGACGATGACCTCCATCTGACGATTGTTGATGTCGGTGATGCGGACCTGCGACACCTTTGCCGGCGAAAGTGCATTTGCCGCAAAGACCGAAGGCTCATCCGACCATTCGATGATGTCTATCTTCTCGCCTCGAAGCTCTTTGATGATCGATTGCACCCTCGAGCCTTTCATGCCGACGCAGGCGCCGACCGGATCCACATCTTTTTCGTTCGACGCAACGGCGATCTTCGCGCGGTCGCCGGGCTCGCGAACTGCCGATTTGATCACAACGGTCTCATCGTAGATCTCGGGCACCTCCATTTCGAAGAGACGTTTGATCAGCTCCGACGAAGCTCGTGAAACCTTGATCTGCTGGCCCTTCTGTTCTTTCGAAACGTCGACGATGACCACCCTGACGCGTTCACCCTGATTCCATAGTTCGCCTCGCGACTGTTCGCTTCGCGGCAAAACGGCTTCGAGGTTGTTGCCGAGATCGATGATGATGTCGCCTCGCTCGAACCTTTTGACCATTCCGTTGATCAACTCGCCCTTTCGATCGATATATTCGTCATATACCTTTTCGCGGATCGCCTCTCGGACCTTTTGAACCAGTATCTGCTTGGCGGTCTGTGCCGCGATCCGTCCCATTTCTTCCTGCGGGAGCGGTATAAGAAGCATATCGCCGACCTCGATCTCATCGCCCGCCATTTCCTGGGCATCGGTCAACGACAACTCGGCCGAAGGATTCTCGACCTCTTCTACGACGGTCTTCTGGACCGAGATCTCGATCATCCCTTCTTCGTTGTTCCAATCGACCTGAATGCTGTCGCCGGTCTTATCCTGATTGCGAAACTGTTTGCGTGCGGCGGCCTTTACGGCGTCCTTCATTGCCTCGATCACCATATCGCGATCGAGCCCCTGCTCGCTGCACAATGCATCAATACTCTGTCCGATCGATGAAGTCATATATAAATCTCAAAGTTCGTTTGCCGGGTATGTTGCCGAATGCCTGCCCGGCCGCGACAAAGACCCGTATGCCTATCCTTTTCTCAGGTCGTCCGCAATATCAAAAACCAAGTTCGCCTTCTTTACGATCCCATAGGGAATTCTCACGACATCTGCTGTTCGGTCGCTAAAAACGATCTCGTCTCCCTCAACGGTTTCGATCGTGCCCTTGAAGGCCTTTCTGGAATCAATCTCGTCGGTTGTCTTGATCCGTGCCTTTCGTCCGATGAATTTCTTAAAATCGTCAAGGCTGTAAAGTTCCCGTTCGAGCCCCGGCGACGAGACCTCCAGCACGTAAGCCGAAGGAATGAAATCGTCCGCATCCAAAACGGCCTCTATCGAACGCGACAGTTCGCCGCAATCCTCGACCGTAACGCCGCCAGGCTTATCAACGAAGACGCGCACGACCGGATTTCGCTTGGTGCCGGCGACCTCTGCATGAACGAATTCAAGGCCCTTCTGCGAACTTGCGGTCATCGCTATCTGCCTGATCCTTTGCGAGATCGAACTCGTTTCCATTTGCGCTCACACCAAAATAAAAAGTGGGCACGAAACCCACTAGTCATGCGAAACCCATCGCAACAAACTTATATATTAGCCGTCATCGGGACAAAAAAGCAAGTTGAAGCCCTATAGGCTCGACTTAATTTTTTTCACATCCTCAGCGAGTTCGGCACAACGCTTTTCCATCGCACCCGCCCTTTCGGCCGTCGGTGAGGCCGCGAACTCTTCGGCCATCACCAAAAACTCGCGGGCCCTGCTCGTCAATTTGACTGCGAGTTTTTCGACCTCTCGCCCGGTGTCCGGAGAGGACGAAAGTGCCCGCTTCGCCTCTGCCACGCCCCAATGTGTGATCCGAATGACATGTTTTCGCGCTGTCAGGGCGATCCAGCTTTCAGACGACATGTATTCGCTAATGTTATCGATACTCGGAAAAAAGCCTTCCTTCTTTAACAACTCACCGAGATCGACATCGACCGAATCTCTTCCCCCGGTGATCTCATACAACCTGGTCAGGACTTTGTGGTAAACATCCATAGTTATAATGTTACAAGGCTATTATCGAGGAGGCCTCAAAATCGGTTCGCGTAGCAAGTTGAGCAACGCCCAAAATTCCGGCGTCGTCCCCGAGCGCGGCCCGGACAAGTTTAACACGTTCGGCAGGCCGTTGAAATGCCCTTTTTCGAATCTCATCGGTCATCGGTTCTGCAAACAGGTCCCATCCATTCGAGGCCCCGCCGCCGATGACGATCACCTCGGGGTTCAAAACGTTGATCAGCCCGGCGAGCCCTATGCCGAGGTAAAAGCCCATTCTCCGAAAGACCTCGATCGACAATCGGTCGCCTGCCTTTCCGGCTTCGTAGACAACGAGAGCCGTCAGTTCGTCTTCGTCCGACAGCACCGACTCGGGATATTCGTTCAACAATGCGGATGCCATTCGAACGATCGCACTCGCAGAGGCATATTGTTCCAGACATCCCGTACTCCCGCATCCGCAGGGCACGCCGAATGGCTCGACGCAAATGTGCCCGATCTCGCCGGCGGTCCCGTCGATCCCGCGAAGACAGGCGTTATTGAGAATGATCCCGCCGCCGACGCCCGTGCCAAGTGTGACGTTGATAACGCTTCTTGCATCGCGCGACGCCCCCTTCCAGTGCTCGCCGATCGCGGCGGCGTTCGCGTCATTCTCGACGATGACAGGCAGCGAGAGTCCCTCTGAAAGCACTTTGGCGACGTCAAACCCGTCCAGCTCGGGCAAATTCGGAGCGGAAAGGATCTTTCCGGTCGACCCGTCAACTACTGCCGGGACGGCGAATCCGAACGAGACAAGCTGATAAGACGGCAATATCGCAGACCGGCATTCATTTGCGACCTCCGAGATCAGCCCTACGATCGATCCGCGAGAACGCTCATGCGGCGTTGCCCGGCGGGCGCGATAAATTATCGTCCCATCGTGATCGACGGCAGCCATTCTTAAATTTGTACCGCCGAGATCAGCCGCAAGTATCGCAGGTTTCATTTTCGGGATTTCGCAAAGTCTGCAGGATCGCTATCGTTTCGGACGCTCGCTTTCGGGAACGTTCTTGTATACATCTTCGAATTTCGAATAGCCATCCTTAATGACCGTATCCATCAGATTGTTCTTATCGACGACCGTTACCTCGAGCAAGATCGCAGCGACCTCTTTCTTGATCGCGTCATTCATGAACGGCGTCGTTGTGATCGATTCCTTCTTCGCGAGCTTGATCGCAGCATCGACAGCCTGGCTGGCAAGAGGAATTATCGGCTTATAGACGGTCATCGACTGCTTGCCTTCCGCCACGTTCTGCAGTGCTTCGAGGCCGGCATCCTGACCGGTCACCAGAACCTTGCCCGCAAGGTTGCGTCTCGCCAAAGCCTGGATCACACCGCCTGCCATGCCGTCGTTTGACACGACGAACGCCTGTATATCGTCATTCTGTTTGGTAAGTGTGTTCTCGGCAAAGTTAAGAGCAAGGTCGTTTTTCCAGTCTGTGATGAACTGATCGCCGACGATCTTGATATCGCCTGCGTCGATCGCCGGTTGCAGAACGGCGAGCATTTCCTTTTTCATTATATGTGCATTGTTATCCGTCGATGCCCCGTAAACCATTACGTAATTGCCTTTTGGGACCTTTTGGATAGCGTATTCGGCGATCTTGCGGCCGATCACCGGCACTTGATGCGAAATATATATGTCGATCTTATCTGAATTGATAAGTCGGTCGTAGCTGATGACGGGAACGCCCTGAGCCTTTGCCTTCTCGACCATTGCCGCAGCCTCAGTTGCATCCTGCGGTGCGATCACGAGGACATCTATCCCTTGCGTCAACAGATTGTCGACATCGTTTGCCTGACGGCTCGAATTATTGTCGGCAACGGTTATCGCGCATTCGACATTTACCTTTTTACAATGAGCCTCGAAAGCGTCGCGGTCGCGCTGCCATCTTTCTTCTTTTACGGTCGCCATCGCAAAGCCGATCTTTACTTTCTTGTTGGGGTCGGCCGCAGAACGGTTCACAGCCCCGGGCTGCTCTGCGTTGGTGCACCCTGTTACAAATATCGCGGCAATGATAACCGTGAAAAGCAGTTTTTTCATCCAATGCTCCTTGAAGTTAATTATAAACTCAAAAGATTAAACCAAAAAAAATCACGGTCGGCAATGTCATTGCCTGTCGAACGCGATAAGCGCCTCTATCCAAGTTACTGAAAACGCTTTGGATGCGGATGTCCCGCCGCTCGATCTGCGCGTTTTCGAGCCGCTGAATAGTGTGGCGGGCAAAGGCCAAAAACGACATGCCGCGAAAAAAACCGCGATCGCCTTTGATTACCAGTATATATATGTTATAAATACCCATCTTTTCACGGCTGAAGCTTTTGATTGGCTGATTAAGATCGGGGCAAGCTAATTTGCTGTAATCGTTGTGTTTTTATTGACATAGCAGTTCGATTCGTGTAAAAGTTTGTATGGCTTGAATATTTGGAAATGCTCCTGAGGTTCTGGCGTTTTTCCGGTATTGCCGCTTTGTTTCAGCGGTTTATCATTTGAATCACTGCACTTTTTTCCGACCCAACGCAATTCGGGGTGTCTCGGAAATACTAAATTTGAAATATTTTTTGGGGATTGCTACAGGAGGACTTTAAATCAAATGCTCGGCAACAACATGTTACGTAAGATCATCACTTCTTTCACTGCCGTCGCTATATTATGCGTCTATTCGATGGCCGCACTTGCTTTACCGACAGATGTTACCGGCGAGATCACGGTGACGGGTCAGGTTTCTGTTAACGGACAGACCGCGGTTTCGAATGCCACGATCATGTCCGGCAGTACGATCGTCACCGGTGCAGGATCGAATGCCGTGGTTAGCCTCGGAAAAACCGGCCGTGTCGAAGTTCTCGAAAATTCAAACTTGGTCCTGAATTTCTCGGCAGCTGGTATTGTAGCAATTCTCTCATCTGGCAAGGCCCGCGTCGCGAACGCTTCGGGCGTTGCAGCAACCGTTACGACCAAAGATGCAACTTTGATCGCTGATGCCGGACAGGCAAACAGCTTTACTGTCGAGGTCGAGTGCTCGCACACTCACCTTGAGACCGCCTCAGGCATCGTCACGATGCGTGAAGGCACCAACGACCGTCAGGTCGCCGCCGGAACATCCGCAACAGCGGGCAACCTGTCGCAGACCGGCTGCCAGCCGTGTCTCCGTCCTGACTCCGCTCCGAAAGTAGGCATTGCGGCTTGGCCGTGGCTTCTTCTTCTCGGTGCCGGTGCAGCCGGAGCAGCGATCCTGATCGGATCACGCAAATCGCGTCCGGACATCGGCGGTGGAACGATCGTCGTCAGCCCGAACCGTTAGTTTTTGCGTCGGTTCATTTTGAATGTTAGATTAATAGTGCGGGTCACGTTTAACGATGTGGCCCGCACTATTGCGTTAAGCATAGTATTTGATTGAATTCCAGATTTTAAGAGTGTTTTTATATGCATATTGCAGTCATCGGAACAGGTTATGTCGGTTTGGTTACGGGAGCATGCTTTGCTGAATTCGGCGTGGATGTCACGTGCGTCGATGTCGACAGCACCAAGATCGATAAACTGAACAACGGCATCATTCCAATTTACGAACCGGGACTCGATCAGATCGTCGAGAAAAATGCCAAAGCGGGACGGCTAAAATTCACTACCGACATCCGTTCTGCGGTCGAAGGTGCACAGGTCGTCTTTTTGGCGGTCGGGACACCACCAAAGGACGACGGCTCGCCCGACATGAGCTATTACCAGCAGGCCGCGAAGGACGTTGCCGCGGCGATGAACGGATACAAGGTTCTTGTCACCAAATCGACAGTCCCTGTCGGAACCGGAAAATGGCTTCGGGAATTCGTATCGGCAAATCTGCCCGACAATATCGAATTCGGTGTAGCTTCCAATCCCGAGTTTCTTCGCGAAGGCGCCGCGATCGAGGATTTTATGCGTCCCGACCGCGTGGTCATCGGAAGCAACGAAGGACGTGCGATCGATGTAATGAAGGAGCTTTATCGTCCGTTGTATCTGATCGAAACGCCGATCGTGATAACCTCGCTCGAAGCCGCCGAATTGATCAAATACGCTGCGAACGCATTCCTTGCGACCAAGATCACGTTCATTAACGAGGTCGCAAATCTTTGCGACGCGATCGGCTGCGATGTGCACGACGTTGCCCGCGGCATGGGAATGGACAATCGGATCGGGCGCAAGTTCCTTCATCCCGGCCCGGGATACGGCGGCTCGTGTTTCCCCAAGGATACACGCGCACTTACGACGGTCGCCGATCAGTTCGGTGTCGAAACGCTGATCGTCGATGCCGTCATTGAGGCCAATGAGCGTCAACGCGAGGCAATGATCCCTAAGATCGAACGGCTCGTCGGTGACCTCAGCGGCAAGCAGGTCGGTATGTTGGGATTATCCTTCAAACCCGAGACCGACGATATGCGCGAATCGCCTGCGATCGAGATAATTCGGTCGATCCTTGAAAAAGGCGCGACGATCCGAGCGTTTGACCCGGTTGCGATGGACGAGGCGAAACACTACGTCTCGGGGATCGAATACGCCACCGACGAGTATGATGCGATCAAGGGCGCCGATGTTCTGGTGATCGTTACCGAATGGAACCAGTTTCGCGCGCTCGATATGGAAAAGGTGAGATCGCTGCTTCGGTCGCCAAAGATCGCCGATCTTCGAAATATTTACGAGCCTTCCGATATGCGCGCGATGGGTTTTGACTATGTCGGCGTCGGGCGATAGTCGGGGGCCGTTCGGAATTCACCGTTCTTTCGAAACGACCAGAAATGAAAAACAAAAATGTACTTGTCACAGGCGGTGCCGGATTTATCGGTTCAAATCTTGCGGATGAACTGATCAGGCAGGGATCGCGAGTGCGGATCATTGACAATCTCTCGACCGGGTTCCGCGAGAACCTCGACGAGATCTCGGGCGATTTCGAGTTCATCGAAGGCGACCTGAACGACTCAGACCTTCTGGCAAAGGCTCTTCAGGACATCGAGATCGTTTTTCATCAGGCTGCGCTGCCGAGCGTTCCGCGTTCGGTAGCCGACCCGGTCGAGACACACAATGCGTGCGTCAACGCCACCTTCAATCTTCTCGTCAAAAGCAAAGACGCCGGCGTGCGGAGGGTCATCTATGCCGCTTCAAGTTCGGCCTACGGCGATCAGCCGACGCTGCCTAAGGTCGAGACGATGAGGCCCGAACCGCTTTCGCCTTATGCCGCCGCAAAGCTGATGGGCGAACACTATTGCACCGTATTCACGCGGGTCTACGGACTCGAGACCATCGCTCTCAGATATTTCAATGTGTTTGGCCCGAGACAGAATCCGGCGTCGCATTATTCCGGCGTTATCTCGCGGTTCATAGACGCTCTTATGAAAGGCGGCCGTCCCGTCATCTATGGCGACGGCGAGCAGTCGCGCGATTTTACATATATCTCGAACGTCGTGAATGCGAATATCAGGGCCGCGCAAACGAACGAAGGGCTGGGGCAGGTGATGAACGCAGCTAACGGCGAAAGGATCAGTCTGAACGAGCTTCTCTCGGTTCTGAAAGAGATAACCGGGCGATCGGACGCCGTTGCTGACTTTCAGCCTGAACGGAAAGGCGACGTCAAGCATTCGCAAGCCGACAACGCTCTCGCGGTAAAATGCCTTGGCTACGAAAAGATCGTCGGCCTCGAGGAAGGGCTGTCTCGAACGATCGACTGGTGGAAGTCCAGCCGCTTCGCGATGTAGGTGATACCAAGGCTTTAGCTATCGACTCGGGGCGATAGTGAATACATCGGCCGCCAGTTCCGAATTCACCAAAATATCCTTCGCCTTGAAATCAGCGTAGATCGTGTTCGGCCCCAGATCGAATCGCTGTACGTACCTCTCGGGTATCTGTACCCCGTCAACCAAGCGATATTTGTCGATCTCGACCGAGGTCGTTCCGGTACGCCCGCCAAACTCATAGGCCGAATCGTAACCCTTGATCATTCCGGTTTTGGTGTCGATGAAGAAATCGGTCACGACGCCCTCAGGTGAGGTCACGCGGAAGCCGCCCTTTTTTCTTTTTTCCTCCGGCAAAGCCGTTACGATGAACCCGAAATCCCCGATACGCTGAAGCACCGGGAAACCGATACGATTCAGCGGCGGAAGCGTAATGCCATTTCCGACCGATGCACTTGCCTGCGTGCCGTCATTGACCTGAACGATCGGCTGAAATGGATTGTTGAGTTCGAACCGGTATTTATCGCCTGAAAACACAGTTACAAAGGTTGCCGGGATCGTCTGCGCCGAGAACGAGATGCCGACCGAACCGCGAATGACCAACGATGTCATCTTACGGAGCTTTTCGCCGCCATGAGCGTTCTGCGCCTTGCCTGCCATTTCACGCTCAGCGGCGAATTCCGCCTTTGGCTCGCCTGATCCCGCCCCATTTGCCGGTTGAGCAAATACGCATAAAGCCGAAACCATCAAGATTGCAAAAAAACTAACGATCGATCTCATATTCGTATTCTAACCCTTAAATGCATGCGAGGTGAGCGAAAACTTATCCGCCCACCCCGTTTTTGTAGTTCGATCGGCAGGTCACCAGCTGAACCGAGCCGAAAGCTCAATGCGCCGATTAGCGCTGCCGCCGCCAAAACCGCCGAAGCCGCCAAATCCGCCCTGAGTCGATGTCGACTGGCCGAATCGGCCCGACGAAAGATTGCCGACCGGATTTCCGAAATTGACGTTATTGAACAGGTTGTTAAAGAACACGCCGATGTTCAGGTTATAAGGCTTGCGGCCATCGCCGCCTCCCATTCCGCCCATACCTCCGGGAC